>Ga0272446_1002150_pt1 | contig 27448 bp, 24 predicted proteins | sample YNPCB0061_FD_194587 | JGI IMG/M metagenome (GOLD analysis project Ga0272446, IMG submission 194587) | Hot spring microbial mat communities from Yellowstone National Park, WY, United States - YNP-CB-006-1 | ecosystem: Environmental > Aquatic > Thermal springs > Hot (42-90C) > Sediment | place...
AACGCCCATACCCAAAAAGGCGATGAACTCTCTGCGCTTAAGATCGTGAGACATAAACATAAGATAATTGCTGGTTATAGGTTTGCCAAACAATTATCAATTTAGCCCGCCAAGGTTAAGATGAGGTAAAGGTGGGGCATCTTTACAGATAATTAATCACCACCGCCAATACCGATCGAGACAAGCTATCCAAGTTGTAGCCCCCCTCCAAGCCAAACATAATTTTGGGGAAATGCTGTTGACATTTTTGGGTAAATAGACCAAAATCTTCGGGATTGAGTGCCATTCCCGATAGGGGGTCGTCCCTGTTGGCATCAAAACCAGCACTGACGATCAATAAATCAGGGGCAAATTGACCCAAAAAAGGAATTACTGCTCGATCGAATACCTGTTCATACACCGCCCTGTCGCTGTCTCTGGGCAGGGGAATGTTGAGGATGTTGCCACTAGCGCCTGTTTCATTTTGCCAACCTGTACCGGGGTAGTAGGGGGCTTGGTGCACAGATACATAGGCAATGGCTCGATCGTGCCAAATCAGTGCTTGACTGCCGTTCCCATGATGCACATCCCAATCCAGAATGGCGACCTTAGCTAATTTATACTTCTGCAGGGCGTATCTGCTGGCAATTACCGCATTATTAAAAATACAAAATCCCATGCCCCGATCGTACAAGGCGTGGTGTCCGGGGGGACGGGCGACCACAAAGGCGGGAATGCTTTCGTGCAGAAGCGAATCTACCCCATCTAACCAGGCACTCACGGCTAACAGTGCCACCCCATAGGAATTTTTGCCGATCGGGGTATCCCCATCCAACATCCCGCCCCCTCGATCGGCTATGTCTGCCACCTGTTGGATGTAACTAGGGGCATGGACTCGACCCACCCATTGCAACAAATCAGGGCGATCAGTGATGGGGGTGGGTTCACGCCACACCAGTCGTTCTGCCATCACCCCATTGGCTAAATAGTCCCTGATGGCTTTGACCCTGCGGGGAGACTCGGGATGAAAATCTCCCGTATCATGGTCAAGGAAACGATCGGAGTAAATTACTTGCATCATCTTGCTTTTGCCCACCCAGAGACGATCGAAATAATTCCCCTACCACCTTAACCAATTACCCTCACCGTCGCCATATTCTGTGCCTATATTTTAAGGGCGCTGAATAATACCTTCATAAACGCGGCGCTTATTTTGGGTATCAATGCCCAAAAGCCTCACATATTCGCCCCTGTGCTCTTCTAAGCAGGCTTCCAGAGCCGTCAATACTGCCGCTTCTTGGGTGGCAGTAATGGGAGCACAGGAATGCCAAGAACTGGTCTTGAATCTTCTTTCGTCGGCGTGCTCTGTGCCAATGCGATAACCGCTGGCAAGGAGTTGGCGCACTTGTTGCACGATGTCGGCGCTGAGCTTAGAGGCATGAGCAGGTTTGGGGTTTGCTTGGGATGGAGCAGTATAACCCGACTGGGGCGCATCTGCCATACCAGGGCGATGGATCAAAACCTCCATGACCCGCTTTTTGGCTTTGCTATCTACCCCCACCAAACGCACATATTCATCGGGATACTGGGCAATGCAGTTGGCGAGCGCCTGTAGGGCTTCCTGTTCCGATCGACTATCGATGGGGGCACAGGACTGCCACGCACTGGAGCGCAGGCGGCGTTCGTCGGCATGCTCTGCACCAATGCGATGCCCTTGGGACAACAATTGACGCACCATGGAAGCTACCCCCGCTGGTAAATTGCCCCCCCCTGCACGGACAGAAGTACTGGGGCTATGACTAGAACTGGCATTGGGGCTGGCTGTGGTAGCATGGGGCTGATGAATAATCATTTCTGCCACCCGCCGTTTCACTTGGGGATCGACGGCAATCAACCTGACAAAACTATCTTTATGGGCTTGTACAAATTGTTCTAAGCTGGGTAGATCAGTAATGGTAGTCCCCGTGAGCCAAGCACTAGAGCGCATCCTGCGGGTGTCCGCATATTCCGTAGTCAGCTTGAACCCTTGGGACAGATACTGCTGGACTCGATCGTGCCAACCATTGGCAGGGGGCACAGGAGTGGTGGTATTAAAATGCACTTCCGTTACTGCACTATGACCATTCGTAGCAGGAAAAACCGCAGGTTCATCTTCAGGCTTTTGGATAATTACTTGGGACACTCGTTTCTTATTGACCCTATCGATCGCTATCAGGCGCACATACTCGCCCCGATGTTCTTGTAAACAGGCTTGAATAGCCGATAACACCGTAGATGCAGATTGGGACTGGGGCAGGGCGCAGGTTTGCCAAGACCCAGCGCGGAAATGGCGCACATCCGCAGATTCAGCGCCGACCCGATAGCCTTGGGACAAAATTTGCTGAACCATCTGGGACACATCGGGGGTGGTAGATGGGGAAGAATATCCATTCATAGTAGATTTGGAGGTGGAGGAAACTTGTTGATGATTAGAACCGTTCTGGGTAACTGAGGAGTGAGCAAAGGGCTGGGGCTTGCGGCGCAAATCAGTAATACAAGCAATGTCTGCGGCACAGCGATAACCCTTTCTCAGGGCATCATTGACACCGACTACATGGGTGGCAAACTCCTCGTCCTCTTCGCTGACTGGGGGCAGTCTATCCGCCTGTTCCTGCTTGGTAATCACTGAACCTGACGGCACATAGCGCCCTTCGGGAATTTCCACATCCTGCACCAGACAGTGCATACCTACAATACAACCATTCCCCAGCTTGGCGTTAAATACGGTAGAGCGGAATCCCACAAAACAGTTGTCCCCCACAAAGGCAGGTCCGTGAATCAGCGCCATGTGGGTAATGGAAGTGTTATCCCCGATCCACACCGAGTATTCCTTGCCATCATCGCCAATTACCCTGCCCTTTTCCAGTCCGTGGATGACTACCCCATCTTGGATATTGGAATTTTCCCCCACAAAAAAGGGGAATCCTTCATCCGCCCGAATGGAAGTGCCGGGGGCTACTAGGACATTGGCACCAATGCGCACATCCCCAATAATGTTAGAAAAGGAATGCACGAACGCCGATTCATGAATACTTGGCTCAGCTAGACTTTGCGACCACGGTGTAGGCGGAGCAGGAAAACTACGGACAACCATTTGACCCTCTGCTTATTCTCTGATTCTCTCAGTTGAGTATTTTCTCACAGCCCAAGGGCGGTGAAGATGGATAAGTATTGCAGTTGCAGTGAGTGCTTAATCAGGCGCTGGGGTAGGGGAGTGCCCCTAGGTATAGCCACTCTTGCTGTAGAGCATATCCCGACCGATCGTGACCGTATCGATAATGGCAATCACTGCGGCATCGATCGGGCGGTGTTCTCCATCCCTAATTTGGCGAGAGCCACTGCCCCGACTAAAGAGTACCCATTCTCCCACGCCAGCACCTACGGTATCGGCCGCCACTTCATACTCTGGCAGGAGCTGTCCATTTGCATCTATCAACTGTAATAGAAGAAACTTAGTTCCCGCCAAGGATGGCTCTTTGTAGGTACTGACCACAGTGCCCTGTACTTTGGCAATTTGCACTTATTTACGAAGTAATGGGAAGTTATGGTCTGTTGATGGGACGAATGGAATTGACATTATCACGGAACTGTTCCACTTCTTCGGTGTAGCGAATGGGTAGTACATACTCCAAGTTTTCGTGGGGACGGGCAATGATGTGGGTAGATAGGACTTGACCGCCATTCACCCGCTTGACGGAATCAGTGCCAGCGGCAACCGAGGCTTGCACTTCCGATACATCACCCCGCACAATTACCGTAACCCGTCCGCTACCGATTTTTTCGTAGCCTACGAGGGTGACACGGGCGGCTTTGACCATTGCATCAGCGGCTTCCACTACGGCGGGAAAACCCAGAGTTTCAATCATTCCAACTGCGATCGCCATGAAAATTCTCCTTAGAAATTTAAGAACACAAAAAATAGACAAAATGGACTGCTGTTAATAGGCAAATTGCTCCACTTCTCGCTTGTAACGAATCGGTAGGACATATTCTACATTTTCTAACGGGCGTGCCACGATGTGGGTGGAAAGGAGTTCACCCCCGTTTACCCGCTTGACCCCAGCAATCCCTGCGGCAATTGAAGTCTGTACCTCCGATACATCACCGCGAATGATTACCGAGACCCTACCGCTACCAATGCGTTCATAACCTACGAGCACAACCCGTGCGGCTTTGACCATGGCATCGGCGGCTTCCACCACAGCGGGGAAACCACGAGTTTCTATCATTCCTACAGCGATCGGCATACCATTTATCTAAAACAGCAAACTGTATATTTTCAGCATAAGCAGTAGTGGTACATTTAGCAACATTTGGGTAAATGATAAAATTATATTTATTTAATTTGCCTAACTTATAGGGCGGGTACAGACTAAATTATCTTTAAGGCAGGGAATTTATCCGTTAGTTTAGAATTAGTAACAATTGCTTCCAGTTGTTTTCAGCGCTGGTGGGGGAGGGGGAATCCTCTTGTTTAGGTAATTATTTGTTTTGCCGTTATGAATCGTCCTGTTTACCTAGATAACCATGCCACTACTCAGATCGATCGACGGGTATTACAGACCATGCTCCCCTATTTTACGGAGTATTTTGGCAATCCCTCCAGCGGGGGGCACAGTTACGGCTGGGAGGCGCAGTCAGCGGTTAAGGCGGCCCGGGTGGCCTTGGCAAAGGAGATCAACTGCTCACCCGAAGAGATTATTTTTACCAGTGGGGCAACTGAGGCCAATAATTTGGCGATTAAGGGTTTTGCGGAGGCAAATCACCATCGGGGCAAGCACATTATTACGGTGATTACGGAACATTCAGCGGTGCTTGACCCCTGTAATTATCTGGCTAGTCTGGGGTTTGAAATCTCCTATCTGCCTGTGGATAATTTTGGCTTGGTGGATGTGGAGATGTTTGAACAGACAATTCGCACGGATACGATTTTGGCATCGGTGATGTTGGCGAATAATGAAATCGGGGTTTATCAACCCATTGAGGAGATTGCGGAAGTGTGTGAACGGACAGGGGTAACTTTGCATACGGATAGCGCCCAAGCTGTCGGGAAAATTCCCATCGATCTACAAAAGTTGCCGATCGGCATGATGTCCATGACTGCCCACAAAATTCATGGTCCTAAGGGAGTGGGGGCATTATTTGTCAGGAAACAGCCACGGGTTAACATTGCGCCCCAATTACACGGCGGCGGTCAGGAACGGGGACTGCGGGCGGGGACTGTATGTACGCCCCAGGTGGTGGGTTTTGCTAAGGCGGTACAGATTGCCTTGGAGGAACGGCGCACGGAGATGGAACGGATTCTCAATATGCGGGAACTACTGTGGCGCAGACTGCAACAATTACCGGGGATTTATTTGAATGGACATCCCACCAAACGGTTACCGGGGAATCTCAATGTGAGCGTTGATGGGGTGGATGGCAATGCGCTCCATGCGGATTTGCGCTCGATCGTGGCGGTGTCTTCGGGGTCTGCTTGCAGTGAGGGTAAGCCATCCCATGTGCTGTTGGCGATCGGTCGATCGGAGCGGTTGGCGCGGGCATCTCTGCGGTTTGGCATAGGCAGATTTAACACCCCTGAAGAGATTGAGGAGGTGGCAGAACGGGTGTCGGCGGTGATCAAAAATTTGCAACAAAAGACCAGACCTTAACCCAGATAATCCCTTGCACCATTGGGAAATGGCAGGCATTTTGATCTTTACCAAAAAATTGGGTTTGAAGCCCCGCCGTTTACGGCGGCTTTGTTCTATACTACAATTAGAGGAAAGGGTAATCAACCTCTCTAAAAACCCAATAGCCTAGCGGCTAAAACACAACCAACCAAGTTTTTTGTGATCAAAAAAACAGTAGCTCAGGGCATGAGCGAACTGCCATTGCTTCGCAACACTTCGTGAACGCAAGAGGGAACGCTTGGGGAGATAGGTGCCTCTGCTATGGATAGGCAACTTGAAATAGTAAGCATGATCGTGGAACCAAGAACAAGAATCCCCTGCCTAAAGGCAGGGGGGTATGTCAATTGAGTTACTCCCCTCGCAGGGGCTGGGGGTGAGGGAAAAACTGCCAATTTGAGGGTGGAAAAGGAGTAATTCATCTCTATTTATGCAATATCTATGCCATCCCACTCAACCAACGATCGATCGGAGTTGGTCGCGACGCAGGAGTTCTTCTAAGGATAGTTGTTTGCGCCCCTCCAGCTGTGCCACTTGGGTCATACCTGACAACAGTGCCTTGGCGGCGGTAATTTCCGTGTAGCCCCTGCGCTCTGCGGCTTGGATGGCGACTATGTCCGCTTCTAATTGTATTTCGGCACTGCGACACTGTCGCCATACTTGCAGTCCTGCCGTCCCGCCTAACAACAGGGCAAGGGCTGTGCCCACCACATCCCCCTGAGTGCCTTGGATGATGGCTCCTAAAGCTGATGCAACCACGATCGATTGATAAGCGCCCAATTTGAACCAAGTGCTATTCTGCCGCCAACTCACTTCCCGCAAAAACAGTAAATCCCGCTCTACCGTATCCAACTGTTCCCACAGATTCCAGTTAATCATCACCTTCATTTGGTTGCGCCAAGGTTGAGGCATGGTACTACTAATTACTGTTCTACCATCAAGACTGTTTTTAATAGTTGTATTCATGCGCCAAGAGGCGGGGAGCATATCCCTGAGGCGGGCGATTTCAGATGCAGGATCAAGCATAGGTGGCACAACGATCGAACAATTTCACCAACATCATATAGGACTTACGATCGCAGGCTGTATGAGGGTTAAAAATTCTCCAGAACCACTACCCGTAGTGTTTGATCTAGTAATTGGCGTAAGTCCTGTGATAAATTAAGGAATTTTTGCAGGTCGGGCATACCATTGCCCAGTAATTTAAGTCGCCACCAGGCGGGGGGCAGTAATGGTCAAACTCATCCCCTCTTGGGCGACGATCGCTCCCGCAAACCGTGCCTGTGCCGATCGAGCAATTTCATCCATCTGGTCATCGCTGTGGGAAGGGTCGTGGTGAAAAATGACCAATTGCTTGACTTGGGCGGCTTCTGCCAACTTCACCGCTTCTTGCCAAGTGGAATGGCCCCAGCCAATTTTGGGACTGGTAATGGACCAGTATTCTTCATCCGTGTAGGCACAGTCAATAATTAGCACATCCGCATTGCGCGCCAAATGGAGCAGATTGGGATCAATGCCTGAGCGCAAATGCTCCGTATCTGTGGCATAGACAGCACTGCGCCCGCCCCAACAAACCCGATAACCCGTAGCTTCGCCGGGGTGGTTTAATTCTCCCGTCTCCACCGTCACCCCATCCCCCAAATCAATGCGATCGGGCACTTGCACATCATAAAAATTCAGCTGTGCGCCCATTACCCGCAGGGGCACAGGAAAGTTGGGATGTAACATCTGTTCCTCGAGGCGGTCGCGCATGGTTTTACCATTGGGGGCTACCTTGCCGTAGATATGAAACACATTGCCGCGGATATAGGCGGGGGTAAAAAAGGGAAACCCTTGGATATGATCCCAGTGGCTGTGGGTAAAAAACATATAGGCTTCGAGGGGCATATGGTTTAACAGATACTGCCCCAATACCCTTAGTCCCGTGCCGCCGTCAAAAATCAGCCGTTTGCCATGACAGCGCATTTCTACACAAGAAGTATTACCGCCGTAGCGCACAGTAGAAATGCCCGGTGTGGCTATGCTGCCCCTAACTCCCCAAAAGTGGATAGAGAATTGGTGTTTCAGATCGACGGACATGAGATCAAGGACAGGGTGGTTTAGGTGACTGAGCTAGCGATCGTGAGCAAATTAAATTTTGGCAAACCTAAATATACAGTAATATACAGTAATTTACTATCTAGTTGGCTGTAGAACCATTATCGCAACTTTAACTACGCCTGCGGGCTGAACTTATCAGTTTGTATTAGCCAAAGCCACAAATTCCCCTAGCACTATTTTCTACTCTCCTGCCAAGATTGAAGGCTAATAATCGTGACATACTCCCGTCCCTCAAGAAAAACGCATAGAGGGCGGGCTTCACGCTGCGTCGGGGAGCTACTGCAAGAACCCTCTGCGTGCAGACACGGGATGCCCCACCGTGTAGCTGTACCAGATTCCAGCAGAGCCGTTTTGTACAGCCAAGATAATTATAGAACGTGGGGGTGGCTGTATCCCGACACCGACTTTACCAGTACGGTGCGGGGCTTATCCACCCCCACACCCCCACGAGCTAAACCTCAAAAGGTTGATGAATCCATGGATTACGATCGAGGTACTGCACATAAAAATCGGGCACAATTTGGGAATGGGCTTTGTACCAAATTACGGCAGTTTTCACCACAGTAAAGCGATAGTGTCGATCGAGCCATTGCAACACTGCCTTGAGGGTATTGCCCGAATCCACCATGTCATCTGCCACCAACAGACGATCGCCCAAGTCGTGACTGTAGGTCATGTGTTCGGCAATGCGCAGACCTTGGGCATACCTACTATCCCCATAGGAACTGACACTGAGAATGGCAAGGGGCAAATGCAATCTACGGGATAAAATATCGCCTACCCGCAATCCACCCCTAGCAATACAGAGAATTTGGTCAAATTGCTGTCCCGATCGAGTAATGGTTTGGGCTAAAGTTGCCAATAATTGATGGTACTGTTCCCAACTGACCCGCAAATCCTCATTCATCTTCGGCGAATTGGAACCGATAGAGTTCATCAGGACTAGGTTCTGGGGCATTCAAGGCAAATTCCACCGCATCTTCCACTACCTTCTGCATGCCTCCAGCGATCTCTTTCAGTTGTTCGTTGGTGGCTAACCCGTGTTCCGTGAGCTTACTGGCGAAAATTTTAATGGGGTCGCGGCTCAACCACGCCTCCTTCTCTGCCTTGGTACGCAGTTCGTCAGGGTCAGCCAAGGAGTGCCCCCTAAACCGATAGGTCAAACACTCCAACAAAGTAGGTCCTGCCCCTGCCCTTGCTCGCTCGATCGCCTCTTGGGCATATTGACGGACAGCCAGCACATCCATCCCATCCACCTCATACCCCGGCATACCAAACGCAGGTGCCTTTTTGTAGATAGAAGTATCAGAAGTAGCCCGTACATGTTCCATGCCGATCGCCCAGCGATTATTTTCCACCACAAACACAATGGGTAACTTCCACAGGGCCGCCATATTTAAGGTTTCGTAAAACTGCCCATTGTTGGTCGCCCCATCGCCAAAAAAACAAGCGGTCACTTGATCAGCGCTAGAATCGCCCATCACCTCTCGGCGATACTTGGACTGAAATGCCGCCCCCGCCGCCACAGGAATCCCTTCCGCCACAAACGCAAATCCACCCAAAAAATTGTGCTGTGCGGAAAACAGGTGCATGGAACCGCCCCTTCCCTTACTGCATCCCGTAGATTTACCAAACAACTCGGACATGACCGCCCTCGGGGAAATCCCCTTACTGAGGGCGTGCACATGGTCACGATAGGTACTACAGACATAGTCATCAGGTCTGAGGAGTTTAATTACCCCAGTAGATACAGCCTCCTGTCCGTTGTAGAGGTGGACAAAGCCAAACATTTTACCCTTGTAGTACATCTCGGCGCATTTATCCTCAAAGGTGCGTCCCAATACCATATCTTCATAGAGGACTAGACCTTCTGCGGCGGTGATGCCAAGGGTGGTTGATAGAGTTTCTGGAGCCATGGATTATGTCAAAGGGAAATGAAAGAAATATAGTCAGTATTTTGCATTTTTTGGCATTTTCCTAGTGTATCAGAGTTGGCTCAGTTGCGCACAAACCCAGCCCCCATATTGGCGGTTGCCCCCGCCTTTTCGGAAATCTGCACAGCGGATATTTCACTACTGAGAATGGCTAATCTTTTCCCCTCTTGTTTATCACAGGTGATCTCAATAATGGGCGAACCACCCCCAGTGATGGCACTGACAATTTGATTGTAGAGGGCCTGGGCAGTTTCTTGGTCTTTGCGTTGCACAGACAGGGCAATGGGATTATTTTTCAGGGTCAGTTCGATCGTGTACATGGGTAATCAGCACAAAATTTAGGCGTGGGGCCTAGTTTATCACAGGCTATTGGCAGAAGTAATTGGGAGCTTGCCCTTTAGGAAATTGAGGGGAGTTAATCTGCCATGCCAAAAGGGAAATTCCTGATCAAATACTGCGCAGTGCCACGATCGGGTCGAGTCTAGCCGCCTGACGGGCAGGAAATACACCAAAAAACAGACCAATGCCCCCCGACACCCCCAGCGCCATGACGATCGCCGCCGTAGATACCCCAGCTTCTAGGGGAGTAACCGCCGCCACCAACGCAATGCCCCCAATCCCCAGCGCGGTGCCGATCGCTCCCCCCGCCACGGATAACATTACCGCCTCAATCATAAACTGACTGAGAATATCCCCCTGTTTCGCCCCGATCGCCTTTCTTAAACCAATCTCCTGAGTTCTTTCCGTCACCGACACCAGCATAATGTTCATAATGCCAATCCCCCCCACCAACAGGGAAATACCAGCGATCGCCGCCAGCATAATAGTCAAAGCGCCAGTGATATTCCCCACAATTTGCAGGGCATCCCGCTGGGTACGCACGGTAAAAGTCTCTTCACTGGTGCTATCCATCACCTGATGCCGCAGTTTCAACAAATTGGTAATCTGAAAAGCCGCCGCCTCCACACTTTTACTATCCTTGGCAGACACATTGATCACCTGCACGGCGGTACCAAAAGGAGAAGTACGACCCGTCAGCCGATTCACCATAGTAGAAATGGGCATAAATACCGTGTCGTCCTGATTAGTACCCAAAAACGCCCCCTTCTCTGCCATTACCCCCACCACTTCATAACTGGTACCGCGAATGCGCACAAACTGCCCCACAGGATTTTGATTGGGGAATAACTCCCGCACCACCGCCGAGCCTAAAGTAACTACCCGGGCATTGCGTTGCAAATCCTCCTCACTGAGAAAGCGCCCAATACTCACATCGGCATTGCGCACAGTGGCATAGCTAGGAGTAGTACCCAAAACTGTTACCCTTCTGGTGTTACTCCCCGCAATCACCAACTCGGAACCATTGATTTGGGGAGCAACCGCCCTGACTGTAGGCACTTGGGTAGCGATCGCCTCCGCATCCGCCAACACCAAGCGATTGGGAGGAGCAATGATATTGCGGCGGGCATTGTCCGTACCAGCAATCACAAAAATGACATCTGTACCCAAAGACTGAAATTGACTAGAGGCATACCTCTGGGCACCCTGCCCCACCCCCACCATCACAATCACCGAACCATTGCCAATAATAATACCCAACATGGTCAGGACACTGCGTAAACGATTGACAGCAAGGGTACGCACCGCCATCCGACAACTTTCTAAAATATCCATATCTAAGTGGGAGTAATAGGGGTAAAAGGGCAAACGATCGAGGACAGTCAGTCCCACAATCAAGCATAGCCAGTAATTTACATTGCCCCATCCCCCCTATGCCAGAAAAACATACAAACACCAAGGTTAAGACTTGTTTAAGGTTTGGTTATATTTTGCCTCTTGCGGATCATGGTTGAGCCTAAGCAATATATTAAGGAATATAGTAATTTAGTAATTTAAGTCCATACCCGTACAGTCAACCAAAGGGGGGAATTCCCGTGCAAGTCCTACTGATGCAAATGTCCAGCGAACAGGAGCAGTTATGGTACAAAGCCCTTGTTTCCCAGCAGTTACAAGTGAAGATAGAGCCAGCTGATGCCAACATTTTGCAAATTTTACGCCAGAAGCAGAGGGATGAGCAGGAACTACCCCAACTCATTTTGATTGATATAGGTATTCGCCATGCCAACTCCTCTACCTTGGTGGCGAGTACCGTATGTCGCTGGTGTGCCGAACATCACCCCCAGACCAAAGTGGTCATGACCAGTTCCCGTCAAGCCGCCGTGAAAAAGACGGAAAAATACTGGGCTACCCGTCAAGGGGCGGTGGAGCTATTGCCCATGGTGCGCCGTGATACCCTCTTGCCTTCCATGACGCGGTTGGCGGAGCTAGTTCCCTTTACTTTGCAGAATGCGCCCCTGCAAAAAATTGTCGAAAGTCTGGCGGAGGTGGCTCACATTGCGGATAGTGGGGACGCAGACAGTACCCAAATTGTCGCCGCCGCTTCCCGTAATATCCGGGACAGTGCTACGGCTGAGTTAGTGCGCAAAATGGCTATGATCCCCCTCTTGGTGATGGCTGGGGACAGTAGCCAAGACACTACCGAACGCCCCAAACCCAACATTACCCTGGATGCCACCCTTGCTACCCTGCCCTGGCACGACTTCACCATGGAACTGAGTCAGCAGGGTAAAGAATTATCCAGTGCGTTTCAAGACAATCCCCTTTTGCCCGGGGTGGTACTACTGCGGGATGGGGAATATACAGGTATGATTTCTCGGCGGCGGTTTTTGGAATTTATGAGCCGTCCCTATGGGCTAGAGCTATTTAGCAAGCGTCCTTTAGAATTTCTCTATACTGAGGCTAATACGGATGTATTGATCATGCCCGGTTCTACCCCTGTGGTCAATGCCATGCAAGCCTGCCTGCGCCGATCGATGGAAGTCATGTATGAACCGATCGTGGTGCAATTGGAAGGGGGCGGCTATCGTCTGTTAGATGTGCATGATTTGATTATGGCCCAGTCCCAGATTCACGAACTGGCTACCCAACTGCTGAGGGAGCAGACCCAAGACCGCATGGCGCAGACGGACAAGATGGCAACCTTGGGGCAAATGATGGTGGAGATTGCCCATGACATTCGCAATCCTGTCAATTTCATCTACAGCAATGTGGATTATCTGAATGTTTACACTGATGACCTGATGAATCTGGTATCAGCCTACGAAGAGACGGTTAAACAACCCAATCCCAAAATTGCGGAAATCAAGAGTAAATCGGATTATGAGTTTTTGCGAAGCGATTTGCCCAAGGTAATCAACAGTATCCGCTTTGGCTCAGAGCAATTACTCCAGATGGTGAATGGTTTGCAGACCTTTTCCCGCGTGGAGGAGGGTAAACCTACCCAAGTGAATATTCACACTTGTATTGATAACAGTTTGACCATCATGGGGCATCGCCTGAAGAATACCAAAATTGAAAAGCGCTATGGGGAAATTCCTTTGATCATGGGTTATTCGGGGCAATTGATGCAGGTATTTATGAACATTGTCAGCAATGCGGTGGATGCTCTACAAGAAGCCGCGCCCCGACTGCGTGCCGCCCACGCCCAAAGGCAAAAACAACTGGAAGCGCAAAAGGGGGTAGCGGTAACGGACAGGGAATGGCAACCCCTGATCACCATTACCACTGGTCTGTCTCCATCGGGCATGGTTTCGGTGAAAATTGCCGACAATGGTCCTGGCATTCCCAAAGATATTCAGGATAAAATTTTTCAGTCTTTCTTTACCACTAAGGAGTCAGGTAAAGGCACGGGGCTGGGGTTGGCAATTTGTAATCAGATTGTTACCCAAAAACACAAGGGCAAAATTATTCTCAATTCTCCCTACATCGGTAAAACGGGCAAGCCTAAACGGGGCACAGAATTTGAAGTCTTGCTTCCTGTGCCGCAAAATCAGGGCTAATTTGTACACTTATACTTGAAGGGCTGGGTAGGAATTAGGGAAAACCCCCATTGCCATCAAGGTAAAATGGCATACACTAGATGACTGTAACTATCTAGCAGTCTCTATCTATTCAGTCAATCGGGTTAATACCTATGTACGAACAGGGCAATATCAGCATCCACACCGAAAATATCTTTCCTATCATTAAAAAAGCGCTCTATTCCGATCGAGATATTTTTTTACGGGAACTGATTTCTAACAGCGTTGATGCCATCAGCAAGCTGAAAATGATTGCCTTTGCGGGGGAAGTTACGGACATTCCTACCCCTGAGATTGAAGTGATTTTGGATAAGTCAGCCAAAACGATCGTAGTAGCGGATACGGGACTGGGATTAACGGCGGAAGAGGTGAAGAAGTACATCAATCAGGTGGCATTTTCTAGTGCAGAGGAGTTTATCCAGAAGTACGCCAATACCAGCAGTGAGCAACAAATTATCGGGCATTTTGGTTTGGGATTCTATTCTGCGTTCATGGTGGCGAGTACGGTGGAAATTGATAGTCTTTCCTATCGCCCAGGGGCACAGCCAGTGCATTGGCAGTGTGATGGTTCCACTACTTTTACCATTGATGAGGGTAAGCGGACCTCGATCGGCACCACCATTACTTTGCATCTTCAGCCCGATGCGGAGGAATTTTTAGACGAGGCGGAAATTAAGCGAATTATCAAGAAGTATTGTGATTTTATGCCCGTTCCCATCAAGTTCAATGGGCAGGTGGTGAACAAGCAGGAATCTTTGTGGGATAAGGCTCCCAACTCTATTACTAAGGAAGAATATCTGGAATTTTATCGCTACTTGTATCCGTTCCAAGATGATCCCCTGTTTTGGATTCATTTAAATACGGATTATCCCTTTGTGTTAAAAGGTATTCTCTATTTCCCCAAAATCAAGCAGGACATTGATCCCAACAAGCCACAGATTAAACTCTTCTGTAATCATGTATTTGTCAGCGATAGATGTGAAGAGGTAATTCCCAAGTTTCTCTTGCCCCTGAGGGGAGTGATTGATAGTACAGATATTCCCTTGAATGTATCTCGCAGTTTTCTGCAAGGCGATCGCCGGGTACGGCAAATCCAAGATTATATTGCCCGCAAGGTGGGAGACCATTTACAAAAGATGTATCGGGACGATCGAGAGGAATTTATCAGGTGTTGGTCTGATATTTCTATCTTTATGAAATTTGGTTCCATGAACAGTGATAAGTTCTATCAACAGGTGAAGGATATTCTCATTTATCCCACTACCTATCAAGTCGAGAATGAAGATACTCCCCAATTTACTACCCTACAGGAGTATCTGGAGCGGGCAAAAGGAAAACACGACAACAAGGTCTATTACACTTCTGACCCCAACGCTCAAGTAACCTATGTGGAATTGCACAAAAATCATGGTCTGGAGGTGCTCACTTTTGATTCCTTCATTGATAATCACTATATTCATTTCCTAGAAGAACAGTTTAAGGATGTGAAATTCAGTCGGGTGGATGCGGATTTGGACGATCGTCTGTTGGAGAAGGGAAACACTACGGAAATTATCGATCCCAAGACCAATCAAACCCCCAGCGATCGTTTACAGACCATCTTTCGCAGTGCATTAGGTAAACCGCAGTTGAAAATCCGTACCGAGTACCTCAAATCCAGTGATACCCCTGCGGTGATTTTGCTGTCCGAGTTGCAGAGACGGATTCTGGAAATGTCAGCCATGATGCAACAAAAGGAGGTAACTTTTCCCGATGACCATACTTTGGTAATCAATATGAATCATCCCTTAGTGCAGAATCTCCTGAAATTGGAACAATCCCAGATTATTACTGCGGGTGAACGCACTACTGATTTGCTGTGTCGCCACATTTATGACCTTGCCCTCATTGCCCAAAAACGCTTTACTGGGGCTGAAATGCAAGAGTTTCTTGATCGATCGCAAAAGGTCTTGACCAAACTTACAAGTATATAATTTAGGATTGAGGATACAAGCGGGGGTGGAGCATTCCTATCACAGGTTCATCCTTGATTAGGTGTTGTGCCACAATCACCTGTACATCCTTACGCCGCACCTGCCAGTAGTAGTATTCCCCCGGGCACACCATGACGATCGGGCCTGAGCCACACAAACCCAAACAACCCGTCTCCTGCACCTGCACTCGATCATTGAGCAATTTAGTTTGTGCCAATAGCTCGGCTAGCACCGCCAGACTACCATCCCGTTTACAGGTGCGAAATTGGCACACTAGCACCAGCTTTTGACCATCAGCAGGATAATTATCATCCATCAAGGTTGATGCACTCCCACTTAACTGCGAATTTGTACAGGCATAATCAAATAGGTCATCTTGGGACCACCAACAGGGGTAAATACCACTGGGCTGACTGGCGTATTGATTTGCATTTGTACTTCAGTGGTGGTCATGGCTTTAATCCCTTCCTGTAAATATCGCTCATTAAAAGCAATTTGTATGGAATCACCAATAATTTGAGCGGGCAGAGAATCCTGTCCTGTGGCAGAGTAAGCTTCAGCAGTGAGCACTATTTCCTGCTTCAAACTATCAATCTGTAATTTGACTAGGTGAGTCTGATTATCCGCCAGTACCGCCACCCGTTCCAAAGCGGCAATAAATGCCTTCCGATCGAGGGTGATTTGGCGCTCAAATTGTTTGGGCAATAACTGCCGATAGTTGGGATAGTTCCCATCCAACAGCCTTGTGGTCAGGGTCTGACGCGCCAACTCAAATATCATCTGAATGTGGTCAAACTGTACGGCAATAGCTTCTTCTGTCTGTTTGGCAAGCATCTTTTCTAACTCCCGCAGGGCACGGGTAGGGGGTGTCACCTGCACACTGGGCACTTCTTCTCCATCCGTGAGCGGTACTTGCAGAATCGCTAACCTGTGTCCATCCGTCGCCGCAAATTCTAAATGCTGATCGTGAGCGCTCAAATGAATCCCCGTCAAGACGTTTTTGGTTTCATCGGTGGATGCGGCAAACATAGTCGATCGTAAACCTTCAATCACAGCGGATACAGGTAACACCGTCCTATGCGCTGCAGAGGACACCTTGGGCAATTCAGGGAACTCTTCCGCAGACATGCCCGGCAAACGATAACGGGCTGATCCACAAGTGATGGATACCTGTTCCGAGTTGGGTTCTAAATCCATACATACATCTGCGTCAGGCAGTTTGGCAGTAATGTCATTGAGTAACCTTGCAGGCAAAGTAAAATTTCCCGATCGACTGACCTGGGCAGGAAATTCCGATTGAATAGCTAAAGTGCCATCGTAGGCTTTGAGAGTGAGGGTCTGGGTCTCTAAATCACTACTCAAAAAAATGTTTCCCATAATCGGCAGAAGCGGACGCGTAGATACAGCGCGGCTGACAAAGCTAAGGTAGTTGGCAATATCCGACTTGGGGCTCGAAAATTTCATGGCTAGAGAAGACGAGGTGTAAAAAATATACCACCACCTCGATCGAAAAAATAATTGCGCAAAAATGCAACGCGCGAATTTTGCTCTTCGATTCTTGATCTTTTAATTAATTTTGATCTTGTAGTAGTAGTAGGGGCTGTGGAAATGTGGAAAACTCAAAAAAATTGGCTTTTCATGAGCATTTCCAGCCTTCCACCCTGTGGAAAAAGTTGTGGAAAAACTAGGGTATTTTTCCACAGGGTATAAATACCTAGAAGGGTTTTCCACAGTTTACAAAATTTTTTCCACAGAAAATTGGCAGTTTTCCACAGGTTTTCCACAGGTTTTCCACAGGCAAAAGCGGTATTAAGATGGATATTTATCTAACTTTACATAAATTTACATAAAAAATTTAACCATAATTTAACTATTGGGGGGTCTGGTCAGGTGTTGCCTTATTTTATAGGCATACTATTTGATGATGGAAATTTACTATTTACTGAAATTAAATCAGTAGTATTTTGCAATGGAAATGGGAGCGAATCTTGGTGAGTTGCTTACAGATAGAATGTATATTTATAGGAAGATTGCTGATGAGAGGTTGTCTTGGCTTCTAAATATAAGGATGACTTGATTTTCTAGTGGAAAAGTGCACCCTATGATGGGGAAACTGTTCGTGGAAAGAAGTCTTTTTAGTTCCCTGTAGGCTCTCCCGATTTTGCACTAACACAAAGGCGGCGACAGCTAGAAGAAAGTAACCAAAGCTCTTTTGCAATTGTTTCGCCGAGACAAATTGGGCGAGGTATCCGCCCGCTACCGTACCGCATCCCGCTAAAAAAGTGAAGGAAATAGTTACATTCCAATCCAGATCGATATTTCCTAGATAGCCCAAAAAGCCCGCTATGGAATTAGCAGTGATGATTAACAGAGAAGTGCCGATCGCCTCTCGCATGGGGATATTACCCAAGAGAACTAAGGCGGGCACGATCGCAAAACCGCCCCCCACTCCCACTAATCCTGTCAACACTCCTACCCCAATTCCTTCGGTCATCAGCCACAGCCAGCAATACTTACAGGCGGGTTTCACATAATCCTGCAATTCATCTGGGGACTGGTTATCAGTACTGCGATGGGAACGATAGATCATGAATCCAGCGGCGACCAACATGGCTAACCCAAAGATTACCATCTGCATACTGCTGGTGATGAACGGGAGAGTGGCAAGGCGTGCGCCCAGAAAGGCTCCTACCATAGTGGCACAGCCAAAAATCGTTCCCACCCGTAGGTTCAGATTGCTGCGCTTGGCGTGGGGAATGATTCCCAAGAGACTCACTGTGCCCACAATCACCAGAGTCATGGCGATGGCGGACTTGGGGGGAATGTCCATGAGATAGACGAGGACGGGTAGTGCCAATACGGAACCGCCTCCCCCCAGTAAACCTAGACTGACCCCGATCGCTACGGCAAAGATGTGCCCCAGAATTAAATTCATAGTTTGTTACCAAAATTTTGATTGTAGGGTAGTTTTGCCAAGAGCATTCCTAGGGCACAGGTATTAGTTACCCCCGCAAATACTAAACCCGCTCCCACAAAACCACTTAGGATTAAGAAATAGGGAGAGACTACAGCCCCTAAAACTGTACCGAGAAATACTAGAGAGCCAGCCACAATCTGCACTTGGCGAAAGATACTGATGGGAGCATTCTTAGTGCGTTCCATGGCATAGCCTTGATTTTTCCATGCGGGGAGACCACCCTTGAGATGGGCGACTTCTGTAAATCCACTCTCCAGACAGCGTTGTCCTGCTTTGCGAGAGCGAATGCCTGATTGACAATAGAAGACTAATTTGTGTCCTGATGGAACTTGAATTTGCGTGGGTTGGAATTGGGATAATGGATGGAGTTGGGCGTGGGGTATGCGCTCTGTGGCGTATTCCACGGGTTCCCGTACATCTATTAAAACTACAGTGCCTTCGTCTAGCCACCCTTGCAGAGTGTGCGGTTCAATTTCAGTGAGTTGGTTGGTGTTGAGCATAGATGTTCTCCTTGAAAAATTGCATAAATTGCATCAGTGATGATTAAAAACTAATTGGCGATCGATTGACCGCAGAGTTGATTGGCGGGAACCGCTTCGGCGATTTTTTTGGGGTTGGGTAAATTGAGGCTGTCCATATATTGCTTAAATTCCTCACGGTTGCGCCCCAGAAAACGCGGATTGTACCGTTTCTCTTCGCCGATGGTGGATACGGTGTGCCCCCGATAGTCGTGCCCTGGATAAACTAGGGTGTCATCGGGTAGGGTAAACAACTTTTCGGTAATGGCATCAAATAGGGCGTAGGCATCCCCACTCTGAAAGTCCGTGCGCCCGCATCCCCTGATCAGCAAGGAGTCCCCTGTCAATAGATGGGTGCCATTCACTAGATATGCCATGTGGCTGTCCGTGTGCCCCAAGGTGGCGATCGCTTTAATGGTTACTGCCCCCACCTCTAGGATTTCTCCATCTTGAATGAATCGATCGGCACAATCTACTAAAGACCCTTGGGGAACGATATTTTGGCATCCTACAGCAGAGCGCAACTTCCCCGCCCCAGTAATGTGGTCGGCGTGCACATGGGTCTCCAAACAATAGGTGAGGGTTAAGCCCAATTCTTGAATCAGGGTCAAGTCCCGTGATACTTGCTCCAATACTGCATCCACCAATACCGCTTTGCCACTGGTTCGATCGGCGATGAGATAAGTGTAGGTGCTGGTCTCTGGGTCAAAAAGTTGCCTGAATAACATTTGCCGTCCCTCCTGATTAGTTAATTTACTATCTGATTATATAGTAAAATAATAGAAATTAAAATTCCTGCCAAAGGGTTATTTTTTGACGGTTACAGTATGTCTCAGGGGAGAGCAAATCTCTGTTAAATACTGCTTTGCCTCTCTCAAATTGGCGGGTTTCCCCTAAATTTTGTGGACAAAGTGGTGGCGGAACTGTAGTTCCTGCAAGCAATCGAGGAACTTTGTCACTGTGGGCATCTGGTGGGTTGAACCAGCGGTTGTGCCATGTTTAATGCTGAGTTGACCCCGATCGATGATGGGTATCAGTCCCGTTTCTGCCAGAGCTGACAAGCCTAAATCCAGTAACTGGGGCTGGGAAAGGGAGATTTTTTGTTGCAGGTCAGAGAGGTCGATCGAGGCGTGGGTGCGCTGTAAATACTTGGCTATGCCCACTAGGGTTTGCCATGTGGTGAGGGGATCGGCGGGGGGTAGGGAAGGGACTAGGGTGAGGTGGGGGTAGGTGGGCGGGGCGGAGCTGGGTGCGATTTCCTCATGGGCAGGGCGAAATTCATCGAGGCGAAATTCATAGCGTTGGTAGTAAGAATTGTAGGTAAGTTCTCCAACTACATGACAGATTTGGTGTTTAGGTAACTCATGGGGGCTGTGTCCCCACCATACAGCATCAATTTTTCCTGTGTTGTCCCGTAACTGGAAATTACTTTTGCGTACCTTGCATCTTTGACTCAGTCCATCCAGAGCATGGCAATTTTTCGTGTCCACATTGACAAACTGGACATTTTCAATAAGTAATTTGGGGGCAGGATTGCCCATGCCAAAAGGTTCTAGTTGTTTCAACTGGCTAAAAAAGTCTTTATTCAGAACATCGATTGTGACAGTGAGATCAATTGGTAAAGTAGGCTGGGGATCAAAATCGGGATAGGTTTGGCGAAACTGGTAGTTAATGGCGCTAATAAATATGTCTAAATTTTCTGCTTCTAGGGATAAGCCCCCAGCGTAGGGATGCCCGCCCATGGATAGTAGTAAATGGGAATGTTCTTTCAATAATTTGTACAGATCAACCCCGCCGTACGATCGACCACTACAGTGCACGATGCCATCCCTGATATTGCCGACAATGGCGGGGCGACAATAGGTATGGGCAATTTTGCTGGCGGCTAACCCCAATACCCCCCCCTCCCACTGGGGATCAGCTACCACAATTACCCCCATCCGTTCTAGGTTGAGGGCTGATACCCGCTCCTGTACTAGCTTTGCCACCTGTTCTTCCAGTTCTTTGCGGCGGCTGTTGGCAGTTTCTGCTAAAGCTACTAACTCTTTACACCGTTGCGGATCATTGCTAGTTAACAGTTCCACACACAGGCGCACATTTCCCCACACCCGACTAATGGAGTTGAGGCGGGGGGCAATGCCAAAACTAATATCGATGGCTCGATCGCCCGCACTTTTACATATATCTAATAAGGCTCTGACCCCGGGGCGCTGGGTTTTAGCTAAAACTGGGAGACCTTTTTGTGCCAAATACCGTACCTCTCCCGTCAGTTGTACCAGATCTGCCACCAAGCCGATGGCTACCAGGTCGAGTAATTTTTGTAAGTGGTGGCGGTGGTCGCCCCCCATGCCCAAGCACAATCCTTCCACTAATTTGTAGGCTACTCCCACCCCCGACAGGTGATAGAGAGGATGATCGGTGGGTAAATAACGCGGATTGATGATGGCAGTCACTGGTGGTCGATCGTCGGGGAGGGTGTGGTGGTCAGTGACAATCACATCGATGTTTAATGCCTTTAAGAGCAAAATTTCCTTTAGGCTGGTACTGCCCGTGTCGCAGGTAATCACCAGATCACAGTAGCCCTTTATTTGATCAATGCCCCACTGGGAAATGCCGTGTCCTTCTTGATGACGATCGGGAATGTAATAGGACAAATTTTCATAAAAGGGGCGCAGACCATCCCACAGTACCGCTGTGGCGGTGATGCCATCCGAATCAAAATCTCCCCAAATGACCACCCGTTCTTGTTTTTCTTGCGCTTCCAGCAGACGCGCCACCGCCCATTCCATTTCCATGCCAAAGGCACTAGGGGGACTGGGCACATATCGATCGGGGTCTAAAAACCGATCTACCGCTTCGGGGGTTTGTAAACCCCTCTGGTACAACAGGCGCGCCCCCCACCCACCCGCCCTGGCAATTAAACACTGGGGCGGTGTACAGGGTTCAGGCAATATCCACCTCCTGGCTACCACTGGGATACCACCTCGGTCAAATGGTTAGCCGCCGTTTCCACACAGGCAATGGATTTGGCATAGTTCATTCTGGTAGCATTCAGCACACCTACCGTACCCACAGGCTGTCGATCGCAGTAGTAGGGGCTAGATACAAGGGCGCAATTGTGCAGATAGTCCACCCCCATTTCCGCGCCAATCTGTACCCCCCCCGTATTGGCATTGAGCAGGGGCAATAAACAGGCTTGCTCTGACTCCAGTATATAAATCACCCCCTGCACCTGTTGCGGTTGTTGAAATTCAGGCTGACGCAATAACTCAGATAAACCACTAATAAAAATTTGTTCATTCACCAAGGGAATGTGGGCCAACTGCTGTAAACATTTGTCTAGGAGTAAGCCATAAGCCTGAAATTGTTGGTCTAGCTCTGCCCATGGCAAATTAGATAGTTCTACCCAAGGTTTCCCTTGCAGATGATAATTCAGGAAATTTTGTAAAATGTCCAGTTCCTGTTCTAGGTTTTCCCCCACCATGGCCTCAGGCAAGGTCACGATCGAGCTAGAGGTATGCAAAGAATCCCCCATGACAATTACCATCAATTTATCCGCATCCACCGTGAGCAGTTGAATGGACTTGATGCGCATGATCTGCATATTGGGGCTAGTTACCATTGCCACACAACCACTCAAGGAAGCTAAAATTTGCGATACCCTGCGCAAAATGCTGTGCAGATTGCCATACCGATCGGGGTGAATTTTACTTAGGGCTTGCTTCACACTCTCCACCAACTCTGGTTTGGGTTCAGGCAATAATTCATCCACATAGACCCGATAGCCAAAATCCGAGGGGACGCGCCCCGCCGAAGTGTGGGGTTGAATCAATAGCCCCGATCGATCGAGGGCATTTAAGACATGGCGGATGGTAGCGGTAGAAATGTCTAATTTATATTCTTGAGAAAGTACCCGCGAGCCGACTGGTTCAGCAGTAGCGATGTAGCGCTCCACCGTCGCCCAAAGAATTTTTTGTTCCCTTGTTGTTAGAGTTGGCTTCATAATACTAAGTTATTTTAATCCCAATATAACTGAGACTCAGGGCTATAAAATGTGGCATCGATCGCCACACCTAACCTATGCAATTTCAGGAGTTGGGAGTTTGACACAAATAATGGTTAAGGACATTTTATGTATCAGTAATGGACACGGGGAAGACCGCATCGCCGCCTATATTTGCCGTGAATTGTTGACTTTAGGGGTCAAAGTCCAAGCCTTACCTCTGGTGGGGGCAGGTCACAGTTATGGCAGTTTACAAATTCCTCTCATCATCAATAATGAACAAAATTTACCCACAGGCGGCTTTGCTCGATCGTCAGCCCAAGCCCTTTGGCAAGATATAAGGGGCGGGTTATTAGTTACCACCAGACAACAGTGGCGGTTAATTAAACAATGGGTAACCCAACATCCCCAAGGATTGGTGTTAGCGGTGGGGGATATTGTGCCTTTGGCGATGGCATGGTTCAGTGGCGCAAAGTACAGTTTTGTGGCCACCGCTAAATCTGAGTATTATTGGCGGGACTCCATCGGCAAATTGCGGGGCGTGCCCACCCCCTTAGGCGGTTCTTATTTTTATCCGTGGGAGCGGTGGTTAATGCACAGATCCCGTTGTCTAGCTAATTTCGTTAGGGATGAATTAACAAGGGATTATTTACACCGCTACTTTCATTTACCTGTGTCTTACTGCGGTAATCCCATGATGGATGGACTCGCACCCCAAGGTATAGATTTACCGATCCCTGCGGACGAATGGACGATCGTGATCTTACCCGGTTCGCGTCCGCCCGAAAGTTATCACAATTGGCAGACCCTGTTGGTATGCGCCCAAGTTGCCCTGCGGTTTCTCCCCCATAAAGTGCATTTCCTAGCGGCCATCGCCCCCAGTTTAGATATTTCCACTTTAGAGGCGATTCTCCTACAAAAAGGATGGCTCAAAACTAGAGATAACCATTTCAAACTAGGCAATGGGGAATTGTATCTAGTCGCCAATGGGTTTGCCGATTGCCTACAGCGCGCCCATCTAGGGCTGGCCATGGCGGGTACAGCCACCGAACAGATGGTGGGGCTTGCTAAACCCGTGATTACGATCGCTGGCACAGGTCCCCAATTCACGAAAAAATTTGCTCTGGAGCAGAAACATTTATTGGGTTGTGCCATAAATTTAATTGACAAACCAGCCCAGACCGCCGAAGTGTTGGAGTGGATGTTAGGTTCAGCGGACTATTTCCAGCTATTGGTAAAAAATGCCCAAGAACGCATGGGAGCCAGTGGCGCATCCGCCCAAATTGCCCAACGCTTAGCTAAACTCTCCCTCCCTTAGGCAACTCGCAATTTTGCCAATCTCTGCCATAGGAAAAAGCTACATAGACCGATCGCCCCCAATAGACCCAAGTACGCCACCAAGAAATCATTGACCGAGTCATCAAAGGCGATGGCAGACCACACCCCAGCAATCATTAGCCACAGGGCGCGCGCCTTGTGGGGATACAGCCCGATTACCGTCATGGCGATCAAGGGTACAAACATCAGACTGGTCAAGGTACTCACCGCCCACAGGCTTGGTTTCTTAAAGGGTAGCAACAGTAGCACTTGATAAAGTAATCCATAAAATAACCACTGGAAAATCAGTAAAACCGTTACTAATAAACCATAAATTAGAGATGTGTTGTTCTGGAGAGAAATAAACAAATAAGCTATCACCAAAGACTGGGTAATAACTAGATTGATCACGATCGATCCCACACTAGGACTTTTATCAAACCAGAGCAAATCCATAATTAAATTAGCAGGATTACGATAATTGAGCCATTCTTGTATGCCACTGCTTTGGGGAGTACAGGCTGGGGCGAGGGCTAAAAATAATAGGAAATTAACCACATATAAAAAATTGATGGAAAATTGCATTTCTGAGGTAGATACCACAACATGGGGATTAAAGAAAAAGCCTAAAATAAATATCTCTAAATAAGCACTGCAAATATAACTCAAACCTTTACTAATAATAATACTATTGGGATGGTGAAATCGCCGTTTAAGAATTTGCCAAATAATCCATGAAGCTATAATTAAATTACCTATAGTAAAGCCATGGGCCAACCAACTGTTCCCAGTCAAAGCCATGTACCACCAATAAACACTCGATCGATCATTAAGGGGCGGATTGTCATCCATGATCCAGCGCCAATCATCAAACCAAGTGGTAAATAAATTCCAATTCCAAAATAGGGGAACTATCAAAATTAAGGTGAGAAATACAAAAAAAATTGCCCCACCATAGGCTTGGATTCCTGCTGTTTTTACACCGCTTGACCCCAACAAAGAAAAAATGATCGCCGCGCTAAAAACCAAAAAAGCAAAACCCAATAATAGGATGTAATAACTAACAAAAAAAGTCCCCGGTACACCACCCATTACCCCACTAATTATGTGGATAGGAACCAGCACCAAAATACTCACATAGGTTAAAATTGGCACTCCCATAATTTTGCCCCAAAAAATTGTCCAACTAGAGCGGGGACTAAGACGAATAAAACTCAGAGTGCCGCGATCGTTTTCCTGAGTTAAATCAATAATTAAATTGAAACTACCAAGACCCAATAAACCAATAGGAATTAGCCAATGTAACAACCTAAATGGCTCTAACCACCACTCTTGCCAACTTTGGGCACAACCCAACTCCTGACAATTTCCGGGCATTCTCTGCCACTGGTAAAAAAACAATAATATACAAGCTAGTAAAGGCACAGCCACCGCCACCCCGATCGTTCTCAACTTCCATTTGCCCTTTAGTTCCCGTAAAAGTTGCGGATTCCAATTACCAATACGATCGAAAAACAGATCATTCATAAAAAAATTGAGTGGGGGATGAGGGCAATTTTACAGTCTAAACCCCTAACTCGATCGTTTCCTCACCCGCTTAGGGGCTAAATCACCACAGCCTGCCAATTTATATTTGCCTGAATGCAACTTTTTTCAACTTAATTAGAATCTATCAGAGGGTGGTTATGGTAAAAATATGCCCGTGCCATTATAAAAATTATGGAAAAAATGGATCACCTACTTGTTGTTGATGATGTGGCAGATAACCTGCTGTTAGTGCGCAATATCCTCGAAGAAGAAGGCTATCTGGTAACCACCACCGACAGTGGCAAATCGGCTCTACACATTGTCAATAGCAACCCCCCAGACCTGATCCTCCTCGATGTCATGATGCCCGAAATGGATGGCTACGAAGTCACCAAAACCATCCGCTCCTATACCCACCTGCCCTTCATTCCCATCCTCCTGATTACCGCCTACGATCGAGCCAGCGCCGTCAAAGGATTAGACCTAGGTGCAGACGAATTTATCCGCAAACCGATCGAAGCCGAAGAACTCCTCGCCCGCGTCCGTTCCCTCCTGCGCCTCAAACACACCATCGCCGAGCGGGATCACACCGCCAAACAACGGCAAGACCTAGTATCTCGCCTCACCCACGACCTGCGCACCCCCCTCGTGGCCGCCGATCGTATGCTCGAACTCCTGCAAGATGGAGCACTAGGGGAAATTTCCGATCAGGTCAAAGAAGCCCTGCAAATCATGTCCCGCAGTAACCGCAACCTCCTAGAAATGGTCAACAAACTCCTAGATGTATATCGCTACGAAGCAGGCAACAAAACCATCAATCTGCAAAAACTGGACTTAACTCCCCTGATTCAAGAAGTAATCCAAGAACTATCCCCCATCGCCAAGACCAAATCCTTATTTTTAGCCAATCATCTCCCTGACCAACCCCTAATGATTCACGGCGATCGCTTAGAACTCATCCGCGTATTTAACAACCTGATCGGCAACGCCCTGAAATTTACCGACAAAGGGGGCGTAACCATCCACAGCCACACCGACCACACCCACCACCACATCCACATCCAAGACACAGGCATAGGCATACCCCCCGAAGAAATCCCCCTGATTTTTCAACGCTTTCGTCAAGGCAACCATCACAAACAAGGAAGCGGACTAGGACTGTACCTGTCCCACTACATCATCACCGCCCATCACGGGCAAATCACCCTCACCTCTCAACCCAATCAAGGCAGTACCTTTTGCGTTTCCCTCCCCAAAGCCCAGTGACATGCTCCCGACCCATGGCTCCGCCACGCTTCGCGAGCGTCCTACGGACAGAGTGTCAGGCTCTCCCAACCTCACGATTAGGTATTCCTGCCCCACGCCAGACCCCCGACAGCCCGACTTGACAGGTGGTTTCCTTTCCCCAGTGTCCCTGGGCTACTACATTCTCTAGTCCCCTCAGCAAAATCATCTCAGCCGAGGCATGATCCCGATGCGTCCGATACCCGCA
>Ga0272446_1002151_pt1:0-15000 | contig 27441 bp, 18 predicted proteins | sample YNPCB0061_FD_194587 | JGI IMG/M metagenome (GOLD analysis project Ga0272446, IMG submission 194587) | Hot spring microbial mat communities from Yellowstone National Park, WY, United States - YNP-CB-006-1 | ecosystem: Environmental > Aquatic > Thermal springs > Hot (42-90C) > Sediment...
CCTCTGCGTCGCTGCGTCTCAGCGTCGAATCTTCTCCCCTCGCAACTCGCCCCTCGCCCCGATTCACATCAGTATCCATGCCCCTCTGGGGCACAACAATGAAAATAGAACCGCAGATTACGCAGATTTCACAGATTTGGATCAGCGTCAATCCGCCCGATCCGCGTCATCTGCGTTCTATTTTCAGGTTAGTGTCCATGCGCCAGTGGGGCACAATCAACAATGAAAATAGAACCGCAGATTTCACAGATTTGGATCAGCGTCAATCCGCCCGATCCGCGTCATCTGCGGTCTATATTCAAGTCAGCTTCTCACGTCGCCAGCGCCGGGCGTCCACTCTGGTTCGACGGCGCCGCACGCCAGATGCCCCGGTACGCGATCACGGCGATGGCAAGATACGCCATCGTCTTGGGGATCATCAACATGCCGATCACTGGATTTTGCTGCACGAAGAAGATCACGGGCGCGTAGCAGGCGTAGGAAACCAGAATCATCACGCCGATCCAGAAAAAGGTGCGGTCGTGAACGGCGCGGGCGTCGCGCAGGATCAACGCCGCCGCACCGAGACCCAGCAACATGAGCGGCAAGTTGCGGATCGTCGACCAGGGCTGCGGCGGTGTGACGCTCTCCCACGCGTTCTGCGGCAACGCCATGAGGATCAGCCGCACCACCGCCGCCGCCAGCAGGAGAAGCTCGAACCAGCCATACTGTTTGTGAAAGCGCACCCGCCACGTATCCAGCACCAGCACATAGAAGAAGGTCACAGTGACGGCGGTTGCCAGCGCGCCCAGCCCGACCAGGCTCACCGGCGTCCCCAGGACGAGCGGCGTCGCCTCCAGACCGCCCAGGGCATACGCCAGCACACGAAAGCCGACGTGCCCGGTGTCGCCAAGCGCCAGCAACGCGAACGCCCACAGTATGCGCTGCGCCGTGGGCCGGTCATCGGGCGCCACGGCATCCATGCGCTGCGCCATCAGAGCAACCAGCCACCACACCACGATCAAGTAGATCACATTGAACGAAATCTCCACCCACATGCGCATTTCTTCAGACATCGTCGATCCTTTCTGTCGCGTCCCTCTTTGTGGCAACGGGAGCTTTGATCATTCAGCTTATACCCGCCGGGCGTCGGTTCGCAAGAATGGGGGCAGGCGCAAGTTTTTGGCACGTCGCCGGCATTGGGCAAAAGAATGCGCTGGGACAGACTACGTGCAACCAGGCGCATTCTCGAGAATCCGGGATGCATCCGTCCGGAAATGGGGGACGAGCAAGCAGACACGGGCGTGTTATAATAGGCGATGTCCTGTCTATGGTGGTGCTACAGTCAGCAGCGTCGGAACTGCTGGCGTGGGCGTATCAAGGGGAAGGGATGATGACAAGGATTTCAGCCACCAGTCCGTCAATGAAGTAATAGGCTGCTCAACCAGGCGCCAAAGGGTGATTTGTGGCGCAGCGCTCAGCCAGTAGGCTGGGGCAGGCAGAACGGGTCGCAAGAAGAGAGCAGAGGTGAAAATGCAAACATATCGTACGTTGGGCGTCATTCAGGAATCTGGTCAGATTGTGCTGTCAAACTTGCCCTTTCGCCCTGGTCAACTGGTCGAAGTGCTTGTGCTGGGCGAAGACCGGGTTCAGGATGACCTGACCGAGAAGCTGGCTCTGCTCTTCGAGGAAACGCAGGCGCTGCCTCAGGTGCAGGCGTTGACCGAAGCGGAGATTGCAGCCGAGATTGCAGCCTACAGGAGCGGTCAGTGAGGGTGGTGATCGACACGAACGTTGTGGTGTCAGCGATCTTGAAGGATCGAAAACCGCAAGAGGTGATTCTGTTTGTCAGACGCCGGCCGGAATTCGAGTGGATTGCATCTACCGAAATCCTTGCTGAATACATGGAGGTAATTCGGCGCAAGAAGTTCAATCTGCCTGACCGCCATCATTGCCCAGTGGTTGGAGTCGTTTAGTGAGATGATACGCGTCGTCTCCGTTCATCAACAGCAAGACTTTCCGCGCGACCAGAAGGATGCCAAGTTTCTTGCTTGCAGTCTGGCGGCCGACGCCGACTATCTGATCACGGGCGATGCAGACTTCAAGGATGCATATCGAATTGGCAAAACCAAAGTCCTCTCTGTAACGCTCTTCAAGTCGCTTGTCTGTGATGTCGAGTAGGATGCCATACCTAAAGAGATCGCCTCATCCAATCGGTCGAGGTCGAGGCGGGCTGTCAATTCGCACCAGTCTCTCCGCCAGGCGATCGAAATGATCATTGCACAAATCTCGCCAGGGTGGACAGCCTCTTCCGCCCACTCGTGCTACAATGCCTGAATGATTTTGCGCAAGACGTGGGTCGGACTTCTCCTGCTGGCGGCGATGGCGGCGGCGCTTCGCCTGTGGCAGATCGGCAGCATCCCGCCTGGTTTTCATTTCGATGAATCGTTCGAGGGGCTGGAGGCGTGGCGCATCCTCACCGACCCGACCTATCGCCCCATCTTCCTGACCGGCAACTTCGGCGTCACGCCCGTCAACGCCTACGCCAATGCTGTGACGTTTGGCATCGTTTCGCTCTTCGGCGGCGAACCCGGCCCCACCGCCATGCGCGTCACCGCTGCACTCTTCGGCGTGCTCGGCGTCGTGGCGACCTGGCTGGCCGCGCGTGAGATGCGTCGGCTCAGCGTGCCGCGGCTGACCGCAGCCTTCCCCTGGCTGGCGGCGGCGCTGTTGGCGACCATGCGTTGGCACATTCACTTCAGCCGCATGGGCATCGAGCCGATCCTCGTGCCGCTGGCGACGGCGACGGCGCTGTGGCTGCTGCTGCGCGCCCGGCGCACACAGAGTAAGCTGACCTTCGCCGGCTTTGGCGCCGTGACTGCGCTCAGCATGTACACCTATCAAGGTGCGTGGATTCTACCCTTTCTGCTCGCCGGCGCGTGGGTGATTCTCTGGTGGCAGGACTGGCGACAGGGCGCCCCGCGTCCACTGCTGACCGGTGGCGTGATCGCAGCCGCCGTCGCTGTAATCGGTGTGCTGCCGCTGGCGCTGTTTGCCCTGGCGCAGCCCGAACTCTTTTTGCTGCGCCCCGAACAGATCGCAGTCGGCGGCGAAGCGGCGACGCAGCAAAGCCTCGGCGAGAGCGCGCTCGCCTATGTGCTGATGTTTGTCCCGCTGGTGCAGGCTGGCGACCTCGACCCGCGGCGCAACCTCCCCGGACTGGCAGCGCTCAATCTCTGGCAGGCGATCCCCTTCTGGCTCGGCGTGATGCTGGCGTGCTGGCGCATCCGCCAACCGGCGTACAGCATCCTGCTCCTGTTAGTGACAGGATTGCTGCTGCCCGGCGTGCTGAGCGAATATGCGCCCCACTACCATCGCGTGCTTGGCGCGGCGGCGCCGGTGGCGCTGCTTGGCGGCATTGGGCTGGATTGGGTCTGGGCGCTGAGGGGCAAGGGGCGAGGGGCGAGGGGCGAAGATTCGACGCAGAGACGCAGCGACGCAGAGATGCGCACAGAAGATGAGTTCCGCGATAATCCGCCCGATCTGCGTCATCCGCAGTCTATTGAGTTGCGAGTTGCGAGGAGCGAGGTCGCGGCCTGGAGAATGCGCTGGGTCGGCTGGGTGAGTGTGGGGTTGCTGGTTGTGGGCGCGGCGGTCGCAGCGCGCGATTATTTTGTGCGCTGGGCAGCGCTGCCTGACCTTTTCTACGCCTTCGACGTCGGCTTGTGGACGATCGGTCAGGAGATTGCGGCGCAACCGGCTGACGCGCCGCTCTACCTGACGCCGCGCAGCGCCGACCATCCGACGCTGGCCTTTGCCTGGGAGACGCGCCCGAACAGCCACGGTGCGCCGATCACCTTCGACGGCCGCCACATTTTCCCGCTTGCTGCCGGGCGCAACACCCAGCCAGAGCAGTATGTCGTGATCGAGGACGAGGATTTCCGCACGCGCCTGCTGCTGCCCGAACTCTTTCCCGACGCCGCGGTGGCGCGCACACTCCACGACTGGCAGGGACGCACCTACGCTAACACCTACGTGCGCCCCGTCGCCAGCACGCCGCAGCGCAGCCCGCAGGTCGCTGCCGTTTTCGCTCTCGGCGACGGCATCGCGCTGGCGGGTTACGATGCACAGGTCGCGACCCTGGACATCGGTCGGATGCTCTACGTGCAGCTCTACTGGGACGTGGCGGCTGCGCCATCGCAGGATTGGACGGTCTTCGTGCACCTGCTCGCTGCGCAGGCTGGGGCTGACGCTCAGCGCATTGCGGGCGTCGATGGCGTGCCGGGCGCCGGTTCGCTGCCGACGACGCGCTGGCAATCTGGCTGGCGCATCCTTGATGAATATCAAATCTTGTTGCCGCCCGCTCTGCCTGCGGGCGACTATGGAGTATCGATCGGATTGTACACGGCGGACGGCGCGCGGCTGCCCGTCGACGGCGCCGACCTGCGCATCGGTGAGGTGACGCTTGAGTGAAGCCGCAGCGCTGTTGCCCACGCTCTACGCGGCGGACGCGGCGGGTGGCTGGAATGTGGGGATGCGCGCCGCCAGCCATGCGCTGCTCGACGATGTGACGCTGCCGCCCGGGCCGTTGCTCGAATTGGGCTGCGGCGGCGGCGCCTTTGCGCTGGAGCTGAATGCTGCGCGGCGCAACGCAACAGTCGTCGGGCTCGATCTGCGCGCCGAGGCGCTGGCATTCGCGCAGAGCCGATCCGTGGCTGGCGCCTGGGTGCAGGGCGACCTGCTGCGGCTGCCTTTCTCTGGCCCAACCTTCGCCCTGATCGTGGCGCTGGACGTGGTCGATCAGGTCGGCGTCGACGCAGCCGGGGCGCTGGCGGTGATTTGCTCGCTGCTGCTGCCTGGCGGTGCAGTGCTGTTGCGCGTCAGCGCGCACGCCTGGCTCTACGGGCCGCACGATGTCGCCTTCGGTACGGGGCGGCGCTATGGGCGCGCCGGGTTCGTGACGCTGGTGCGCCGCGCCGGGCTGACGCCGATCCGCGTTACCTACGCCAACAGCCTGCTTGCGCCGGCGGTGGTGGCGGTGAGGCTGTTGCAGCGCTGGGGCGTGATTGGCTTTACGCCCGAACTCTACGACGAGGGGGGCGTCAACCGGCTGTTAGGCGCGGCGCTGCGCATCGAGGCGAGCTGGCTGCGGCGGCGCAACCTGCCATGGGGAATCAGCCTGTTCGTACTGGCAAAGAAGGAGATGGAACGCGGATGACGCGGATTGAGCAGATAAACGCGGATTTTGTTATTGTTCAATCTGCGCACATCCGCCAAATCCGCGTCATCCGCGTTCCATGAGAGCGGAAGGATGGGGCGCGGATGACGAGGATTGAGCAGATAAACGCGGATTTTGTTATTGTTCAATCTGCGCACATCCGCCAAATCTGCGTCATCCGCGTTCCATGAGAGCGGAAGGATGGGGCGCGGACGACAAGGATTGAGCAGATAAACGCGGATTTGTTATTGTTCAATCCGCGCACATCCGCCAAATCTGCGTCATCCGCGTTCCATGAGAGCGGAAGGATGGGACGCGGATGACGCAGATTGAGCGGATAAATGCTGATATTGTTCAATCCGTGCAAATCCGCCTGATCCGCGTCATCCGCGTTCTATAGAATATGAAGGATACGCAATGACGCTGGTCTGTACAGTGCTGCCAACCTACAACGAGCGCGACAACATCGCGGCGCTGATCGAAGGCATTCTGACAAACGCGGTGACGCCACACATGGTATTAGTAGTCGACGACAACTCGCCCGACGCCACGGCGGACGTGGTGCGGGCAGTTGCGAGTCGCTATAACACGGCGGAGGTGCAGCGCGTGGCGCTCTATGTGCGCACCGGTCAAAAGGGGCTGACCTCGGCGATCCAGTGTGGCATCGACTTCGCACTGGAGAGCTTCAGCGCCGACGTCGTGACGTGGATGGATTGCGACCTCTCAATGCCGCCTGCCGATGTCGCTCGTCTGGTGCGCTTCCTGGTTGAAGAGGGCGCAGATGTCGCCGTCGGGTCGCGCTGGGTCGCCGGCGGCGACGACGTGGCGCATGGCTTGATGGCGCGCACCTTGAGCCGCATCATCAACGGCTTTGCGGTAGCGCTGCTTGGCGACGACGTGCACGACTACACCAGCGGCTTCATCGCCGCCCGCGCCAGCGTCCTGCGCACACTGCGCCTGCGCGGCGACTATGGCGAGTATTGCATCGACCTGCTGGCGCGCGCCGTGCGCAGCGGCTTCGCAGTGGTTGAGGTTCCCTATGTCTGCGTGCCGCGTGCGACCGGCGCAAGCAAGACCGGCGCTAACCTGTGGGATTATCTGGTCAAGGGGCGCAAATACGTCGCCACAATCTGGCGATTGCGCAAAAGAAATTGATTAGGTCAAAGGAAATATTGAACCATGTTGCAGCCTGCTGAACTATTACTCGAAGAAATGGGCGACCTGGCTGAGATCATCCCGGCCGCCGACCCGGAAGTGAAGCTCACCTATCGGGCGATCCCCGAATTTGGCGCCACACCACGCCGGTCGATCATCCCGGTCTGCGAGCCGACGCTGGGCGGCAATGAAATGAAATATGTGCAGCAGGCAATCGAGACCAACTGGATCTCCTCGGCGGGGCGCTTCATCCGTGACTTCGAGACGCGCTTTGCCGAAGCCTGCGGCGTGAAATATGGCATTGCCTGCGCCAACGGCACCGTCGCCATGCACCTGGCGATGGCGACGCTGGGGTTGGAGCCGGGCGACGAGGTGATCATCCCCACCTTCACCATGATCGCCACCGCCAACGCCGTCACCTATTGCGGCGCCAAACCGGTGCTGGTCGATATGGAGCCAGAGTATTGGCAGATGGACCTGAACCAGGTCGAGGACAAGATCACGCCGCGCACCAAAGCCATCGTGCCTGTGCACATCTACGGCCACCCGACCGACATGGATCCGCTGATGGCGCTGGCGGAAAAACATGGCGTCATGGTCATCGAAGATGCTGCAGAGGCTCACGGCGCCGAATACAAGGGGCGGCGCACCGGCGGCCTGGGGCACGCCGCCGGCTTCAGCTTCTACGGCAACAAGATCATCACGACCGGCGAAGGCGGCATGGTCACCACCAACAACCGTGAACTGGCGCGGCTGGCATGGAATCTGCGCGACCACGCCTTCAGCCACGAACGCCACTTCTGGCACAAATATATCGGCTTCAACTACCGCATGACCAACCTCCAGGCGGCGGTCGGGCTGGCGCAGGTCGAGCAGCTCGATGGTTTTGTGGCGGCGCGGCGGCGCAACGCCCTCGAATACAACTGCCGGCTGCATGGCGTGCCTGGCATTCGCACGCCGGCGGAAGCGCCGTGGGCGAAGAATGTCTACTGGATGTATGGCATCCTGGTCGACGAGAAGGAGTATGGCATGAACCGGGATGCGCTGCGTCGCGAGCTGGCGGATCATGGCGTCGAGACGCGCAACTTCTTCATCCCGATGCACACGCAGCCCATCTACTGGAAACAATTCTACGGCGAGCGCTATCCCGTCGCCGAAGACCTGTGCAAGCGCGGCTTCTACCTGCCCTCAGCCTCATCGCTGACGCTGGATGAGATCGAGTACGTGACCGACGTGATTCGCAACGCTGCGCGCTGACGCAAAGCCTGGGCGTGCGCTCTGCCTGCCCCACGCGCCGGGCGCACGCCTACCAGCGCACCTCATCGACGATCAGCCCGTCGGCAATCGTCACCGTGCGCGGCACGCGCCGCGCCAACTCGTCATCGTGCGTCACCATCACAATCGTCTTGCCCGCCGCCGCCAACGTTGCAAAGAGATCGAAAACGATCTCGGCGTTGCGCGTGTCCAGGTTGCCGGTTGGCTCGTCGGCGACCAGGATCGGCGGATCGTTGGCGAGGGCGCGGGCAATCGCCGCACGCTGCGCCTGACCGGTGGAGAGCACGGCGGGGAATTTGTGCGCGTCGTCCGCCATGCCCATCTGCGCCAGCAGGTGCATGGCGCGGTCATAGCGCTCACTCAGGCTGTACATCCCCGCCAGGTCCATCGGGATCATGACATTTTCGATGACGGTCAAGGTGGGCAGCAACTGGAAGAATTGAAAGACGATGCCCAGCGTCCGCCCCCGCCATTCCGCCATCTTGCCTTCGTCCAGGTGGCGGATCGGCGTGTCGGCGACGATCACTTCCCCCTCCGTCGGATGATCGATGCCGGTGAACATGTTGATCAACGTCGACTTGCCGCTGCCCGACTTGCCGACCAACGCCAAAAACTCGCCGCGCTCGATCGTCAGGTCGATGCCTTTCAGAGCGGTGAACGGGCCGGCTGGCGTTTCGTAAACCTTGACGACGCCGCGCAGATCGATGATGGCGCGGTTGGTCAGGCCGGCGCGCGCGGCGCCATTGACGCCGTAGTCGTTGTGAGCGGCGCCGTTACGCCTCCATTTCAGCCACAAGATTGTGTCCCTCCACCGGCGACGTCAGCCGCCTATCCTCTACGATCAGCCCATCCTCGATATGCAACACACGTGAGACGCGCGCCGCCAGTTCACGGTCGTGCGTCGCCATCAGGATCGTCTTGCCTGCCGCCACAAGCTGTTGAAAGAGCGCAAAGACCGCGTCCGCTGTGCGCGAATCGAGATTGCCCGTCGGCTCATCCGCCGCGATGAAGGTGGGATCATTTGCCAGCGCGCGCGCGATCGCCACCCGCTGCCGTTGCCCGCCGGAAACCGCCGCAGGCAACTTGTCGGCCTGCTCGCCAATCTCCATCAGCGCCAGCAACTCGCGCGCCCGTGCATATTGTCGCCGCGGCGAGCCGTACAGCTTGGCAAAATCCATCGGCAACATCACATTCTGCGCGCAGGTCAGCATCGGCATCAACTGAAATGACTGAAAGACCACCCCCACCCTGCGCCCGCGCCACTGCGTCAACTTGCTTTCGCTCATGCGATGCAGCGCCTGCCCTTCGATCCAGATTTCGCCCGCCGTTGCGCGGTCGATGCCCGTGAGCATGTTGATCAGCGTTGACTTGCCTGCACCCGAGCGCCCCAGCAACGCCACGAATTCGCCGGGCCAGATTTCCAGATCAATGCCTTTGAGCGCGTAGAAGTCGCCCGCCGGCGTGCGGTAGGCTTTCTGCAGCCCTTTGACCACGATCAACGGCGCATTCTGGCCGCTGCGTGCGCCGTTTCCCTGCTCATTCATACGCCAGCACCTCGCGGATGGTCAGGCGCACGGCGTTGCGCGCCGGCCCCAGGCTGGCAGCCACCGCCAACGCCAGCAACACGAAGAACCAGGCAATCGCCGCCGGCAGCGCATAGGTGAAGGACAAGGGCGTGTCGAGCAACGCTACGCCGATCTGCTCGCTCATCACCTGCGCCACCGGGTACGAGAGCGCAAAGCCGATCACCCAGCTCAACGTGGCGATGACCAGCCCTTCCAGCAGCACGATGCGCCGAATCGCGCCGTTGGACGCACCGATCGCACGCAACACGCCGATCTCACGGATGCGCTCCAACATGTTGATGCCCATCGTCGTCGAAAGCCCCAGGCTGCCGACCAGACCGAGCAGCACTGCGTTCAGAATCAGAAAGCCGACGATCACGTCGAACATCAACCCATTCTGCGCGTTGAGCGTCTGCGTCGTCCGCGTTGTGCGCACTGCGTAGCCCAACTTCTCAAAGTGCTGCAGCAGCAAGGACTCCATCGTCTTCTGCCCCAACAAGTCGTGCGCCTCCGTGATCACCTGCACGCTGTTGGCGCGACCGGGGGCGCGGTTCTCGTAGCCGAAGACGCCCTGGTTCATGTAGAGCTTTGGTCCCTGAGCATCTGCACCGACAATGCCGACAACCTGCCACGCGCGCTCGCGTTCATTCATCTTGAGCGTGATGCGATCGCCGACGCGTACATCTGGCTCATCCTGCACAACACTGGCGTTGAGCACCACTGCGTACTCGTCATCGGGCGCCAGCCAGCGCCCCGCCTGCACGATCGGATCGACCATCGTCGAACCTTCGGGTAGCGCAATCACCTGATAGCGGTTGCTCTCGCCCCCGTCGGCGCGCACGCGCGTGGCGCCGCCCAGCGCCCAGCTCTCCACGCCAACAACGCCAGGCGCCGCCAATGTCGCCGACTCCAGCCGGGCAATGCGGTGCGACTCCTGAAACTGCACCTGCACATCATACTGATGGTAGCGCAGAAAATCTTCCTGCGTCGTGTTGACCGAAATGCGCACCGAGATCACGGCGATGAAGAGCGAAGTGCCCAGGATCATCACAATCATCGTGCGCAGCAGACGCCCTTTGTGGCGCAGCGTGTTGCGCACCGCCAGCAACAACGGCCGTTGCAGCCAGCGTCTGGGCAAGCGCGCCAGCAGCCGCTCGAACAAACCGGCGCTACTTGCTCCCGTTTGCATCCCCAGTTCATTGAGCGCGGCGTAGGTCGTCACGCGCGTGCCCTGCAGCACCGGGAACAAGCCTGCCAGCACCGGGATGAACACGCCGATCGCCACCATCACGCCATAGACCCACAACGGCACGTCCAGGCTATCCGGGCGCAGGTTGACCAGGTCCTGGATCAGGTTGGTCATCAGGTAGCGCGCCGTCCACGTCGCCAGCGGAATCGCCATCGAAAACGCCATCACGCCAAAGACCAACACCAACGAGAGATACATCACGAACATCTGGCGACGACTGGCGCCGACCAGCTTCATGATGCCGATCTGGTTGATCTGTTGCGCAATTAGCGCCGAAATCGTGTTGATCACCAGGAAAGCCGACAACAGCAGAATGATCCACCCAAAGAAGGAAAGAATCATCACCGCCGTGTTGACGATCGACTCGATGATCGCCTTGCCGACGATCGTGCGGCCGACGACGGTGCGCCCGCTCTTCTCAATCCGCTCTTCCACCGCATCTACGATTGGTTTGATGTTGCCCTGGGCGACCTGGCTGCGATCAACGCGCAGCCGCATCTCTGTAAAGAGCGGACCGCCCCCCACATACGTCATGCCGTCCGGCGTCACCGCGCCGACTGTGAAGCCCGTGATCTCCGGGCTGGGATAGCGCGGATCATGCATGATCCCAGTCACGACGAACTGTTTTTCGGCGCCATCCGCCAATTCGATGGTGATCGTGTCCCCGATCGCAGCTTCAAGATAGCCCAACCCCATGTGCTCAAGCATGATCTCGTTCTTGTGATTGGGCCAGCGTCCAGCGATGAAGGGATAGCGGTCGACGCGCATCGTGGCGAAATCATCGATGCTGACGATCTCGATGCTGCGCCGCGCCCCGCCTGCGATCGGCACGCGTGCGCGCACCGTTTGCCGCCCTTCGGCGGCGATCACCCCGGGGACTTCCTGCACGCGTTCAGCCAGTTCGGCGTCGAAGGGCTGCGTGTAGACGATGGCGTCGGCGAGCAGCGCCTCATCGCGGTCGCTGTGAAACTCGCGCAACATCAACGTCTGTGTCGCCAGGATTGCGCCCACCGCGTAGACGCCCACCGCCACCGCCAGCGACACAATCAGCGTGCGTGTGCGATGGCTCCACAGATCGCTGATGACTTTGTACCAACGGACCCGGATCATACCTTCAACCTATCCTGCGGAGCACGTCAGGCCGCTCGTCCGGGTGCAAAACCCGCAGCCGCTTCACTTGCTCCATCGGCTTCCCCATAACGCTGACAACGTGCATCATGCATTCATCATGCCACAACCGGTCGCGTTCGTGAGAGTCGGCATCCGGGTCTGCGCGCGATTTTCATGTCGCTTTAACATACGAGCGCCACTTCCGGGGCTGGAAGTGGCGCTCGTCACACCGACGTTATACTGGCGCTATTGCCAGAGTCTGGCGATTTCATCAACGGCGAAGGTGGGAAACGCTGCAAGCTCCCCATGACGCCGTGCATACAGACCTTCTCCCGGCGCCAGTATCCGACCGATTACGGTGGCAGGCCAGCCGGCCGCCGCCCACAACTGCAGCAACCCATCGACATGTTGCGGCGCTGCCGTCGCCAGCAACGCGCCAGAAGCCAGCACGCCTAAAGGGTCCAGTTCCAGGGCGGCGCACAGTCGACGCCCCAGCTCGTTCACGGGCACGCGATCGAGATCGATCTCGACGCCCACGCCGGCTGCCAGCGCCAACTCGGCAATTCCCGTCGCCAGCCCGCCTTCGGTCGGGTCATGCATCGCCGTGACGAGTCCCGCCTGCGCCGCCAGCAACGCCGGTTTGAGCACACTGATGCCAGGCTCGAAGAGATAGTTTGCCGCGGCGTCAAGCTCAGCCGGCTGCCAGCCTGCGTCCAGAAGGCGTGCGCGCATCTCTCGGGCAATGATGCTGGCGCCCTCGATCGGGATTGCGCCGGCAAGCAGCACAGCGTCCCCGGGCTGGCAGCCCCCGCTGCGCACATAGCAGCGCCGCGGAACCTCACCCAGCATGGCGCCAGCTACGACTGGCTGCTGCACCGTCGGCGTCACTTCGCTGTGTCCGCCCGCCACGACAATCCCCAAATTGCGGCAGGCCGCACCGATCTGGTCAAAGATCGCCCGAGCCATGGCTGCGGTGGCATGAGTGGCAGGCAGCAACACTGTTGGTAGAAAAAAGCGCGGCGTCGCGCCGGTGACGGCCAGGTCATTGGCGCAGACATTGACCGCATAGTAACCGATCTGGTCAGTGGCGAAAGTGATCGGGTCGCTCTTGACCACCAGCAGACGATCACTGCTGGCGTCAAAATCGATCACAGCGGCATCTTCGCCGACCAGAGGGCCGAGCAACAGTTGTGGGTCATGAGTTGGCAACTCTGCAAGCAGGGAGGCCAACATACTGTGCGGCAGCTTGCCCGCCGGCAAGAGCATGGGCGAAACAGAGTGTGGCGCGGTCACGGTTTGCAGGCTCGCTCAGTTGATGACATGCACGGGCATACCGATGAAGGCCAGGCGGAAGAGCGTTGACGCTTCCACGTCATCGAGCATGGCGCAGCCAAAGGTGGCAGGCTGACCGATCAACCCTGACCAGATCTTCCTGCCCGTCTTCCACGCGACCGGCAGACCATGAATCCCGTTTTCATAGGGACCGACGTCATAGATACCCAACCAGTAAGGCATGTCGAGCTGCCACACCTTGCTCTTGGCATTGAGAATTTTTGACTGGACGGCGTAGTTGCCGGGCTTTGTACGTCGTTCACCAGCGCCGGTGCTGCACGGCCACGCATAGAGAATGTGGTCGCCCTGATAGACCCAGCACTGCTGGCGGCTCAAGCTGACGACGAAACGCGTGCCTGAGATCGGCGTGGGGGGCAGCCGCAGGTTCAGCGGCGGTGGGCCGTAGGGGATCTTCAACTCCATGCCGTTGTAGACGGTCTCCGTGTTGGGCAGGTTGTTGTAGGTCTGGATCGCCAACATCGTTGTGTTCAAGTTGCGGGCAATCTCGGACATCGTGTCGCCAGGCTGGACTGTGTAATAAAAATAGCCACTGCGCGCCGGGCCGATCTGCAGCCGCAGCGCGCGGCGCTCACCGCTTTCGGCGTCCCCGGGAATCAGCAGCGTCTGTCCCGGATAGACGGCGTTGGGATCGGCAATGCGGTTGACCTGCAGGAGCGCGGCCAGGGTTACATCGTGATCGGCGGCGATACGGCTCAAGGTTTCACCCGGTTTGACTTGATACTCACGCGCCGGCTTGCGTGGGCGGAGTTCATCGCCCGTGGCTGGCAGAATCAACACCTGGCCGGCATTCAGCGCAGCGCCAAGGCTCTGGAAGCCGTTGAGCCGACGCAAGGACTCAGCGTCTACGCCCGTGCGCAAGGCAATCAGGTTGAGCGTATCACCGCTCCGCACCTGGTAGGTGCGATTAAGGCTGCCGATTGGGTTGCCGCTCCGTTGGATTGGCGCAACAGGGTCAGACGCCGCCTGGTCTGAGCCGGCGCCGGACATGACGGCCTCGCCTGACGTCGCTTCCATCCCACCGCTTGCTGATGCCAAGCGCCCCTCTGGGGCAGGCGTGGCTGTCGGTTCAGCAACCAGACGCAGCGTCTGCCCGACCAGGATACTGTCGGCGTCGCCCAGCGCGTTGAGCGTGCGCAATACGTCGATGTCGATATCGAAGCGGCGGGCAATGACACTCAACGTATCACCGGCGACAACGGTGTAGGTATCGGGCCGCTCGGCAGGTGAGGGCGCAGGATTTGCGGCGGTTGGCGCCTCCCCGACGCCAGGAATCGGCGTGGCGATCTCCAACAATTGGCCGCTGTAAAGGCTGTTGGGGTCCGTAATATTGTTGACAGCCATCAACTGCTCCAGCGTAACGCCGTACCGTCTGGCAATCTCGCTCAAGGTCTCGCCTGCCTGGACGCGGTGCTGCCCCGGCGCGGCAGGTGCAACTGTCACCAGCGTCGGCACGAGCAACTGCTGACCGGCGATAATCGTATCCGGTTCATCGAGACGATTCAACGCCAGCAGATCGGCCTCGGTGACGCCGTACTGTTGAGCGATCTGACTCAACGTCTCGCCGGGCTGCACGATATGGGTGATCGTCTGTGCAGCAAGTGGGGTCGATGGTGTAGCGAACAAGAGCAGCACCGTCACACCCACAGCAACGCACAGCCGCGCCAGATGGAATGTGCGGCTACGAGGCGATAGGAGAGGAGCCGTCAGAGGCAATGTGCGGCTGCGAGCCGCACCTGCTTCTGGGCGAACGGACTGCTGGAGCGATGGGTTGGGGTTGCGAAATATTGAGGGGGGAGGCAATGTGCGGCTGCGAGCCGCACCTGCTTCTGGGCGAACGGACTGCTGGAGCGATGGGTTGGGGTTGCGAAATATTGAGGGGGGAGGCAATGTGCGGCTGCGAGCCGCACCTGCTTCTGGGCGAACGGACTGCTGGAGCGATGGGTTGGGGTTGCGAAATATTGAGGGGGGAGGCAATGTGCGGCTGCGAGCCGCACCTACTTCTGGGCGAACGGACTGCTGGAGCGATGGGTTGGGGTTGCCTGAAAGCGCGTACACTGACCACCTCACGTGCGAAGGTATGCAATTGATCTTGCCGT
>Ga0272446_1002151_pt1:22500-27441 | contig 27441 bp, 18 predicted proteins | sample YNPCB0061_FD_194587 | JGI IMG/M metagenome (GOLD analysis project Ga0272446, IMG submission 194587) | Hot spring microbial mat communities from Yellowstone National Park, WY, United States - YNP-CB-006-1 | ecosystem: Environmental > Aquatic > Thermal springs > Hot (42-90C) > Sediment...
GCGCTGGAAAAGTTCCCGGTCGCCTGGATTCCCGACAGTCGCTATCTGGTCGAGCTGGCGAATGCGGCTTATAAGGAACGCCTGGGGCGTGATGTCTTTCTGACCGATGGCGAATATCGCGCCCGCCCAATTGCGATCAGCCTCTTCACCTGGGGTGTGTACAACACACGCGCCAGGGTGCTCGAACAAAAATACGGTGAGATCAACTGGGACGCCATCCACAACGCTGCAACTGCGGCTGGCGGCTGGCCCGAACTGGGCGGCGAGCCAGCCTGGGGCTTCTTCAAGCTCGTCGTGCCAAATCCATCGCGCAACGTCGGTGGGCTGGCGGCCATGATCGCCGCCGCCGGTGAGTACTACGACCGCACCAACATCTCCGTTGAAGATGTGGTCAATCCAGAGTTTCAGAAGTGGCTCAAGGAATTGATGGGCGCAGTGACCGACTTCAGCAGTTCTAGCGCCTACAGCGCCGAGGACTTTGCCCTCTTTGGGTACAGCGTCGGCGACGGCGGTCAATTGCTGGAAAGTGATTTGCTACAAAACATGCAGGGCATTCTCACACGTTGGGAAGACCCGCTGACGCTCTATTACCCGAAATATCTGACCTGGTTTGACTTTCCCTTCTCGGTGTGGGTTGGACCGGAGACGACGGCGCTGCAAAAGAACGCTGCACTCGAATTCCAACGATACCTGCTGAGCGACGAACAGCAGGCGGCGGCGCTGGCGTATGGTCTGCGCCCGGCGAATCCGAACATCCCGGTCGACGCCAGCGAGGAAAGCCTCTTCACCAAGTGGGCCGACCGCGGCGTGCTGCCTGTCGTCCCGCGCACAACGGCTATGCGCAGCCCCGACCGCGACACGCTGCTCGCCCTGCTGCGCTGGTTCGACCTCAACGTGAAGCAGTAAGGCGGGCGCCATGAGCAAATCTTCGTCTCGCCGCACCAACGGCCGGCAAAATCGCAACGCTCCGTGGATTCTCGCTGTCGTCGCCGTGCTTCTCTTTGGTTGCGCCGGCATCGTCGTCTTCAACACCATCCGCACGATTGTCGATGTATTTACCGACAACGGCGCAGCCACCGAACCGGCGCCAGTCGCCGGCTGGGAACCAGACAGCGCGCGGTTGACGATCGCCGTGTCGCCAGTCATGGCGCCAGTTCTTAGCGAACTCGCCGATCAATTCAATCAGCAAGGACGACGCGCTCCCGACGGCAAGAGCTTGAACGTTGAAATCACGCCTTACGACCCAGAGGCAATGGTGAACGCAGCGCTTGCCAGCCCACCCTTCCAGGCAATCTCGCCGGACAGCAGTCTTTGGCTCGACCGGTTGGAGCAGCAATGGGCCGCCGCTGACGCTGGCGTCGCAGCAAGCGATAGCGCGGCGATGCCGATTGCGCAACGCCGCATCGCCAGTCAGCAGCGCTACGCCGTCAGCCCTATCGTCCTGGCCGCGTGGGAAGATGTCGCCCGCCGTCTGGGGTGGCCTGACCAACCGGTGAGCTGGCAGGATGTGCAACAGCGCGCCACGCAGGACCCAAACTTCAAGTGGAGCCACGCCAGCACCAAACACGCCAGCGGCCTGTTAGCCGTGCTGGCCGAATTTTACGCCGGCGCCGGCCTGACGCGCGGCCTGACCGTCGAAGCCGCCACCGCCCCTGCTACACTCCAATATGTCCAGGCTGTCGAAGGCACAGTGCGTTTCTACGGCGAGAACGAAGACCAGGTCGTGACGCGGCTGCGCGAGGAGGGTCGCAATTTCCTCGATCTCTTCGTGGCGCAAGAGCGCGTCGTGATCGACTGGAACCGACAGCACGCGGGCGACCGACTGGTGGCGATCTATCCTGCCGAAGGCACACTGTGGACAGACCATCCCCTGGCGCTGCTCGAATTGGGCCAGCGCGAGGGCGAACCGGCCGTGACAGCCAACCAGCGACGCACCTACCAGGCGTTCGCCGAGTTCCTGAGCGGCGACGCGGCGCAACAACATCTGCTCCAGGCTGGCTACCGTCCCGCTGACCTGAACATCTCGCTAGACAGCCCGGGCAGCCCCTTCGCAGGCGCCAGCGACGTAGATTGGCGTCAGCCGCAGACAACATTGCAGATGCCACCCGCTGAGGTGGTGAGTGTGGTGCGCGATTACTGGTATTACACCAAGCGCCCAACCAACGTCTATCTGGTCGTCGACACGAGCGGCAGCATGGAAGGCTCCAAACTGAGGGCAGCCAAAGGTGCGCTCAAGGCGTTCCTGGCGCAGATTCGCGGCGACCGCGACCGCGTGGGCATCATCGAATTCGGCTCCGGCATCAAGGACTATGCGCTGCTCGCCGCGCTCGACGACCCGACGCGCCAGCGTCTCGATGCCATGATCGACCGGATGGAAGCGGGCGGCGGCACCGCACTGATCGACGCAACCTATGCTGGCGTCACCACGCTGCAGCAGGAAAACCAGCCCGACGCCATCAACGCTGTTGTCGTGATGACCGACGGCCTGGAGAATGAGAGCTCCCATGATCTCTATGATCTGCAACTGCTGGTGCGGCAAAATCCCACCTTGCCGATCGTGATCTTCACCATCGGCTTTGGTGAAGATGCTGACGCCGCAACGCTTACCGAAATGGCGCGCATCGGCGGCGGCCAGTATCGCCGCGCCGACGAAGCCGACATCGAGGAGCTCTATCGCATCATCTCGACCTATTTCTGACCCGCGATTCGTCAGACGTCGCTTCGCATACTTGCCTGACGAGTGACGCCTGACGAATGACGCCTGACGAGTGACGCCTGACGAGTGACGCCTGACGAGTGACGCAGCCATGTCCGAAATTCGCAATGAAGTGCAGCGCGAAGCGCGCAACAACATCTTGCAATATGCGATCTTCCGCTGGGAGAGCGCAGTGGTCATCGCCCTGACGCTACTGGTTTTCTTCCTGGCGCCGGGGCCGTTGGGACTGCCGCGCCAGCTTTGGCTGCTCCTCGGCGCCATTGGTCTTGGGGCACTGGTCTACTCCAGCCTCAGCGACGCCGAAACGAATGCGCGCGTGATCCTGGAAGTCTTTCAAGAGAAGTTCGATCCGCGCCGGATCAGGGACAAGGCGTTGCGTCAGGAAGTCGAGGAGGCGCTGGAATATCAGCGGCGCATCGAGTTGCAGGTGCGCAAACAGCCCGCAGGGCTCATCCGCGACCGACTGAATGACGCCGCCAATCAGCTCAGCGAGTGGGTGAGCAACATCTATCAACTGGCGCTGCGCGTCGATGCCTACCAGTCCGACGACCTGCTGGCAAAAGATCGCGACAAACTGCCGCAGGAATTGGAGGCGCTGCGCAGTCGGCGTGAGCGCGAACCAAACCCGGGCGTGCAGCAGCAGCTCGACCAGGTGATCGAGAGCAAGACCGCCCAGTGGAAGACGCTGCGCGAACTCGACGCTCGCATGCGTCAGGCGCAACTGCAGATGGAACAAAGCCTCACTGCGCTGGCGACCGTCTACGGCCAGGTGCAGTTGCTCAACGCCGAGTCAATCAACAGCGGCCGCGCCGAACGCCTGCAAAGCGACATCCTGGAGCAAGTCAAACGCCTCGACGATCTCGTGGCAAGTCTGAACGAAGTCTATACCTACAATGCATAACGGCAGACTGTTTTTCGAGTGAAAACCATGACGAGCAAGCAATTTACCCTTACAATAGCCATCCTGATCGCAATGCTAGTTGCCGCCTGTGGCGGCGGCGCGCCCAATCGCGGCGACGTGATCGTGTACGTCGCTGTGCCGTTGAGCGGTTTTCAAGCCAATGGCGGCCAGACGATTCTTGGCGGGGTGCGGTTGGCGGCGGCGGAGATCAACAACGCTGGCGGGCTGCTCGGTTATCGCGTTGTGGTGCGCCCGCTCGATGATGAGTCGGATAGCGAAGTGGCCGTGAGCCGCGCTGCCGAGGTCCAACAAGCTATCGATGCCGGCGACCGCGTGCTTGCCGTGATCGGTCATCTCAACAGTGGACAGACGTTGGCCGCAATGGAGATTTACAAAGACCTGCCGATCGTCGTGATTGCTGCGACCGCCTCAGAACAGAGCCTGACCGAGCGCAACTACGACAACTTCTTTCGCGTCAACGCCAACGACAGCGTGCAGGCGGCGGTCAGCGCCGATTTCCTGGCAGGCAAGCTCGCCGCCAAATCAGTGGCGGTGCTCCACAACGACACCGAGTACGGGCGCGGGCTGGCTGCCAGCCTGGTGCAGGAATTGCAGGCGCGCGGCGTCACCGTCGTCCTCCAGGCTGAAGTGGACGAGGGGCAGAGCGTCTACACGCAGGAAGTGGCGCAGGTCAAGAACGCCGCGCCCGGCGCGATATTCTATGCCGGCTACGAGATCGAGGCGCCCTATCTGCGCGCGGCGCTGGTCGAGGCGGGCGTCGATATACCCATGCTTGCCAGCGACGGCGCGTTCCTGGCTGCCACCATCGATGAAGCCAACGGCGCCGCAGAGGGAATGTACGTCAGCGCCTTTGCGCCCAGCCCGCGCAACGCCGCCGACGCCAAATGGATCGAGGCCTACCAGGCGGTGGAGTATCGCAACCCCGACACCTATTCAGTCAATGGCTACGTCGCCATGCAGGTGTTGGCGGAAGCCGTGCGCAAAGCCAACTCGCTGGAGCGCGCCGCCGTCACAAACAGCCTGCGCAGCAACAGCTTTGCCACCCTGCTCGACAACTTGCGTTTCGAGCCAGATGGCGACCTTGTCGATCCACAGATTTGGATTTACCAGGTTGTCGATAATGAGTTTCAACAGGTGTCAAATTGATCGTCAGTACAGGCGACAAACAGTCGTTTTGGTAGTGTATCTTGATTGGTTGAATTTCAGGCATGCTGTTTGGGGGTGCCAAAGGTGCTGACCTCATGCGTGACCATGGCCTGCAAACCGGCATCGGAGTGATAGGCGCTGGCAGCTCTCGCTCTGC
>Ga0272446_1002152_pt1 | contig 27440 bp, 14 predicted proteins | sample YNPCB0061_FD_194587 | JGI IMG/M metagenome (GOLD analysis project Ga0272446, IMG submission 194587) | Hot spring microbial mat communities from Yellowstone National Park, WY, United States - YNP-CB-006-1 | ecosystem: Environmental > Aquatic > Thermal springs > Hot (42-90C) > Sediment | place...
GCCCCCGGGAGGAATCGAACCTCCATTAGTGGCTTAGAAGTCCACAGTTCTATCCATTGAACTACAGGGGCAAGAGACGGCAGATAAATTTAATCAGTTATTAAGATAGCACAAAAGTAGCGATTAGGGCGATATTATTTTGGTTGATTAGGTTTAGATTAGTTGATTAATTAATTTTTAGGTTGATAAAGTTTGGTTGTGGTCGCATGCTTGTGACCAAGTATTTTTTGGGCCTGGCTTATGCTTAGACCTTGATTTAGCAGTTGTTGGGCAAAGTGGTAACGTAACAGCGATGGTGTAATTTTAACAGTTAGTTTAAGTTGTTGGCAGTAATTATTAAGTAGACGTTCTATACTACGCGAACTTAAGCGCTGGTCGCGGCGGGATAGCCGGATAATAGACCGTCCGGCGCGGTCATGGCTAATAAACAAGGCTGGGTCGGTGTCATGACGTTCTGCTAAATAAGTGGCCAGGTAGCGAACCGCTTCCGGGCTCAATGGTAAAGATCGTCCCGCTGTTTTAAGACTAGCTTGATCGGCTGACAGGTCGGTACGGTTAAGTCGGCTGACAGCGGCGGTTTTTAAACCAGTACAGATTAGTAATTCAATCAGCGCTTTATCGCGCCATTGAATAAGTGATGGTTCTTTGGTCTGCAGTGGCGCTAGCCGCCACTGGTTTAAATCGTCCGGGTTGATATTAGGGTAACTTATTGGAATAATTTTTTTAAGTCCAATCTGACTAAGGTTTGGTCCAGGTAGATTATTTTTTTTAAGATAACGACAAAGTGAACGTAGGGCAATTAAATGATAGTTAATAGTGCTGTCTTTGAGTGTTCCAGTTTGCTGTGCTAGGGTTTGTTTGAGCCAGGCTGTGAATTGTTCTATGTTTGTTTGGTTTAGTTCACTTAAATCTAAGTGATGATTGTTTAGCCAATTGTTTAGCCGATTTAAGTAAAGACGGTAGTTGCGCACAGTAGTGTCACGTCGTCCAGTGGCGGTTAAATTTTTTAAAAAGTCGTGAATTAGTTTAGCGGTTTGGTTCATGGCAGGGGAGTAATTTGATTTAGGCTATAAATATTTTACGACACATTTTTAAAAAAGCAAAGATTTAATTCGGCCTAAGTTAGCTTGATTTTGTTTGGTTTATGTGTTAGAGTGACCGCACTTAAATATTAGGGCGCGGACTTGGGTTTAGGGGTTGATCTCCTTAAACTCGACCCGAGGCTATTATAAAGGTTGTCTATCTATGTTAGATAAAAATATAAAAGATAAGATTATTAAAAAGTTTAAGACCCACGAACAAGATACAGGTTCGTCTGAGGTGCAGATTGCTATTTTAACCGAAGAAATTATTCGGTTGACCGAGCATCTTAAAAGCCATAAGAAAGATTTTTCCTCACGACGCGGTTTGATTAAAAAAGTTAATCAGCGTCGCAAGTTGTTAAAGTTTTTAAAGCGCGAAAACGCTAAAAGCTTTGATGAGTTAGTTAAAAAGCTTAAATTAAAGGTAAAGATTTCCGCCCAGCCATTATCTTTACCAGAAGAATTGGACTTAGCTGAGGAAGGCGAGACGGCGGGGGAAGCAGCCGTTTAGAGCAAACGCTTAAGCGGCAGGTAATTATGTTAAAACACAAGGATCAGCGCGTTGGAGTTTTTGTAGACGTGCAGAATATGTATTATTCAGCCCGTAATTTATATGGGACGCGGGTTAATTTTGCTAATATTTTACAACAAGCCGTGGCCGGACGTAAGTTGATCCGGGCGGTGGCTTACGTGGTAAAAGCTGAGGCGCCGGAAGAAATTAAATTTTTTGAGGCTTTAGACAAGCAAGGTTTTGAAGTAAACATGAAAGACCTTCAGGTTTTTGTCGGCGGCGCTAAAAAAGGAGACTGGGACGTGGGTATAGCTATAGATGCTATTACCATGGCTAGCAAGTTGGACGTAGTGGTATTGGTAACCGGCGATGGTGACTTTTTGCCCCTGGTACAGTATTTGCAGTTTTTGGGACAGCGTGTGGAAATAATTGCTTTTGGCGAAACCACTTCAGCTAAACTACGTGAACAAGCCGATGATTTTTCCGATTTATCCGAGGAACGCAACAAGTATTTGTTGCGCGGCAATTCCACCCAATCCAGCCGCCGCCGATCTTAATTTTTTAATGACTAATTAATAATTAATAATTTAGCGGATAATCAGCCGCCGACGATGAGGGAAGTCAGTTATGTGTTATTTGAAGAGAGCTAGCCGTTTATTTAAACGATTAACTCCTTTCAAATAACTAGCTGACTGGATCATTAGCTCAAGTGGTTGCTGTCCGCAGCAGGAGACAGTTAGCTATATGAGTGAAGTTAAAAGGTTTGATTATGAATTGGCCGGCCGTCTGTTACGGGTGGAGGTTGGCAAATTGGCCGGTCAAGCGCAAGGCGCTTGTACTGTGCGTTATGGCGATACCGTGGTTTTGGCTACGGCCGTGCAGGCACCTACACCCCGAGAGGGCATAGATTTTTTCCCATTAATGGTTGATTACGAGGAGCGTTTGTATGCCGCTGGTAAAATTAAGGGTTCGCGTTTTATTAAACGCGAGGGGCGGCCAACCGACGAAGCCATTTTGAACGCCCGAGTCATTGATCGGTCAGTCCGGCCTTTGTTTAAGGATACGGAGCGTCGCGATGTGCAGGTGATGGTGACAGTTTTATGCGTTGATGGTGAAAATGATCCAGACGTGCCGGCTTTACTGGCCGCTTCTTTAGCTTTGGCTATCTCGCCTATTCAGTGGAATGGTCCGATTGCCGCCGGTCGAGTGGGTCGTATTAATGGTGAGTGGGTGTTAAATCCTACTTACGAAGCCCGCGCTAAGTCCGAGTTAGAGGTTTTTGTGTCAGCTACCGAGCAGGAAGTGGTGATGTTGGAAGCATCAGCCAATCAGGTGCCAGAACAAGAAATTAACGAGGCGGTATTGTTTGGTCATAAGCAGGTGGCTAAAATATTTCCCTGGCTGCGTCAAATAATTCAGGAAGTTGGTAAGCCTAAAACGGTGGAAACCAAGCTAGATGCTGCAGCCGAAGCCGAACAAGCCAAGTTGCGGGTTAAGGTGGAAGCTTACTTGCAAGGTAAGTTTGAGACTTTGTTTACTAGTGGCAGCCGTCAGGCTTATCATGACCAGTTGTTAAAGATTGAGCAAGGCTTGGATGAGCAGTTAAAAGCTGACAATGAGGTGTCTAAAGAGGCGCGCGCTCAAGGACTTAAAATGATTGAACATTATTTGGATATTGCTTCACGAGAATATGTTTTAAGCACAGGTAAACGTGTGGATGGACGGGCGCTGGATGAAATTCGTCCCTTATCAGCCGAGGTGGGTGTATTACCTCGTACACACGGCAGCGCTTTGTTTCAACGCGGTGAAACTCAGGTTTTGTCCGTGGTTACCTTAGGCAGCCCGGGTGATGAGCAGACTTTGGATGGTATGGAAGAAGACGGTAAAAAGCGCTACATGCATCATTATAATTTTCCGGCTTATTCAGTTGGCGAGGTTAAGCCGGTTCGTTCACCTGGCCGTCGTGAAATTGGTCATGGCGCTTTGGCGGAAAAGGCTTTATTGCCGGTTATTCCTAAGGATAAAGAAAAATTTCCTTATACCATTCGGGTAGTATCGGAAGTATTATCTTCTAATGGTTCTTCGTCACAGGCATCAATTTGTGGTTCTACTTTGGCTTTAATGGACGCTGGCGTGCCGATAGCGGCGCCGGTGGCTGGTATTGCCATGGGTTTGGTCACTGATCCTAAGAATCCCCAGCGTTATGCTATTTTAACCGATATACAAGGTATTGAAGATCATTCTTATGATATGGATTTTAAGGTTGGTGGTACTCGTCAGGGAGTTACGGCCGTACAGTTGGATATTAAATTAGGCGGTATTCCTTTAGCGATTGTTGGAGAGACATTGCAGCGGGCAGCCCAGGCCAGGTTAAAGATTTTAGATGTTATGGCTCAGGCGATAGCTGAACCACGACCAGAGTTGTCGTCTTATGCTCCGCGAATCGAGTCTTTTTATATTCCAGTGGATAAGATTCGTGATGTTATTGGTCCAGGTGGCAAGATGATTAATGAGATTATTGACGCTACTGGTGTGGCTATAGACATAGAAGATGATGGTTTGGTTATGGTTACCTCAACTAAGGCTGATGGTTCAGCCAAGGCTATAGATTGGATTAAGAATTTAACGCGGTCTGTAGTGGTGGGTGAAGTTTATCAAGGCAAAGTGACCCGACTTATGAATTTTGGCGCTTTTGTGGAGATTTTGCCTCGCACTGAGGGCTTGGTGCATATTTCCGAGCTTAGTTGGCAGAGGGTTAACGCCGTTACTGATGTGGTTAAGGTAGGTGATCAGATAGAAGTTAAGGTTATTGAAATAGATGATCAGGGACGTATTAACTTGTCCCATAAACAGCTTTTACCTAAACCAGAGGGTTGGATTGAGCCTGAGGGAGGTTACAATAGCAGTTCTGGTCGGTCATATGGTCAGGGTAATGGTCAACGTCATAGTGGTTATAATAATCGCAACCATCGGTAAAATTGATTTTAATTAGTTATCAACCACCAATTTTGGGCAAAATTGGTGGTTGGTTATTTGTGGATAACTTGTTATTACTGTGGATAATGAGCACAATATGTGCTCAAGGTATATTAGATTATTTTGGCTAATTTAAGCTAAAATATTATTATTGACCAAATATAAAAAGTATGCTATATTAGATATATCATTTAAAATGACAGGGGTTAAGACTTGAGGCTAAATAGTTTGATATTTTGGCAGCAGTTCTTTTCTTACTGTCCTAATTTTGGCGCCGCTGACTGGTGGCGGCCCAAAAAATTTTGAAATAAAAATAAAAAGGCAGCTTGCTCATAATAGCGAGGTCGGCCACAGGACGGTAGGATAAGCGTACTTTATAAATTTAGCCAGTGTACGCGCACCTTATGTCGCTTGCGGATACATTCCCGGTTGATTCCTATATTAGGGATTAGCCAGGTAGTACAAGCGTCGCAACAAGGGCGCCAGTACGCCATTAATTAAGTTTTTAAAAAATGGGCGCCTACTGGCGCCCATTTTTCGTTAGGAAACCATTATAATTAAGCAAGTCATGGTTGGGGTTTGGTTTATAATTTTTAATTAGGGGATATTGAAATCGTTGGATATTTGGGTTATACTTTGTCCACAGCTTAAATTTAACAGTTTGATTTTATGGATCAGGGTTTTGTTAAAGAAATGAAAGCGGTCTTAGAAAAGTCTCGGACGGCTCTGCTAACCGAGTTAAAAGCGGCGGAGCAGCTCAATCAAAAAGGTGAAGTTGGTCACTTTCCCGATTATGGTGACAAAGAGGACGAAAATGCCGCCGAAGTAGCCACCTTTTCTGATAATTTGTCATTAATCAAACGTTTACAGGATAGTTTAGAAGATGTAGAAGGAGCTTTGCAGCGTATTGAACAAGGTAGTTATGGCATATGTAAGTATTGCCATCAGCCAATTGATATACAGCGTTTACGAGCTCGGCCAGAGTCCAGTTCTTGTATTGCTTGTAAGAAAAAATTACTTAATCAAGCTTAATGGTTAAACGATTTTATTTCACCAGTGGAGGGTTTATGGTGTTAATAATAATTGACCGTTTACTTAAACAGTTAGCTCTACATTGGCCGGGAGAGGAAAAGGTAAAGGTTTTTTATTGGTCTTTGTATCTTAATCCAGCCGGGGCTTTTAGTTGGCCTTGGCCAAGAGTAGTGTTGCTTGTAATCAGCGGGTTGATATTGTTGTCCTTGATTATTTGGTTGGTCATAACCTACCAGACTTCGTCAACCATCATTTGGTTGGGTTTGCTCTTGTTGATCAGCGGAGGATTAAGCAATTTTTATGACCGGGTAGTCTGGAACGGGGTAATTGATTATTGGCATATTTTTCAATTCAACTCTTTTAATTTAGCCGACGGGTACTTGCTGGTCGGCTTAGGTTGTTGTTTTTTAGGGGTCAAACAACATCATCATGTCGGCCAAAACTTTTAGCGTGCATATTTTGGGTTTAACCGCCCGCTTGATTGAAGTGGAAGCGGACACTTCTAGTCAGCTGCCTGGTATGTTTATTGTTGGCTTGCCAGACAAGGCGGTGGAGGAGGCGCGGGAACGTGTTAAGTCGGCTCTAAAGAATTCCGGCTGTGATTGGCCGCGAACCAAAATAACAATTAATCTAGCGCCAGCTGATTTAAAAAAAGAAGGTTCAGCTTACGACTTGCCTATGGCAGTTGCTTTATTACTGACCAGCGGTCAGTTACATAGTCAGATGGACTTAAGCAAGATTTTATTGGTAGGAGAATTGTCGTTAGCTGGTGAGTTAAGGCCGGTGCCGGGTGTTTTAGTTATGGCTCAGGCGGCTCGGCGGTGGGGATTTAAAAGTTTGTTGGTGCCGCTAGGTAATGCTCGTGAAGCTGGTTTGGTGCAGGGGGTGGAGATATTAGCGGCCCGTAATTTAAGCGAGGTATTAAATCATTTATCCGGTCGAGTTAGTTTGCCGGTTCAACCGTTGACCGGTTTGTCCGCCTTGCCAGTCAGTCAGTCAGTTGACACTGATTTGTCTTATATTAGCGGACAGGAGCAGGCTAAGCGGGCTTTGATTATTGCCGCTGCCGGTGGACATAATTTATTGTTGTCTGGTCCGCCTGGTTCTGGTAAAACCATGTTAGCCCGGGCTTTAGCCGGTTTATTACCCGGTTTAAATCGTGAGGAAGTGTTAGAAGTGACAGCTATTTACAGTGTGGCCGGCTTATTATCGGCGGAGCAGCCATTAATTGTCAATCGGCCCTGGCGAGCGCCGCACCACACGGCTTCAGAAGTATCTTTAATCGGTGGCGGTGCTAGTTTGCGTCCTGGAGAAATTTCTTTGGCCCACCGTGGTGTGTTGTTTTTGGACGAGTTGCCCGAATTTCCGCGGGCGGTGTTGGAAAGTTTGCGTCAGCCACTGGAAGACGGTTTGGTTACAGTATCGCGGGCTAGCGGTAGTGTGGTTTTTCCCGCTCGGTTTATTTTAGTAGGCGCTATGAATCCTTGTCCGTGTGGTTTTGCCGGTGATCCAACTAGACCATGCTTGTGTCCGCCGGGGCAGATTTTTCGTTATCAGCGTCGTTTATCCGGGCCGTTGCTTGATCGGTTTGATTTGCATGTAACAGTACCTCGTTTATCTTTTGCTAAAATGACCAGTCAGAGCAGCGGTTCTAGCGATTCAGCCCGGCAGATTATTGCTCAGGCGCGACAGCGGCAAGCTGAACGTTGTGGCGCTGGCGAGACGGTTCGGCTTAACGCCAGTTTACGAGCGGTTGATTTAAAACGTTTTGTCAGTTTGCCGACTAACGCCATCAATTTATTACAACAAGCCGTTGATCGTTGGCACTTATCTGGTCGGGCGTATCATCGCGTTCTTAAGGTGGCACGCACTATTGCTGATCTAGATAGTTCGTCTCAAGTGCAAGTTAAACACCTGGCCGAAGCCTTGCAATTTAGACCGCGCGGATTATCTGAGCAACAGTAAAACTAACTGTCAGATGGTTTATTTAAAGTAATCAGCTGAAAAAATTATCTAATATATAGCAGTGGATTAACTACTCGGTTATTAATACGTACTTCAAAGTGAATATGTGGTCCGGTGGATCGTCCAGTGGAACCCATGGCCGCTATTTCTTGTCCGCGAGTTACTCGGTCGCCCGCTTTGACAAATAAGCGGCTGGCATGTCCGTATAAGGTGTGCAAGTTTCCACCGTGATCAATAATTATATAGTTGCCATAACCCCCATTATTCCAGCCAGCTGTTATCACCAGGCCGTCTTCGGCCGCATAAAGTGGTGTGCCGACCCGGTCGGCAATATCCACACCGGTATGACGCCAACTAAAGTATTGAGTAATGCGCCGGTGGACGGTTGGCCATTGCAGGCGGGAATTACTTGGTACGGCCGTGGTGCCGGTTGGTTGAATATCGGTTGGTATGGGAGGAGGAGTATAGCGGGGACGAGTAGCCACTGGCGTGGTCGGTGTTGGTGGAACACCACCCGGTATAAGGATGGTTTGTCCAATGGACAAATTTTCTCCGGCATTAGCGGCGGTTAGGGCGTCAACCGGGACATGATAGCGGCGGGCGATCGAGGCCAGAGTATCACCCCGCTGCACACGATAGGTAATGCCATCGACTGGTAAAATAGTTAGAGATTGACCTACTTTTAGTAAGCTACCCGGCCGTAATTTATTTTCCCATAAGAGAGTGTTTAAGTTTAAACCAAAACGTTGGGCGATCAAGGCTAAGGTATCGCCAGGTTGCACCCGGTAGGTTTCTATTTGGTGGCGTTGGGCGACACTGGATTCGGTGTTATTAAGATTAGGTTTTAAAATGCCGACGCCAGCTACGAATGTAATGGGCGTTTCTTGTGGTATGCCAATGCCTCGTTCGCTGTTAGCCGGTTTGATTGCCAAGTTACTTTCTTGATTAAGAATTGGTGAGGCGGCGGATTCTTCTATTATAGTAATGTTAAATTCATTTTTAACCAAAGGAAAGATTAGGTTATTCTGTCCAGCTGGAACAAGATCGTTGCGCCAGCGCGTTTGCAGATTACCCCAACCAATAATTAGACTGGCTCCGACTACGAAAAATAAAATTACGCCAGGTTGGCGAAGCAACAGGCGCAGGTTGGAAAAAATTGGGTTATGTCTGAACCAACGGTTTAACCGTAGCCAGGTATTATAAGGGCGTACAATTAACCAGCGCCAAATCATTGACCACAGGGGTAAGAATAGCCAGTTCATTTTTTGAACTGTCCACCAAACGACTTGTTTAAGCCAACCGCCGCCGCGGCTTAAAAGCAACATTAAGCGCAACAGCAGGCGTTGGCCAGAAATGTAAAAATGTTTACTAATAAATCTTGTTCTAATATTCAATCGGTTGTCGTGCGATGGTGAGCGGCATTAATTTATTTTTTAGACAGTCAAAGCAACAATAACAAGCGCCTTTTAAAATAACATTTTTTAGCCCCAAGGTCAACGTAACTAATAAAAAATTTTATTGGATTATCTTCTAAAAATTCAAAAAAATATAATTTAGTCTTGCTTGGTGTTTGGTAATTCTGTATTCTTGGTTTGTCTGACGACGCGACCGGATGGTAGCATATTAAGTGTCAGATTGGTTATTAAATAGTAGAGTTATTTTTATGGACAAGTACGATCACCTGTCAGTTGAGGCAAAGTGGCAAAAAATTTGGGAAGAACAAAAAATTTGGCAGGCGCCACTTAAACCAGCTACGGCGCGCGCGTACGTGTTGGATATGTTTCCTTATCCTTCGGCTCAAGGTTTGCATGTTGGTCACCCGGAAGGATACACGGCCACGGATATTTATTGCCGTTATTTAAGAATGACGGGAGTAAGCGTGTTGCATCCCATGGGTTGGGATGCTTTTGGTCTGCCGGCGGAGAATTTTGCCATTAAAACCGGTCGGCAACCCAGGGAAGTAACCTGGGAAAACATTGATAATTTTCGTCGTCAAATTAAGTCGCTAGGATTTTCTTATGATTGGAGTCGCGAGATAAATACAGCTGATCCAGCCTATTATAGATGGACTCAGTGGTTATTCTTGAAATTATATGAACGAGGTTTGGCTTACCGGAAAGTCGCACCGGTTAACTGGTGTCCCTCTTGTCAGACTGTATTAGCTAACGAGCAGGTAGTTAATGGACAGTGTGAGCGCTGTCACAGTCAGGTGGAGCAGCGCAATATGAAGCAATGGTTTTTTAAGATTACAGCTTACGCCGATCGTTTGTTAAATGACTTGACGGGCCTAGATTGGCCAGCCTCGGTTATAGGCATGCAACAGAACTGGATAGGTAAAAGCGAGGGAGCGTTGGTTAAATTTAAGATTTTAAATTCGGATTTAGTAGTTGAAATTTTTACTACTCGTTTGGATACTATTTTTGGGGCTACTTATATGGTATTGGCTCCGGAGCATCCACTGCTTCAGCAATTAGCCGGTCAAATTACTAATTGGCCGGAAGTTCAATTTTATATTGAACAAACTAAGCGGCGCACTGAATTGGAACGCAAGGCCGAGGCTAAAGATAAGACCGGTATTAAACTGCTGGGGGTGCAGGCTATTAACCCAGCCAACCAGCAACCGATCCCGATTTTTATAGCTGATTATGTATTAATGAGTTATGGCACAGGAGCAATCATGGCAGTACCGGCACATGACGAACGTGATTGGGCTTTTGCTCAAAAATTTAAGTTACCAATTAAACGAGTGGTGGCGCCTAAATTTGTTGCTACGAATGGTGATGACGCGGTTAAACCGGAACAGGAATTTGTTAAACGCGAGGCTGTTTGTGCGGTGGTTAGAAATCCTAAAGACGATACTTATCTTTGTTTGAGTTGGAAGAACTTTCCTATGCATGGGTTTGTGACAGGCGGTATTGAAACTGGTGAAGATATGGTGGCAGCAGCGCGGCGGGAGGTATACGAAGAAACCGGTTATAAAAATATACGTTTAGTACGCGACCCGCAGTTTGTTTTGCATAGTTTATTTTATCATCGGGTAAAAAAACAGAATCGCTGGGCTCGTTTCCATTATTTGTTTTTTGAACTAGAAAACGACGAGCGCGATCCACTGGCCGCGTCAGAGCAGGCCCTGCATGAAGTAATTTGGAAAGCTCGGACTGAGTTAAAAGATTTTTTTTCCGTAGTGGAAGGAGAATTTACTCTTAATTTTTTAAATAATCCCGATTATATTTATACGGCTAAGGGTGTATTACACAATTCAGGGATTTTTGACGATTTAGATTCTGCGGCGGCTATTCCTAAAATTGCTCAGGCTATTGGGGCTAAACTTACCACTCAGTATCGTTTACGTGATTGGTTAATTTCCCGACAGCGTTATTGGGGAGCGCCCATACCTATTATTTATTGTCAGAATTGTGGCGAGGTGCCGGTCCCGGAAAAAGATTTGCCAGTGCAGTTACCCGAGGATGTTGATTTTAAACCAACCGGCGAATCACCTTTGCAGCGGTCTAAAATTTTTCATAATGTTAGATGTCCTAAATGTCAACAGCCGGCGCGTCGTGAAAGCGATACCATGGACACGTTTGTTGATTCCTCTTGGTATTGGTTGCGTTATTGTGATCCGCATAATACGGAGCAGGCTTTTGATTATGATCGGGTGGCGCAGTGGTGTCCGGTTAGTTGCTATGTTGGCGGCGCTGAGCACGCTGTGCTGCATCTGTTATATGCCCGTTTTTTTACCAAAGCGCTGCAGGATTTGGGTTATTTAAAATTTAGTGAACCTTTTTTAAAGCTGCGTAATCAGGGTTTAATTTTAGGCGAGGATGGACAAAAAATGTCTAAGTCGCGCGGCAATGTGGTAAACCCCGACGATATTGTGCGTGATTACGGGGCAGATACGTTGCGTCTTTATGAAATGTTTATGGGCCCATTGGAAGATGTTAAACCTTGGAGCACTTCTTCTATTATTGGGATGAGGCGGTTTTTAGAAAAAGTAAAAAATTTAAGCGACTCTACGACCAGCGGAGAATTAGAGGCGTCTGATAAACAAATAGTCGAGTTAAAACAGCATACTGCCCGGGTTATTAAAAAGGTAAGCGGCGATATACAATCGTTTAGTTTTAACACTGCTTTAGCTGCCTTAATGGAGTTGGTTAATCGGCTGGGTAGTTTGCGTAAGGTAAAGCTGTCTTATAAAAAAGAATCATACCGCATTTTATTATTATTATTATATCCTTTTGCGCCTCATATAACCTGTGAATTATGGGAACAGTCCGGTTATGGTGGCCAAATTTGGGAGCAAGCTTGGCCGCTTTATGACGCTACTATGCTTAGGAGCGAAACAGTTAATATTATAGTGCAGATTAATGGTAAATTGCGGGCTCGTTTAAACTGTCCGTCTGATAGCAGTCAACAACAGGTAGTTGATTTGGCCACTACTGAGTCGGTTGTGGCTAAGTATTTGGTCGGCCAGACGATTAAAAAAGTTATTTATATTCCTGGTCGGTTGTTGAATTTGGTGGTTTAAATTAAGAGTAAAAAATTTAATAGAGGTTATTATTAAGTTATGGTCTTTTTCTCCAAGAGTGATCGGGACATCAAAAAAATTTGTTTAGTTTTACGACAGGGCGAGGTAGTAGCCGCTCCCACTGAAACGGCTTATGGTTTGTTGTGTGATGCCACAAATAAATCCGCTGTTGCTCGTTTAGCTAAACTTAAGGGGCGGCGGGGCGGTAAATTTATACCTTTGGTGGTGAGTGATTATAAAATGGCTTGTCGCTCGGCCATATTTTCCCCACTGGCGTTTAAATTAGCCCGCCGATTTTGGCCCGGTCCGTTGACTTTGGTTTTACCAAGCCGCGGCGAGTGGTCGGTTTATATAGCTGGTCCGGACCATAAGGTGGGATGGCGATTAACTGGTTCGGCATGGTTAAGAAAACTAATCAGAACCTATGGTCGGCCATTAACCGCCACTTCGGCTAATATTTCTGGCGCGCCAGCCGGGTATGATTATGAATCAGTGGCCAGCGCTTTACAGTCTTGCGGTTTAAAATATATAGTGCGGGCTCGTCGTTTGCCTAGTCGGACTGTTTCCACCGTAGTTGAGGTTATTGGTGAGCATTGGCGATTATTACGCTCCGGAGCTGTAAGTTTAACTAAATTAAAAACTATTAAATAAAATAATTTATTTATGGCTTGGCAGGGACATTTTAAGTTAGGCGGTTTATTGCCGCAACGTTTATCCACCCAGGTAAAAGCGTTGTATTGGTCGGCCGTGCTGCAGAATTTAGCTTTGGGTATGTTGTTATTGTTTGAGCCAATTTATTTATGGCAGCAAGGCTATGGTTTGGCCGGCATTGTAAAGTTTTATTTGGGCGTTTATGTGTTGTATTTTTTGTTAGCGCCGGTCGGCGCCAATTTTGCCACTCGTCACGGATTTGAAAATTCTATTTTTCTATCCACGGTTTTTCAGTTTATTTATTATTTATGTTTGTTTTTTACCGCCCAGGTTGGTTGGCTGGTTATTCCGGCGGTAATGTTATACGCTTTGCAAAAGTCTTTTTATTTTCCGGCTTATAATGCCGACTTTGCTCGCTACTCCGACGAAACCGAAGAGGGGCGCGAAGTGAGTGGTATGTCGGTGGCTTTGGCTTTAGTTTACGTGGCGGGTCCTTTGCTGGCCGGATTCTTATTAACAGTTAGTTCCTGGTTTTGCTTATTTCTAGTCGGCGGTATTATTTTATTACTGTCTAATTGGCCGCTGAGGCGGCACCGGCCACCTTTTACACCGCGGTATTTTTCTTATAGGGGCGCTTATCGGCGATTATTAGAGCCAGCTTTTCGTCGTCCACTGCTGGCTGGTCTGGGGTTTGGTGAAGAGTTGATATTTATGACTTTGTGGCCGGTATTTATGTATATTTTACTAATTAATTATGAAACGATGGGGATTTTCGTTGGTGTTTCTACCTTGGTTATGGCCTTGGTTACTTTGTATGTGGGTAAATTGACTGATGATGGTAACAAACATTCGGTGTTGCGTTTTTCCATGTTGGCCAATCAGTTGGGTTTATTAGGCCGATTGTTAGTGACTACGCCATTTACAGTTTTTTTGGTAGATGCTTGGTCACGCATAACCCACAATATGGTGATTGTGCCGATTTATGCCATTACTTATAGTCGGGCCAAACAGCAATCAGCTATGGATACCGGGGTATTTTTTGAGATGAGTCTATCTTTGGGAAAAATTTTAGCCGCCTTGTTGCTATTGTTTATTTTTAGTTGGACTATTAGTTGGGGAGTAATTTGGTTGGTAGCGGCTGGTTTGGCTTTATTTTACGCAGTATTGTAGTTTTATTGTTTGATTGGATATGTTGGTTGGGAAATTTATAGTCAGATAGTTAATTGGTTGTTTTTATTATAATCATGTTACCGGATAATATTTTGTCCTGGACAAAAAATTTGGTGGCTAAATATAATTTACAGCCCGGTCGTCGTTTAGGGCAGCATTTTTTAGTTGATCGAACAGTTCTGCGAACAATAGTGGCGGCAGCTGATCTTAAACCGCAGGAGTCGGTTTTAGAAGTGGGTGGCGGGTTAGGTGTTTTAACTTTGGCTTTGTTAAGCGAGCGGGTAAAGTTGACCGTGGTGGAGTTAGACAAGAATTTGGTCAGCCTGTTGAACAATTTTTTAATAACTTCACAAAATTTTAAAGTAGTGTCGGCTGATATTTTAAAACTAAGCGATGAAGCTTTAGTCGGTTATTTGAATAGTCCTTCAATGGCTTGGAAGTTAGTGGCCAATCTGCCTTATGAAATATCCGGTATTTTTCTTCGGCGTTTTTTGGCCGGCAATTTTCGTCCCGGTTTGATGGTCTTATTATTACAAAAAGAAGTAGCGGATCGTTTAGTCGCCCCACCTGGACAAATTGGTTTACTGTCTTTGTTGGGTCAGCTTTATTCCCGCTTAACAGTGGTTAGACAAGTGCCGCCGTCGGCCTTTTGGCCCCGGCCGCGAGTAGATTCGGCAATAGTTAAATTTACATTACGTTCTTCAGACGAGATGGCGGAGTTGTTAGGTTCAGTCGCGCCGGATTATTTTTGGCGGGTGGCGCGCGCTGGTTTTACGACCAAACGCAAACAGTTGGCTAACAGTTTAACTGTTGGTTTAAAAATGGATCGGCCGCTGGTGGAGCGCGCTTTATTAACCGTTGGATTAAAAGTTACAGCTCGACCACAAGAGTTGTCTTTGGAACAATGGATTAAATTAGCAAGTAATTTAGCTTAATTTAGTATTTAGTTGTATTACCTTGTTGTGTTAATTATGGTTGTGCCAGTTTAGTATTTTGATATTTTCTTTTTAGCGCAACTTGCGGCAGCAAGGCTTAACAATCTCAAGACGGCTTAGTCATAATTTATCCGGCCGGACAAATTGTGACTAAGTTATTAAAACAACTATTAAAATAATTAATACAGATAATAATGTTTAACTTTAGCTTATTTGACGTTCTGCCGTTCCGCCTGCCACGTAGTAGCAGAAATAAAAAATACTAGCCTTAGGTTTTTAAGAAGGTTGATTAATTTAGGTACGGTGGTAGTCATCTATGATTTAGAAAGTTTAATATTATGAGGTAAGGATAGTAATTATTTTGGTTAGAAATATACTTTGACATTTTAGCTGTGTTGTGATATAATTGGATTATAAAAAAGGTAAAAATTGTTAAAAATTAAGTTTTTATAAACCTTTATAAGCCATTTTAAGAGCGGCCCGCATGGGGGATGATTTTTTACCAGAACCAGAATATGATTCGTCCGAACCAGGCGCGCATCACTTAGGTTTGGGAGTGATGGCCCTGGCCGCTGTGGTGCTGGGTATTTGGCAAATACGCAATTCCATAAGTTTGCCTTTTGCTCCGCAATTAGACAAAGGTTCTAGTGTCCAGCAGGCGGCGTCGGCCGATATGGAGACTTTAAAAAATCGTGATACTGATGGCGATGGTTTGTCTGATTATGATGAAACCTATTTATATCATACCAGTATATATTTAAAAGATACGGATTCCGATGGTATAGATGATAAAACCGAAGTAGAACGTGGCACGGATCCTAATTGTCCGAACGGGCAGACTTGTCAGACTTTTACCGCTCCAGTTACTAACCAAACAGATAATCTGATAGATAATACAGCCGGCGCCGGGGCGGCTACAAATACTACGCCAACCGCTCAGCAAATTCGTGATTTATTAAAGAAAAATGGCGCTACGGATGAAGTTTTAAATAAATATGACGACGCGACTTTACTTAATTTATATAATCAGGAAGTGGCTAACCAAAATTCCGGTCAAGGTTCAGTCAGTACTACTCCAGCAGCAGGTGTAGGTGTTAGCAGCAATGCTTTAGCTAAGCTTAATTTAACTACTGAACAAAAGCAGGCCATTGCCAATATGTCAGGTGCTCAATTACGTCAATTTTTAATCCAAGCCGGTGCCGATGCCGCCACTTTGCAGGGAGTTGATGACACTAGTCTGCAAACTGTGGTTAAACAAATGTTGGGTTTATAAACTATGGGTTTATTTAGACAGCCAGTTAGCCGACGAATTTTATTAGCCGTGATGATGGTTGTGGTTTTATTATTGCCGTCGCTGAGTCGAGCTCAATTTTTCTTTCCCCCTTTTGCTTTTGAAACTAACCCAGCTGTGGTCGGTTCTTCAGCCACTACGGCGGCAGCATCGGCTACTAACGCGGCTACTAATGTATCTAAAAGTATTTGGGATAAAATTTGGGAAGCGACTAAGCAGGCGTTGGATCATGGGGCGGCCGTGGCTTTTCGCAATGCCGCTCGTATGTTTACCCAAAAAATAGCTTATGATACGGCGGTTTGGATTAGTTCGGGAGGTAAAGGACAAACACCCTTATTTGAAACTAAATCTTTGAGCCAATCAGTTAAAGCCGCGGCCGATGCTGCCGCCGGGGAGTTTTTAGATAGTTTTACGCAAAATAGTGATGTTTTTGGCGGGTTTAACGTATGTACGCCAACTGGACCCAATGCTCCTCAAGTAAAGTTGATTATTGGGTTAACAGCTTTTAATGAAGTTAACCCCAAGCAACCGCGTTGTACCTTGTCCCAGTTGGTTGCCAATTGGGATAAGGCGATTAATGATCCCACTGAGCGCAAGAATTTTTTAAAAAATTTTAAAGTAGCTTTGGATCCACGTCAGCATGATTTAGGCGTGGCTTTGAATGTACAGCAGAAATTGGTGCAAGGTACGGCGCTTAAGCAATCCCTGACTCAAGCGGAGTTAACGGCTAATCAATTTTTTAAACCAGTGACCGATGCTGTGACGGGTTTTATAAAAACTCCAGCCAAGAGCGCTATGGATGTGCAGAATTTAACCTGGGGTACGGTGCTAAACGAGCCCTTAACTTTTACCGGCGACGTGGTGGCTGATGCCTTGGGTACTTTTACTAATACCTTGGCCGCCCGTTTGTTAAAAAGGTTAATGAATGGACAAATTCCTAATCCGGCTTCGGTTGGCCCAGGTTCTATTTTTGCTGCTGAGTTGGGTAGTGGTACTGATTATGCCAATAACATTAATACTTCAATTGCTACACCACAGATAGTCGGTGGTGATATTTTGGATGTCATCAGTGATTTTTCTACTTGTCCACAAAATCAGGATTATGCTTCGGTTAACAATTGTACTATTGATTCAAAGTTTGAACGGGTCTTGCGGTCGTCGCAGGAGGGTAAACCTTTGACAGTCCAAGAGGCGGTCGCCCAGGGATTGTTAAATGGTAACTGGGTTTTTAAGTTGGATCGGCCGCACAACGTGCGCATTCCCGACGCCTGGTATTTATCGGATATTAAAAAACTTCGTTTGGCTCGTATTTTACCGTTGGGTTGGGAATTGGCAGCTGAAAAAATTGGTTCCAAAGGGGTTACTTTAAATGAGGTTATGTCGGGATTTGCCAAGCCCTATTTAGATAGTTTGGATACTAATGGTAATAAACAAATTAACCCTTATTATCATTTAATTGATCCCAATTGGATAGTTAAGGCACCAGCAGAGCAATGTCGTTTGCAAGGTCCAGGACAAATTTTACAGCCACAGGGCGCGGACCGACAGACTACCTGCGTGGATACACAGCACTGTGTGGTGGAAAATCCTGATGGCAGTTGCGCTTCGTGGGGTTATTGCACTAAGGAAAAAAATGTCTGGCGCTTAGGCGGAGATAGTTGTGAATTGCCGGTTGATTCCGGACAATCGCCTTATGCCACTTGCCAAACTTTTACCAAGACTGACGGCACAACCGTGTCTTATTTACAAAATAGTCTATCCAATCTGAACGATGGTGTGTGCAGTGGCGCGGCTGGTTGTCGTTGGTATGGTACGGCTTACAATCCGGCCAGCGCCACTTTAGCCGGCAATTATAATGTTAGTAAGCGAGTCTATTTAAAAAATACTGATAAGTATTCTTGCCAATCGTCTGATGAAGGTTGTACTTCTTTTTTGCGTTTGAGTAATTTCTCCAGCAACTTGACTGGGTCAGGCGCTAATCCAGTGGAGCAAGTAGTTAATCAGGTTACAACTTCGGCTTCAGCTAATTACAGTGATTATGCTTCAGTTCAGCAGGTTTTCCTTAAGCAGGCACCAGACTATCTTAAATGTTACGACAGCGATCCGACCAATGATTCAGCGGAATGCACTAGGTATTTGAATTTATGCAAAGCTGATGAAGTTGGTTGTGATTTGTTTACACCGCAGGATGGCACCCCTGCCGTACCCGGTCAACCTAGCCCGGCTTATACTTGTCCAGCCGAGTGCGTGGGTTATCAGGCTTATCAAGAGCAGCCGACTACGTTTAACCCCGGTGTCACTACTTTGCAGTATTTTATAGCCAGTACGGGTAAAACTTGTCCGGCCGAAGCTGTCGGCTGCAGCGAGTTTACCGACGTTACGGCAGGTGAGACCAAAGCTTACTTTACGCAAATTAGACAATGTATTACACCTAATCAGTCCGGCACCACAGTTAAAACCTATTACACTTGGCAGGGGTCAGATTTAACTGGTTATCAATTAAGATCTTGGCAATTACAAGCTGGCGCCAGCGGTGGTCCGTACACTACCGATAGTTCAGGCAATGGTTCGATTTGTGGTCAGGCCGGACACAGCGCTTTTCCCAGCAACCCTGATTGTAAACAGTTTTATGATGCTGGCGGCAGTGTTTATTATCGTTTTTCATCAGTTACTGTAACCGCTTCCGCTAATTGTCAGCGTTATCGTAAAACAGAAAGTACGCCTACTGATTGTTCATCTACCAATGGCAGTTGGGACAGTACCACCCAAGCTTGTTATTATCAAGTTATTCCCAGCGAGGCTAAAACTTGTAAGGCTCAGTATAATGGTTGTCGGGAGTATGACGGCCCCAATAGCAACAGCGCCAAATTAGTTTTTCCAGTGTCTACTTTTGGCGATACCGATATTACCACCAGATTGGCGGCTGATACATCACCTTCATCAGGCTGGTATTCTGGCACGCCTTCTAACGAAGCGGCTTCGGCTTTCGGTCACTCTTATGATTCTGGTTCTGACGGAATTATTTATAAAGATATCACCAGTGGCTTGACGGCCGGCCAGCAGTATATGGTTTCTTTTTGGGCAAAAAAGAGTAATGCCGGGACAGTAACTATTAAGCCGGCGGCTATTCAGTCGGCAGTTAATCAAACTAACACCAGTAATAAAGATGTTGCTTGGGCAGCCGCTCCTCAATCTAAAATTACTCCAGCGGATGGTTTATTTGTTATTGTTCGGCAAGCTTTAGCCCAAGCCAGCCATTTTGCCTTGAGGGGAGTGTTAGACAATTGGTCTTTGTTTAATCAAGCCTGGGCGCAATCGCAAAGCGTGTCGTTAACGGCCAGTCCTAGCAGTTTTAATAATACCGGGTTGGCCAATTCCTTTAAGACTGACCTGACTTGGTCGGCTTCTACCGGTCTAACTGACGCCATTACTGTTTCTATACCCGGTGTATTGTCTACTTCCTTTAAAGCTGATCAGCGTTGCGCTAATGGCGGTAATAAAATAGATGAGCCCTGTTCTACTGATGATTTTTGTCGTGATTTAAAACCGATTTGCCAGCCGACCGATTTTAAATGTGACAGCGGACTTAAAAAAGATGTTACTTGCAGCGCTAACGCCGATTGTCAGGAATCGTCAGCCACTTGTGATGCGATTGATTATAAGTGTTCCGGCGGTCCTTACGATGGTTCGGTTTGCAGTCCGAGTAATAATAATACCGATTGTCGTAACACTACAGCTACTTGTGTCAATAATAAATGTTCTAATAATAATGCCATTAGTTGTTCGGGTACGGATGCTACACCCTGTCATAGTACTACGGCAGTTTGTCAATCAACCAAAAAGGTTTGTTCCAATAATGCTACGCAAACTTGTGGTGCCGATACGGATTGTCGTTATCCGTCGGCTCAGTGTTTGTCCACCGTTAGTAAGTGCGATAGTGGTTTTAAATCCGGTCAAACTTGCAGCGTTAAGGACGATTGTATAGACAAAACGCCAGTTTGTAAAAATTATGGTTCTACCAGTCCCAAGCATGGAACTTTGTCCGTATCTTTACCAACCAATCCGTATAGTGACTATGTTTTGCCAGTAAGCAAAGATTACACCTTAACCGTTAGTTATAGTAACGGTCCCAGTATTAGTCGTACGGCTACGGTTAGTGTTATTAATCCGCCCGGTAAATTTACTATAACTTCGCCGCTAGACGGGGCGACTAATCAATCCTTAACCCCGACTATTGTTTGGACAGCTTCGCCACGGGCAACCAGTTATGACATTACTATTTCCGGCGTGCCGGGAGTGTTTAAAGTAGTGGCGCCGAACACCCAATTTACCGTGCCCGTCCAATTAAGCGGCAGCACTAATTATCAAGTGACAATAGTGGCCAAGAATGACAGCTCGGTTTCGGTAACTCAATCAATTAGTTTTACTACTCAGGCATTAAATACCAAGTCGTTTGATCTTTACGCCCCGGCGGATGATCCGGCTACACCGGAAGATGAAATGAAGAGTATGCCTTTGCCATTTACTATCGCCTGGACCGCTTCGGCCGATGCGCAGACTTATTTAGTGACAATTTATCAAGATAGTAAGTTGGTTATTGCCAATAGTTTGGATGCCAGCCGGTTAAATTTTGAAGTGGTTAAGGGTCAGCTTAAATTGGGAACGAGTACAGTGGTTAATGTTATGGCTTATAATGCGGCTGGTCAGGGCACACAACGCAGTCTTATTTTTACTACTTTATTGCCGCCCCAAGCCTTTACTGTAACGTCACCTGGCGGTACTTTAAATAGTCCGGGTAAGGTTAATACTACTAATCCTATTTTGTCCTGGACACGGTCGGATTACTCTAGTAATTATAGTGTGACTTTGTGGCAATATGATGCCCAGTCTAAATCAGCCAATGGTTTAGTTCAGGTAGGTCATACTGCTGTGCCGTTAAGCCGGTTTAATACCAGTATTAATTTAAGCGATTTAACTCCGGACAATGGTTTTACCGGATTGGAAGTTAATCGGACTTATGCTTGGCAGGTACAAGCCACAAACGACGCTGGCCAGGCTTTAAGCAACAAGGGTGATTATAGTTATTTTGTTTATTCTTTAAATACTAACCAGTTGGGCGGCGGGCAAACTAACTTTATAACCTTACCTCCCGATGTTGGTTCTAGTAAACAAGTAGATTTGCCAGCGGTACCGTCTGGCTTGGTGTCTAGTTTAGCTTGTTTAAGCACACCTAGTTCAGCAGATTTATCAGCTTGTCCCAAAGGACCGTTTGCTGTGGCTTTGTCTTGGGCGGATAACAGTACTAATGAAACTGGTTTTTCGGTGTATCGGGGGGACAATGGTCAGGCTGTTAAGTTGATTGCCTTGGTTGGTCAAAATGGTACGGCCTTTACTGACGACGGTATAAATCCTAATGCGGCAACTAACGATTCCAGTCAGCATAAGGGTTTGTTGGCTAATAGTCGTTACATTTATCAGGTGCGTAGTTATAATACTGGCGGTGAATCTAAAGGTGTAACAGCGGTTGTTACTACCTTGCCCACCAGTAGCGTTAGTACCAACGATGGTAGCGGTACCACAGTTAATAACGGCACGGTTTATTTAAAGATGACTTTGAATGGTCAGCCGGTGGCTGGTTCGGGTATTTATACTATAGCTGGTAGTACTACGGGCAATGGTATTTCGGTTGGTGGTTTAACCGTTGGACAAAACAAGGCCACCGGCCAGTATGACTTAACTTGGATTAGCGGCGGTCCCAGTGTTACTGGCGCGACAATCTATTCTATAGAAGCTAACCCCGGTGGTAGCGTGGCCTGTGTTAGTTTACCTTGCGGACCGGTTAGCGGAACTATGGTGGCAGGCAATTCAGCTAAGCCGGCTACCTTAACATTTACGGTTAATTATGTAGCCGCTACTGCCTCCACGCTTAATCCAACGGCGCAGCTTAATTTTACAGTACCAAGCAGTCAGCTAGGTAGTGATTGGCAGCTTTATAATTTAGGGCCAATTCAGTTACCAGCTGGAACCGATTTAAGCAATGGCGTGCGGGTACAAATAACTTCCGGCGGAGCCCGTTTCGTAATAGATAATATTAGTCTACAAGAAGTAGGCGACAGATCGTATTTGGTGAAAAATTCCTGGACTACGCCGGCGTCTTGTCAGCCCGGGGGGGATAATTTCCGCTATCTTGGCTGTCGCGTTTATACTGATCGGTCCAAGAACTCTTATGCTTTTACCGGTTTTGCCAAAATTTGTCGGCAGCAGGCAGTGGGTTGTGAAGCGTTGGTGGATACCAAGAACAGTGAGTCGCCGCGGGCGGCCACAGTTACGGTGGGTGACCAGACTATTACCACACCTTCCGATCAGGTGGTTTATCGGGTTTACGATACCAATAAGAAGTGTTCCTCGTCAGTCCAAGCTTGTACTCGCGTGGGTGAGCCGCAATTTAATTCTGACGGTACAGTTAATAATTGGTCGGACACGTTTGTTAAACTTAATCCGGATACTTTCTCTGACAGTCCCAATTCACCTTTATGCTCTTCTACTCAGGATCGTTGTGAAGCTTATCAGGCCAATAAAAGTACTTATTACTTTAAAGATCCGGGTAATCAGACTTGTGAGTATAAACAGCTGGCCGTCGGACAACCTTATGATTGGTACAGAAGTGGTACCAGCGATTTATGTAATTTGTTGCCGAATAGCAGTTTTGAAAATTTTTCACCAGTTAGCGGTTTGAAAGGTTCGGGCATAGCGGACGATAATATCCAAGATCAGTTTAATTATTGGGAAAGAAATGGTTCAACTGGTACCGAGGAGGCTAGGGGCCAGCTTTATGCAGCCAGCTCTTTTAACGGTCAGTATTGGGGTAGTAATATCTTAAAGGTTGTTAGTACACCGGTGCAATATTCCGGAGTGTGGTCGTCTTTGGTTAAAATCACACCGCAAAATAAGCAACGTTTGTTTTTAATCTCAGCAGAGTTATATGTTCCATCGGGTGAGACTTTACAGAGCAATTGGACTTTGTCTCGACACGCTTATCCAGAAGTGTCTAGTGGTTGTGGCGGCGGTACTTGCCATCATTATACTATTGTGGCCGGTAATCCCAGTGTTACTGACGCAGATGATAAGGGTGTTTGGCTTAAGCGCGGTTATGTTATTAGGACCGATCCCAACATTGATACTTTATCAGTTGGCGTTATTACCAACGAGGATAACACGCGGCAAAACTCTACCATTTATGTGGACAATGTTCGTCTGTGGGAATTGCCTAGCGGTTTAAGTGATGTTCAGGCTAGTGAATTTTTGGCTGTGCCACCGGCTTATGTTTGTCCAGCCGATATGTCGTCTTGTAAAGCCTTCCGCGATCCGGCTCTTACCCAAAAGACTTACTATTATTTAGATAATGGAAAAATTGATCGGTCTAGTTGTAGTGGCAAAGTAGGGGAAAAGGATGGTTGTTTGTTATTTGCCGATTTATCGCAAAGTGGCGATCTGTCCTGGCAAACCACCAGTACTTATGAGCAAAGTCGCGGTCAGGATAATGCCACTGTTTCACCTCAATCCAGTCAAGGAGTTTGTTCTAATAATAGCGGCCAGAGTTGTTCCAAAAATGCTGATTGCGGCGGGGGCGGCGCTTATTGTGTATTTGCGGCCGGCCAGGCACCCGATGCCAATACTATCTTAAAGGTGCAGCGGGATCGGGTGTGTGCCGAGTGGTTAAGTTGCCAAACTAGCACCACCATTACTGATTCGTCAGGTAAGCCACGGGAACTTTGTTATTCTTTGGGTCGTTGCAATCAAGCCAGTGTGGGCAATGCCGCTGGCGGTTGTGGTAACTGGTTAGATCCCCAGCCTGAGCAGCACCCGTTGGATGAAACTGATTATATCGGTCGCAATACTACTTGGTCCGGCAACGATTACGACGGTTATTCTATACCCGGTTTATGCTCATTGGACGCTATCAATTCTTCCCCGGCCTGTGCCGCATCTTTAACTCAAACTAAAGCTTGTCGTTTATATCCAGAAAGCGATTCGCCGTTCCCTTCTACAGTGGCTACCTGGGATAAGCAAGCTCAATCCGGTAATATCCAAAGTCGTGTGGCCGGGTATAAAGACGCCAATGTTTGTCAACCGGATCAACCAGGCGACGGCTGCGAATGTTCTTATCAGCGGGTTACTTATAAGAACGGCGAGAACAGATTCTATAATTATAAGGCGCAGCCTGACCAGGTTATCAATGTGCCAGATGGCTGTGCTTGCGGCAGTGCTAACCTGGACGATAAGTGTCAGTCTTTATGCGCTGAAGTAAGTAAGTTAAAGGGAGTCACTTATGCCCAAGGGTTAAAGGGTTACTGTTTGGAAAAGGATAGCTCGCGAGCTATTAATAACGGTGGTGATCAGGCCTGTTTAACTTGGTTACCAATTGATGTGGTGCAGGGTGAAGTTTCTATTTATGACGATAAACCCAAAGCTGGTTTTGCCTCGCCCACCGGTTCCACAATGTATTATTGTGCGGCGGCTAATGGCAATGCTTATGTGGGCAACAACGGAACGCCTACTAACGGGGCGCCATATCATTTGGAAAATTTAAGCAAATTACCAGTAGCTGGGCCTGATACTTTACGACCAGTGTCCAGCGTTAAGTTTAAGGCTGATGGCACGGTTGACGAGAGCAGTTATGGCGCTCCGCAGATAGTGACTGGTAGATTTTGTTCGCCTGATACCAGCTTGGCTCATCGTTGCGAAAATAGCGAGGGAGTTTATGCTAATTTGGCTAGCTCAATAAATAATATATTTTTTACTTCTTTTGTAGCGCCAACCGTTGGACAAACATTTAATCCCTTAAGGATTGGCGGTTATGTGGATTATGATTTGCAGTTTTCCTTGGGTTTGAGTGGGTTAGAAAAACAGTTGGGCGGCGTGCAAGCTATTGATAGCGTGGAAGTGGGAGTTACTTTCCGTAATTTGGGCAAATCAGGAGATTCTAATAACCCCAAATATAATATGGTGGTGAGTCGGTTTAAGAAAAATGACCATATTGAACGCTATAGTTGTGATAGCGACGGTTATGGTCTGTGCGCCGCTTATGTTGTATTTAATCCCAATGACCCCGATCATTATTTGTCTTTCCGTTTAGTAGATATGGATCCGAGAGGTAGCGCGCCTTTTATTATTACACTCAAGTATAATTTACGCGAGTGGTGCCAATCTTTGGCTCAGGTTTACGATCCCAGCAAAATTATAACTAATAAGGCGCAAACTAATCGTGTTAATCCATTTAGTAATTATACGATTCAGGATTTGGGTTACGCTTACAATATGAGTTCCACCGGTACAGACGGTTACTACTATAACCCGCCTTTTGGCGCTTTTTTCCCGACAAGAGTAACCGATCCTAAAAAAACCGCCATCTCCAACAGTTATGATCCGGCCAGTACTGACCCAGACCTTTCTACTAATGGCAAAACTAAGATAAATTCCAATTTGGTGCCTGTTTTTCAGACCAGCTTGTTGCCCTCGGAGGGGGTAACTAATTATGCGCCGGCGGTTTATGGTTGTAGTAAACAAGGCGGCGGCAGCTGTGGTGGTTGGATGTGCTTAGTTGGTACGCCTAAACTTAATGATTCTAGCGGTGTGATTGATCCCAATAATGGTAATAGGTGCGATCCGACCACGGCTACTACCAGTGGGTTCTGCGGTAAGTTTTATCAAAACAAATATTGCGACATTAATGATCCCAATTACAGTGATTGTATTGCTTCTGCCAACACAGGGCCTTATATGTGTACTGGTTTGCCAGGCGGGGTGAACGCTACCGCCACTGGCGGTTTGGACTTGTTAAAGAATTTGTTTGTTAAATTCTTTAATATATTTACTTATTCTAAAACCCAATACAGTCCCTCTAATTCGGTGGTTGATATCAGTGGCGATGTTAATGCTTTGAAAGCCTTAGGTATAACAGCCGAGGCGCCTAAGGTTACGGCCGTAGTTTATGACGCCAAGGGTAAATCTATGGGAGAATCAACCGCTGCTCACATGTCACTGTCTTATTCCGGCCATAGTTTTACTAGCGGAGATATTTCTGGCCAAAGCCCGTTGCCCGTAACTTTATCCTTTTACGGTTATAATCCTAATGGTAATCAGATGCCTCTTAGGTTTGTGGGAGTGAACTGGGGTATTAAGGGAGACCTTGGTTTTATGCGCAATATTGCTGTTCAGGCATCATTACGTAACCATAAACCCTATTGTCAACCACGAATGATGTGTGACGGCACTACTACTGTCTGTCTGTCGGATAATCAATGTTCTAATGGTAAAAAATGTTTAGTCAACCCGACTTATAATTTTGGCGACAGTGATAATGCCTGTATTGATGATCAAGATAGTCAGGCCGGTTATTTCTTCTATACCACTACTTATACTTGCAGCGGTAAAGACAGTCTTAATTGGGACAATAATTTGCAGGCTTGCGTTTATCAACCGGGTATTGCCTTACGCGATAACTGGGGCTGGTGGAGTGATGGTAAATACGAGGACAATCCTAATGTCGATATATCAACTTATTGGGGTAATCATTTGCAGAAGTATCCAGGCTCTATAATAGTTAAGCCTAAAGATTAATCATCAAAAAGCTATTATTTAAACAACCCTGAATATTTGGGGTTGTTTTTAGTTTATTTATTAAATAAAATTGACAAAATGTAATATAATCGATAATCGAGTAGCCGAGTAATCTAGTGAATAGACTAAGTAATCTAATAATCTAATAATCAAGTAATCTAGTAATTTAGTAATCTAGTAATCTAGTAATCTAGTAACAAATTAAAACAAACTTCCTCCTACTTTTTCCGCCGGGGCGGAAAAAGTAGGAGGAAGAGTATATTAATTATTCGTGCCAGGTATCTTTAACCCTCAGTACGTTAACCCAGTTGTTTATTTTATTACTTTTAGCAAAATCAATTATTAGGTCGTAAGTATCAAGTTCGCTTAACCAGACACTGTGTTGTAGTTTTTTGAAACCGCCGCGTTTTAGTAAATAACGAAATTTATCTCTTAAGATTTTTTTATTTTGCGGTATATCAAAAATAACCAGTGTTTGTAAATTTTTATGGTTTGGGGGAGCTTGTTTTAATTTAGCAGTTAGTTTTTCTGTTTTGGCTTTATCGTTTAGAGTTATTTGTAGGCTATGAGCCATTTTTTCTGTTTTGATATAGTTACTGTATTTTAAATTTTTAAGCACCCCTTTTCTATATTTATCATCTTCCAGTTTTTTAATAATTGCATAATCAAAACCAGACCC
>Ga0272446_1002153_pt1 | contig 27432 bp, 25 predicted proteins | sample YNPCB0061_FD_194587 | JGI IMG/M metagenome (GOLD analysis project Ga0272446, IMG submission 194587) | Hot spring microbial mat communities from Yellowstone National Park, WY, United States - YNP-CB-006-1 | ecosystem: Environmental > Aquatic > Thermal springs > Hot (42-90C) > Sediment | place...
TGTTTCCAATCGATCGCCGTCCCTAAGTGAATAGGAACTGCTATTAATTAAAAGCTATAATTTGCAGGATGTCTAGGGGTAGGTTGCGCGGATCGGCAAAAAGACGCACAAAACACAAAAAAAACAGCCCCCAAAAACAGTGTTTCAGAGCCAAAATCCTTGTGCAGAGCGGATCGCGGGTATGTTTTGCTATGGGATAGCCGCAAAAGCATACGGGCTAAGCATTTGGGGGCAATCAATACAAACATTCTACTTAAACAGCTACCGATCCGCGCACAGCTAGGCAAACTCCTTAATTCCCAAAGCGTGCAGAATAGGATTGAACTTGGCATTAGTCTCAATGATTTCTTGCTGGATGTTGGAGTTGGCAATAATTCCCGAACCTGCAAACAGGCGGGCTTTGTTGGCAGAGATGAGAGCCGAGCGGATACAGACCACAAACATCGCATTGCCCAGACAGTCCAGCCAGCCTAGAGGAGCCGCATACCAACCGCGATCGCTGGGTTCATACCGTTGCATCAAAGGTAGGGCAAAATCTTTTGGTGAACCCGCCATTGCCGCCGTTGGGTGCAGTTCTGCCATCAGGTCAAAAATATCCAAAGGTTCAGCGGTAGAGATTTTGGCAGTGATAGGAGTGCAGAGGTGTTGCACATTGGCAAGGGGCATCAACTGCGGTGGTGCAATTGGCGCAATGTCTGCCTTAATTTTAGCTAGAGCCTGAACGATAGAATTGATGACAATTTGATGTTCCTGCAAATCTTTGGCACTATGCAATAATTGAGCGCCAAGTATCTGATCTCTGGTATGAGAGTTACCTCTGGGAATGGAACCAGCCAGTGCTAAAGTTTCAATCAATAATTGATTGTGCTGAAATTGGGAATGCAGAAGCAATTCAGGAGAAGCACCTACCAGATAGGAATGGGGCAATAAGTCAAAGCAAAAAACCGTACATTCAGCATAGTTCTGTTGCAAATTTGCCAGTACCAGTGGCAGATGGATTGCTGACTCAGCTTCAATATCCAAAAAACGAGCTAAAACTAACTTTTCTAACTGCCCTTGCTGGATCAGTTGCAGTGCTTTATCCACAGCGATCGCCCAAGAAAATTCTCCCATTAACTCACTAATGGCAACAACTTGAGGCAGTGCAGGTTGGTTCACATCTGTTTGGAACTGCAAATTGTGCCAGCGATCATCGAGCAACTGCCTGATCTGAGCTAATTCTGCTGTGGGTTGAATAATTACATTAGCTGTCCAAGTAATCGTTGCTCCAATTTTGCGCCACAGCCATTGCGGCACATAAAATAAACTGGGGGGATACAGGGGATCGGGCTGATCATAAAAAGCAAAACCACCAATAAAATAAGGATTGCCCAGCGCCTGATCTCGCCAAAATTTGATTGCTTGTTTGATCTGACAAAAACGCTGTTTCCCCACTGCCGATTTAAGCTCGACCTCTCTGCCCCCAGCGATCAAAACTTCCTGCTGATGGCTCCAATAAAAATCCCCCAGTGGCACGCCAGCAGGAGCTGGCAAATCCACACTGAGCAAGATGGGGCGTTGGCAAACCTGCGATCGCTGGATAGCGGTCAAAATATAGGCATCAATAGACCGAGGCATCATGTTTTAGAAAGTGCCGCACGCAACCTTTGCTTCAGTGCCTTACTGGCATAGGTATAGCCGCCATCTGCCCCATCAATAAAATGCACCTGCTGACCATTGCGCTCAAAGACTAGACAGGTCATCAGGGAGCGATCGGAAATATGAAAACCATAAACTAATTTACCATGTTGATATTGCTCTTCCAAATAGTCCAAAATTTCATCTCTCTGCTGAATAGTGCTGGCAATTACTAATCGCAAAGCATCATCAAACTTTTTGTAATCCGTTGCTTGAGTTACTATGTGTTTGTATTGTCCCCAATCTGTATCGCCAATCTTTATGCTCAATTGCATAAACAGCCAACCTAGCAAGTTTTCTAACTTGATCTGCCACAGGTAAATAAAACTCTGCCACCAATTCTGAGTACGCAGTTTTGTTTCTAGTTTTAGTTTGTGATCAGCAAAAGTGAGGTTAAGGTTGGTAGGATTTACGGGGCAGGCTTGATCTGCATCACCATAAATACTACAAATTCTGGCGATCGCCTGATGATATACAGCCTCACTTCCAGTTAAACTATTATCGGTTGCTTTTATGATTAGGGAAAGAATTTCATCTCGCGGGCTAGGAATATCTTGCCAGCGACATTCCAATCCCGTCAGATCAACCGCTAAATCATTAAAATTAGTTTGGCTATAATCCAATAGATAGGGACTATTTTTTTGCTTCACCACAGCCTCTGCATAACTCAACCCCCGACCTTGAAAAATCGCTTGATCATAATTCTCCGAAATACGCAGTTTGGCAATTCTCAGTTCATAAACCTTAGTTACTTCACAGACTGGCACAATGCCGACACGCAATTTCAAGCGAAATTTCAGTCCAGCCATCTTCTGTAAACCCAACAGGGATGTTCTGGCTTGTGGCAACAAACTAGGGGGAATGAGTACGGTTGCGCCATCGCCCCCAAAAACAAAGGGTAACTGCCGTTCTGGGTCTAAATTGAGTAGTGCTACAATAGTTGCCGCCCCTAGCAGATTCACTTCCTTGTACCTACCTTGCTGAACCGCCTGCGTAGAATTGACTACATCGCTAATCACTATCAGCCAGTCAGGGGGAACAGCGCTAAACTTGCTCTGATTAGTGATTTCCATCAAGTCGGTTAATAGCGGCAGTTCCGTATAAAAATTTTGCCTGTCCATAGTTGCCTCATGATTGGGCACAGATATGTTGCACGGTGGTCATAGCAGAGTAGCTTACCCCTGCCGTTCCCTCTCCTGGGTGGGTGCAGTCGCCCACTAGCCAGATGTGATGCAGAGGGGTGCGATTGGCAAAGCCCCACAACCCAAACTGCGAAACTCTCATGCCTACTCCTCCCACATTACCACGATGGCGTGCTGTATAACGCAGAAAGGTACGGGGTGTGGCGGCTTCTTGGTGCTGGATTGTGCCTGATAAATGGAAAAATTTACCTAACTGGGCGATCGCGCGTTCCGTAAAAAACTGTTTCAGTTCCTCGTAGTTTGCTGAATTTTCCCACAGTGCGGGGTCGGTGAATTCTGAGGCAATGATCGTCGCCTTGTCCGCCCCAGCCCTCCCGTCATCGGGTTGGCTCACCGACACAAACAGCGATCGCTTAGCGGTGTAATCATCTAAAAACTGCAAATGGGGTGGGCAGTCAGGGGGGATTGCTGACCGATCTACCCCCAGATACACCACAAAAGCCCCAGAGGCAGGGGGCAGGCTGGCTACCTTACGCCGATAGCCACTGGGCAGGGCGGAACCCGTCAATTCCACTAAATTCTGCACCGTCACATTAGCCACCACATGATGGGCAGGCACCCACCACGATTCTCCAGTGCGCAGGCGATGCACCTTGACCTGCGGCGGATTTTTTGCCTCAATAGCCTCGACTCGATGCAGGGTGTGTAGTCTGCCGCCCCACTTGTGTAATGCCTCCAGCAGTTTGTCGGTCAATACTTGCATACTGCCCTTGAGGTGAAATAGTCCTAACGGCGCTTGAGCTAGGGAGAGGGTAGTAGCGGCATAGAGCAGGGCAGTTGCTTCCGCATCTACTTGCGAATAGAGCTTGAGTTGCAGATCGAGAAAAGTTTTAAGACGGCGATCGCCTGCCAAACCAAAACCTCTTAGAGCATCGCCCACCGTAGCCAAGGTGTAGGGAAAGGTAGCAATGGTGTCCCAGCGCATAGCTTTTAGCAGATGCCACCAGTCCGACACAGTGCGGGGTGGCAAGACAGGATTCCGTTGTTGAAACCGCCAACTCCTTGCAAATAAATCCGCCAAAAACTGCCAAAACGGTTCACTATTGGGAAACTGGCGCATTCTTTCGGCTTGCCAGCGTTGCGGATCACGCCAGATATTGATGGGCGTGGTTTCCTGTGGCAAATACACCGCACAGGCGGGGTCGCAATAACTCGCCAGCGGCAGATCGACCTCCAGTTCGCGAAAAATCTGCTGATGAATGCCTCCCGCCTCCAACCCCGCCACTTGGGTTGCCCCCACATCAAAAATAAAACCTTTACGGCGAAAGGTACTGGCACACCCCCCAGCGATCGCTGACTGCTCATAAACATCAACCGAAAAGCCCCGCTTTGCCAGCAGAGCGCCCGCCGTCAAACCACCAATCCCCGCCCCAATGACTGCCACTTTTTGCATGGTTCTATATTAACTTATGTAAAGAGTGCCAGCAGGGAGATTGACCCAAATGTGAGGTTATGCGTTACACCGCTGGGCACAGCCCTAGGCAGATGTACTTGGTTCAGGAGTTACCGCTATCACATTGGGGCGCACACACAGATAGACCAGTGGTCCCAGTAAAGGAAAGGCAGAAACCAACATAAAGGCTGTATCACTTGTCCAGCCCCGCCTCTGCATATCATCCTGCAACAGCCACGGAAACATAGCCGTCAACAGGCAAAAATCTAAGCTCATCACATGGATAAACCTGCTGGTGCGCCATTGCTGGGCAAAATCAGCCCAATCGCCAAAGCGCAAGCCATAGAGCACCAGAAAAATACCTATAATGGCAAAAACCAGCCCCGTAATGCGTGAGTCGAGCATTTTCACTGCCCAGCCTTTCTCTCCTATAAACTGCGGATTGTCTTGGCGCAGGGCAAAGTAGGGCAGAAGGGCAAAAGCTCCCACAAAAAATGCACCGAGTGCAAACAGCCATGCGGGTACTTTTTGTCTCCTGCCATCGGTACAGAGAATGCAGGCATAGGCGCAGGGCAGAACGCCCATCAGATTAAACAGGGCGACGATCGCAGGATTGATGCCTGCTATGTCCCCCGCAATCAGCCGCTTAATCAAATCAAGGGTGTCGGGGCGATCAGGTGGGGCAAACCCAAAGGCATAGATGACTAACATCGCCCACACCAACCAAAAGCCTAACTTGTTCATAACGCTCCATGACCCAATCACCCTTCACTCTAGCATAGGCAAGGTCGTGCCATAATAAAGGCAGTTTTTATCTAGTCTCTTTATGGATGTAGTCAGCCTGCTCACCAGTCCTCTAGCTATTTATGGTCTAATCATTGGGTTGTACTTAGTGGTAGTGCCTCTGGCTCTGATGTTTTACTTCCAAAACCGTTGGTACAAAACAGGACCTTGGGAGCGTTCTTTGATCTGCTTTATGGTGTTCTTCTTTTTCCCCGGATTATTAGTGGTGGCTCCCTTCTTGAATTTTCGTCCCTCTCTGCGCCAAGTACTTTAGACTATGCGGCGAAGTGAGGCGATCGCCATTTGTGCGGGTTTTGGACTGCTAGGTTTGGGGGCATACGCTACCATGCGTTGGCTGGGTTTATCTGCGGATCGGGCAGAAATCTGGACTCCCGTATTTTTGCTAGGTGGACTTCTGCTGTGGCTGGCGACCTATGCGGGGCGGGTGATCACAGGCAAAATGACCTATCACCAGCAGTTACGGGACTACCAGCGGGCAGTGTTGGCAAAGAAACTAGCGGAAATGTCCCCAGAGGAAATTAGCCAACTCCTGCAAGAAGATTAGCCATGTCCCGCTTGACCCTGTTGGTGGGCATGTTGGGGGCGATCGCTCTGTTTGTGAACCGTTGGTTTACCCCCGAACTGCTCCCCAGCCAGACCCGCTCCGATGCGGTGGGCATCATTCTCAGTGCTCTGGCGATCCTGCTGGGATTGTTGTGGCAAAAGGTGCAACCCACTCCCCCTACAGCGGTGCAGTTACTGGCTGAAGATGGTTTCTTTTTGGCTGAAGGTTTACCGCCCCCTGTAAGCACTGAGTTGGCATGGGCATCCCACGCTCTGCTGACCAATACAGTGACGCAGGTGGTTTGCATCTACTATCAGGGGCGTACCCTACTGCAAAGGGGCAAACTGCCCCCCCACTGGCGCAAGGGAGAGATGACTTTAGGAGCGATCGCCCTGCGCTGTCTGCAAACCCAAAAACCAATTTATTTGGTCAATCTCAGCCTTTATCCTGGCAAAATTGAGTTCACCTACCTGCCCAGCAACACGCAAGGGGTAATTCTGCAACCCATTGCCAATCGGGGTCTGTTGATTGTGGGTGCTAATATCCCCCGCAGTTATACCAAACAGGATGAACAGTGGATCGAGGCGATCGCCGATAAACTGGCATACACCCTAGAGAATTTTCTCCAGCCCATAGACTAGGGATTGCAGATGCACCACCTTGCGGATGGAATGCAGAACCCCCGCCATATAACAACTGCGATCGCTGACATCATGGCGCAGATGATACACCTCCCCCGGCGCGCCAAAAATTACCTCCTGATGCGCCAACAGACCGGGTAAGCGCACGCTGTGAATGCGGATATTTTCGCCCAGCACCGCCCCCCTTGCCCCTTGCAGATGTTCCTTTTCCACTACAGGCGATTGATTAAAAGTTTGTCCCAGTTCCGATAACGCCTGCGCCAACTTGATTGCGGTGCCGCTGGGAGCATCAGCTTTGTGGTTGTGGTGCAATTCCAGAATCTCCACATGCTGAAAATACTGACTAGCGGCGATCGCCGCCTGTTGCAATAGAATCATCCCAATCGAGAAGTTGGGCGCAATAATACAGCCCATACTCGCCTTGACACAGAACTCCGCCAAACTATTGATCTGCGCCTCAGTCAAGCCCGTAGTTCCCACCACAGGATACACCCCGTAGGCGATCGCACTGCGGATGTGTTCATAGACCACGCTGGGGTGCGTAAAATCCACCATCACGCACTTCTCCTGCTCCTGCGCCCCCTGCGCCAACACCACCTCCAAATTATCAGTAACAGGAATCTCTAACTCCCCAATGCCCACCACCGAGCCAATGTCCTCGCCTCTATGACTGCGGGCGATCGCCCCAATAATCTGCACATCAGGCACTTTAGCAAGGGTTTTGATAGTCTCTCTGCCCATTTTGCCCGTTGCCCCCACCACCACCACTGCAATTTTTGCCATTAAATCACCGCTCCACAACTGCCCAAAATTATCCTAGCCTAGCTGATCACAACTGGCGGAGTGTAAATAGAGGGTTTTAGTAAAAGTTACAGAAAGCAAAGAATTTCTTAATTTTGACACATCTGCCAGCTATCACCGAAGCGTATGTCATAATTGAACAACATTAAAAAACGCTCACATAAGTGAAAACGCAAATTTTGCGCACTCAAGCAGACATAGTTAGGTTTTTGGAAAGTTGCCTTTCCTTTGACGATCTCATGCTTCAGGTCATATTAGAAGGCAACCGCTTGATCATAATTTTTAACCTCATGCCCAATACACAATTAACCTATCAGGGCTTGGCAGATATTTTGTTAGACCGCATGGTAGAAGCATCATTTCCTACGCTGAACTTTCTGCTTCTGCAAGGAAGGGAGTGGGGATTAGAAGAATGCGAATGGCAAATAGAACTAGCATTACCAGTAGTGCGTCAAGCTTCTGTACAGACACGATTACAGCCGCTGATGCAAAAAAAATACCGCAATGTCATGGAAGAGCTGACCGTAGATGAGGTGCGCGTGCAAATTGCTAGCATTGAAGACGACTACATAAAAGAATGTATAGACAGCAATCAAGTAATTGCCTATGCTTTGAATCGCCTGCAACCCATGTATGCCACTACTGAAGAGGGCTGGCTAGGGATGCGCAAACAGGCATTGCACAATGATGCATTGATCAAAAAAGCGGTAGGGCAAGCCATCCGTGTAGTGCAGGAGAACCCCCGCCCTAGCACCAGAGGTATGCACCGCAACAAACCCGCCACCCCCGCCCTCATTCTCGCTCGCCTCGCTAGGCTGATGGGTAAAAATAATATGCGCTGGCGCGACCTGCCCGATACTCTCCAACGCAAACTGGATAAAAAGGTAGGACATTTTCGCAATCAGGGCATCGCCTACGAAATTCGCAGTTATCTCAGACGCTCCAAAATGCGGGAATCCCACGCCAATGAAATGTACTTAGTGGATTTTGGCTTAGTAGAAACTGACTGGTTCAAAGTCTATATGTCTGAAGCTACGGGCGATTATCTCAATGTCTTAGAGCAGTTAGTATATGACTGCGTCGTCCTTAAATTGGAAGCTCCCGAATATGAAGGCAAGGAAGTGAACTTTGATGAAATTATGGCTTTTGCTTTGAATCGTTTACCACCTATGTATGCCACTTCGGAAACAGGCATTGAGCAACTGCGTGCTTTTGCGAGGGAACACTTACAAGAGCGAGTTAATGCTGTGGTTGCAGATGCCCTCGAGAAAGTAACCAAGAATCCGCGTTTTGATGTGCATCCTCTGCCATTCAAGCATTTTGAGAAGGAATTAGAATTTGCTCTAAGAGAAGTAAGACAAATTCTGAACCGCACCGATGTCACTTGGGAAAACCTAGATGATATTCTCAAAGTGGAGTTTGAACGCCGCGATATTACGATTCCTTTTTCTGCAAGGTAATAGCGCATGGTGTCCTTTTTTCAATGTAGTGAGGAATAAGAGGAGTTATTAGTGAGGTGGCATCAGCTTTTGGTGGAGAGAGTACATCAAGATCACAGGCATTTTATTAATTCCTCAAAATCTTCAGTCAGCAACTAACTCTAGAAATCAGCGATGAGGTCCATGCGGATTTGTAATAGCTGGTTAATGCTGTCGGGCTGTCACTTGCCGAGTGGATTGTTGCTGTAGTCAGCTATCAGAGCAGTGCTGACAGTGAAGTTCTGCATTTAGTAGAACAGCAATAAGCAACTAGACCAAGTTAGTCTGGGCGATGCCACAGGCATAAACAATGACCACTGAACGATATTTTGAGTAAGAAGGCTTGGTAAAACTTCTGTTAGCCACCTAACAATGCGATATGATTGTTATGTAAGTTTTTCCAGTGTTGTCATCTGCACCGATGAATAGAAACAGTGGGGATGTATCAGCTAAATTAATACTTTGGTTTGTGGGCGGAATTTTTGCTTTGATGGGCAGTCTATTCGCTGGTATCGGTGTTTTGATCTGGCAAAATTGAGTCTGAATTTAAACGAACAGCTATGGAGACTAAGGGCACTGTGGTATCTGTTCGTGCTTCTGTCTCTGGTAGTGGCTCTGATAGAAGTACGGTGTATCGCCCAGTAGTGCGCTTCCCACTTCCTATGTGGGGACAAATCCACCTCGCTTTCAAGTAGGTGACTCTGTAGATGTTTTGTACAATCCCCAAAACACCAGCGATGCCCGCCTCAAAGCCGATCTGGAGTTTCCCATATTCCAGATAGTGTTTATTGGTATGGGAAGTATATTTGTTCTAATTGGCGGTGTCTTAATCGTTCTAGGTTCTTATATCAAAACTTGACCACAACGGCGATATGCATAACTGCCATCGGCTAAGGCATACCATTGCAGAGAGACTGGGAAACTAATTCCCAGAATTTCACAGGGAGTTTGCGTAACTGTGTTTATGGCGGTAGTCAGGTCGCAAATTCCCCAACGCACTAGATTTAGCACAGACTGCCACAGGGGGAGGGTAGTGCCTGCTAAAGTGCCATCGGGCAAGCGTGCCGTTCCCTGTTCAATCTTGATTTGCCTTTGATCCCATGGATAAACCCCGTCTGGCAGACCCAGAGGAGCCAGAGCATCGCTGACTAAAAAGAGCTGTTTACCCTTCAGTCGCAGTAACAGTTCCATAAGCCGGGGATGCACATGAATTCCATCAGCGATCGCCCCACAGTAGAGATTTTTATTAAGCAAAGCTTCGGTGAGTAAATTCACTTGGCGGTGGTGCAGACTGGGCATGGCATTGAAGATATGGGTCACCATGCTTGCCCCTTGCTCAATGGCGATCGCCACTGCTTCCTGATCTGCTTGGGAATGCCCCATACTCACAATAATTCCCTGATTGACCAGATAGGCAATACATTTGCCAGTAGGATCAAGTTCTGGAGCCAGCGTAATTAACTTGACAATGCCAGTGAAATCTTGCAAGAGGGCTTGGATATTTTCCAGATTTAACTCTTGCAAATGTTCCAGCGGGTGCGCTCCCCGTTTATTGGGGTTGAGAAAAGGACCTTCCAAATGCAGACCAATAATTTGCGCTGATCGGGGTTGGGATTTTCCCACAAACTGCGCGAGATAGAACATAGAGCGATGCAAGTCCGTTAGGGAAGTGGTAACCAGTGTGGGCAAAAAGGCATCAATTCCCATTTGCCACAGCATCTTACAAATCTCTGGTAAGAGATGATAGTTCTCAGCAGAAATCTGATTGAAGCTAACTCCTAACGCACCATTGATTTGCAGATCGATCGCCCCAGTAGAAGTACCAATCAACTGCATGACACAGGAGAGAGTTCATAGCGATAAACTTCAATCACAGGATTAGCCAGCACTTCACTGCAAATTTTCTGGAGTTGTGCCTCAGCCTGAGTTTCATCTTCAGCGGATAACTGCATTTCAATGTATTTGCCAATGCGCAGGGAATCCACTGCATAATCCATCTGTTTTAGGGCAGATTGCACCGCCGTGCCTGCGGGATCGAGAACCGCAGGGCGCAAAGTTACATATATTTGGGCTTGATACTGCATAGCTCAAGATTTTAGCACCAAGACGATACCATGCAGTGGTGGTGATGCTCAGTTCCTTGTGGCAGAATATAGCCATCTAATTTCTCGCCCCTATGTTGGTTCATTTGAGAATTGAAAATTTTGCCCTGATCAATCACTTGGAGTTGGATTTGGCTGAAGGTTTGCATATCCTGACGGGGGAGACGGGAGCGGGCAAATCCATCATTCTTGATGCCATCGATGGGGCGTTGGGGGGTAAGGTGTCAGCCCGAGCTGTGAGATCGGGGGCAGAACGGGCACTGCTGGAGGCTACTTTTCGCGCAAATCCAGCCCTGCGCCACTGGCTGGAGCAGGAGGAGTTGGGCTTAGAAAATCCTGAGTTGGGGTTATTTGTCTGTAGCAGGGAAATTTCCAGTCGCTCGAATCGTACCCGCATCAACGGAATTGTGGTCAATAAACAGCAAATTCAAGCCCTCAGAGAGCAGGTTTTGGAAATTACGGCACAGGGGCAAACCTTTTTGTTAAGCCAAGAAGCGAGACAGCGGGACTGGTTAGATGGCTTTGGCGGTCAGGAGTTAATTGCTGTGAAAAAGCGAGTTAGTGAATTGTTTTCCGCAGTAGCAGAAACTAGGGAAATTTTGGGGAAACGGCAGGAACAGGAACGGGAACGACTGCAACAACTCGACCTCTGGCAATATCAGCTAAATGAGCTAAGTGCTGCTCAAATTAGCGATCCCGATGAATTAGCTCAACTAGAGCAGGAGCAGTTTAAGCTAAGTCACAGTGTGGAACTGCAACAAAAAAGCTATCAACTCTATGAAATTCTTTACCAAAACGATAGTGAGACCGCCTGTGCCGATCTGCTGGGCAAAAGTGAGGCGATTTTGCGGGATATGGTGGCTGTAGATGGGGAATTGGCTGGCATTTATGATTTGGTGACCAGTGCCCTAGCTCAAGTGGAGGAGGCGGGGCGGGCGATCAATAACTATGGCATGAGTATTGAAACTGACCCCGAGCGCTTGGATTACCTAGACTCGCGCATTAGAAAACTCAAACAAATCTGCCGTAAGTACGGCGCATCCCTAGCAGAAGTGATTGCCTACGAGCAAAAATTACAACAGGAACTTTTGGCTGTGGAAGTTAATAGCTTATCGGTGGAAGAACTCACGCAAAAGTTGCACCAACAAGAGCAGGATTTGATCACAGCCTGCCAAGAACTCACCCAATTACGCCAGCAATCTGCTCTGCAACTGGAAGCCAAATTGGTCGCTATCCTGAAAACGCTGGCAATGGATAAGGTGCGTTTTCAGGTAGAGATCAGCCCCAAACTACCCCAAAGCGATGGGAGCGATCGCATCTGTTTTTTGTTTAGTGCCAACCCTGGAGAACCCCTGCAACCACTGGCAGATACCGCTTCGGGTGGGGAGATGAGCCGTTTCTTTTTAGCCTTGAAATCTTGCTTTGCCCAAGTCGACCCCGTCAGCACCATGATCTTTGATGAGATTGATGCGGGGGTGTCAGGGCGAGTGGCGCAGGTGATCGCCAAACAGTTGTGGATGCTGAGCCGCGATCGCCAAGTGTTGTGCGTCACCCACCAGCCAATCATTGCCGCCATTGCCGATCGCCATTTCCATGTCAGCAAGTGCGTAGAGGGCGATCGCACCACAGTTCGAGTAGAATTATTAGGAAAACAACAGCGCAAACAAGAGCTAGCTCACATCGCCTCAGGTATGGGCGAAACCTCCAGCGCGATCGCCTTTGCCGAATCCTTGCTAGAGCAAGCCAACCAACTCAAAAACCATGACACTCCTGAGCCAACTGCAAGAACAACTGCAAAACCTAGCCAACCAAGCCGCAAGCGAGCTAGAGCAAGTTAGCAATCTGGATGAACTAGAAAAACTGCGCCTAGCCTATCTCGGCAAAAAAGGCTCACTCTCGCTGGTGTTGGGCGGTATGGGTAAACTGCCAGCAGAGGATCGTCCCATCATTGGCGCGATCGCCAACGACATCAAGCAAGCCGTCCAAGACCAGATCGACCAGCGCAAAGAGCAACTCACCCAAGCGCAAATCCAAGCCCAACTGGCACAGGAAACCCTCGATGTCACCATGCCCGGCATAGTCAGAGTTTCCCAAGGCAAACATCACCCCATCACTAGCACCATCGACCGCATGCTGGATATTCTGGTAGGTTTGGGCTTTACCGTTGTTCAAGGACCCGAAATTGAAACCGACTACTACAACTTCGAGGCACTCAACACCCCCGCCGATCACCCCGCACGGGATATGCAGGACACCCTCTATTTGGCTGAGGGCAAACTCCTGCGCACTCAGACCTCATCGGTGCAGATTCGCTACATGGAGACAAATGAGCCACCTTTGAGAATTGCCTGTCCAGGGCGGGTCTATCGCAAGGATGAAGTGGATGCCACCCACTCCCCCATCTTCCATCAGATTGAACTATTGGCGGTGGAAGAGGGCTTGACCTTTGGCGACCTCAAAGGCACAGTGCGCACTTTTGTGGAGGAGCTATTGGGGGAATGCCCCGTGCGCTTCCGTCCCAGCTATTTTCCCTTTACCGAGCCGTCTGCCGAAGTGGATGTGCAGTGGCAGGGGCGGTGGCTAGAATTAGGCGGCTGTGGCATGGTCGACCCCAATGTGTTTAAGGCAGTGGGCTATGACAGCGACACCCTAACTGGCTTTGCGTGGGGCTTTGGCATTGAGCGGGTGGCAATGGTAGTGCATCAAATTGATGACATCCGCCGCCTGTTTAACAGCGATCTGCGCTTCCTAAAACAGTTTTAGGCGGGTGAGCTATGGGCTGGAACCTAAAACGCTTTGCCGATACACTAAACTTCTATGGCGCTCTGCCCATCGCCAACCTGTTCCAACCGCCCCCTCAGGTAGCAATTTCCATGACTGGACAAGTGATTTTTGACTTCACCAAGCCGCAACCCGAATTTATTAACATCTGGGGTAATCTGGACGATGTGGTCATGGGCGGGGTGAGCAGTAGTAACTTCATTTTGCTCGAAAAATCTGCCCTGTTTGCCGGCAATGTCTCCACTGCCAATTCGGGCGGTTTTGTCTCCCTGCGCACCCGCAATTTTGAGCCAGCCCTTGACCTCTCTGCATTCACCAGCATGAGTCTGCAAGTCAAGGGCGACGGTCAGCGCTACAAATTTTTTCTCAGAGATAGCACGGGCTGGGATAGCCTCGCCTACAGTTTTGCTTTTGATACCACCGAGAATGCGTGGCTGACAATCACCATCCCCTTTTGCCAATTCACGCCAGTATATCGGGCAAGGTCTGTAGGCAATGCCCCTAAGCTCAACACCCAAGCGATTCGCTCCATGCAGTTGATGTTGAGCAAGTTTGAGGTGGATGGCGCATTGAATCCCAGTTTTCGTGCTGGCAAGTTTGCCCTAGAAATTGCCCAGATCAGTGCCGTGTAATCCTCAAGGCGGGCAACTATTGGCTTTGCTGATTTTGCTGTTGTAGATGTGCTTGCAGGCGGGGCAGAGCCTGGGCGGCGGCATTTTGCTCGGCGGACTTGATAGTAGTACCAGACCCCCTGCCCCAGCACCTTTGCAAAAACCACACCTCGGCGGTGAATGGGGATTGCGCCACTAGGCGATATTCGGGTAATTGTTTCCACACCCGCTGGGTGAGTTCTTGCAGTGCCAGTTTGTAGTTGCCCAAGGCGGGAATGGACTGTATTGCGGCGATCGCCCGTTCCATGTAGTCAAATAGCCAAGGGTTGATCAGCGAAAAATCGTGGGTGCTGAGATACAGGGCGGCGATCAGGGCTTCGGTGGCATCGGCGATGCGCGATCGCTTGGTTTTTTGATCACGGCGGGAGTAAGGATCGACCAAAATGTACTGATCTAAGCCAATATTTTCCGCCAGTTGGGCAAGGCTTTCATCGCTGACTAGGTAGGAGCGCAAAGCAGATAAATCCCCCACCTTGCGATCGCCGTATTTGTGATGCAACAGCAAGGAGACCGCCAAACGCAGAACACTATCCCCTAATAGCTCGAGGTGATCGTTGTTGCGGTGCGCTGATACGCTGGGGTGGGTCAAGGCTTGATCGAGCAGTAGCAAATCCACTGGTACGCTATCGCTGTTTTCGGCTGTGGCATCGGCAAGACCCAGTTTAGCCAGCAAATTCAATAGTTCCCTGCGGCGTTGGTAAGTAAGGTTCTCTGGCATAAATAATCAGCATAAACAGGATCATATTGGCGATCGCACGGCTTACCGCTAAAATAAACAGCAACTTTTTCAGGTTGCCATATCACCATGACTGTCAAACATCTGACCGCTTTGCTTGTTGCTTGCTTGATCTCCCTCGGTATCATTGCCTGCCAGCCCACTACCCCTACTCCTAGTGAACAGGCAAACACTCCAACGGAAACCCCTGCCACTACCACCACCAGTGGGGCTGTAGATGAATTGCGCTTGGGAGTGATCCTGCCTGCGACAGGCGATCTAGCCTCCATCGGTCAGCCAATGGTGAAGTCTATAGATATGTTAGTGGAAACGGTGAACGATTGTGGTGGCGTGCTGGGCAAACCCATCAACCTGTTCAAAGAAGATGACCGCACCCAACCGCCCGCAGGGGCAGAAGCCGCCAGAAAGCTAATTAGCGTGGATCGCGTGGGGGCGATTGTAGGAGCCTTTGCCTCTAGCGTGTCCTCAGCGGCATTGGCGATCGCCGTTCCCAACAAAGTAGTGATGATCTCGCCTGGGAGCACCAGCCCTGTATTTACTGAGCGTGCCCAAAAAGGAGAACTCAACGGCTATTGGTATCGCACCGCTCCCCCCGACACCTACCAAGCCTCCGCCCTTGCCAATTTGGCATACAAAAAAGGAGCACGCAAAGTAGCTACCCTCGTGATCAACAACGACTACGGCATTGGCTTTGAGCGGGCTTTTGTCACAGCCTTTGAGAAATTGGGGGGCGAAATCGTCAATAAAGCCAACCCCACCCGCTACGATCCCCAAGCCACCACCTTTGACAGCGAAGCCAAGTCAGCCTTTGGCAGTAAACCCGATGCGGTGGCGGCGGTTCTCTATCCCGAGTCAGGCGGTGCCGTACTCAAAGCCGCCTACGAACAAGGACTGATGCAAGGGGTGCAAATCCTGCTCACCGATGGCGTGCAAACTGAGGACTTCCCCAAACTGGTAGGCACTACCCCAGAGGGCAAACTGATCCTTGCGGGAGCTTTAGGCACTGTGCCAGGGGCAGATGGCAAATCCCTAGAAGCCTTTACCAAAAAGTTCAAGGAAAAGAAAAATGAAGGTCTAGGGGCGTTTGTGGCGCACTCCTACGATGCGGCGGCACTGGTGGCGATCGCCGCTGAATCAGCTAAATCAGGCACAGGCGAAGCCATCAAGGGCAAAATCCGTGAGATCGCCAATCCTCCCGGCGTAGAAGTAACCGATGTCTGCGAAGCCCTGAAACTTGCCAAAGCGGGCACTGACATTGACTTTCAAGGCGCAAGCGGCAATGTGGACTTAGATGAATTTGGCGATGTGCGGGGCAGTTATGATGTTTGGACAGTCAAAGAAGATGGCAAACTAGAGATAGTGGATCGGGTGCAACCATAAACTATGACAGCAGATATTATTAGAGAAAAGGTAAGGGCGATCGCCAGCAAACGGCAACTTCTAGTCAAGCTATCCCAGCGATCGGACTTGGCAGAATTCAACCTCGACATCACCCAAGCCCTTGATGAAATTGACGATCTAATCAGCCAGTTCCGCCAATCATTCCCTGATTTTGTACTACCTGAGGCATAGGCTATGAACCCCATCACCCCCATTTCTGGTATCGCGCGCAAAGCTTTCTATCTGGGTATGGGCTTAGCCTCACTAGCAGGAGAAAAGGCGGGCGCTACCCTCAGTGAACTGCGCCAACAAGCCAGCAAATTAGCCGACGAGCTAGTGGAGCGGGGGGAAATGACCACCGAAGAAGCCCGCAAGTTTGTGGAAGACCTGCTCTCCCAAGCGCAGGGCGCTAATAAGTCCCAGAAAGAACCAGCCAAAGAGCCAACGCCCCGCACTATTGACATCCTCGACGGCGACAGCACCAATGACGAAGATGTAGAAACTCTGCAAAAGAAACTGGAGGCTCTGCAAGCGGAATTAAAACGACTGCAAAAAAATTAGCCAACCTGTTTTAGGCTGAGGCAAAAGAGGGGAACACAAAATTCCCAGTGAATTTCAACTGACTAACAATACAGCCTGTTTAGGTGGAGTGGCAACCTTTAGCCAGAGAAGATTATTAAGCGTGTATCGTATCTTTTGATGCTTAAACTAGGTGTATTGCTTTAGACAGAAAATCTTTTTAGAACTTAAACTGCAAAAATTTCCTGTGGCATTAACTGCATTTCTGGAAACAACTGAGATTGAATTCTATCTTGATCTCGGTAAACAATCTCTTCGTAAAGATAATTTTGCAGAATCAGAACAGTAACTTGGCGATCGCTAAAATCGACAATCCAGTACTCAGGAATCTCAATGGCATTGTACTCAACCCTTTTTTTGCGATAATCAATATTCCGACTACTATCACTAACTACTTCTACTATCAGTAAAGGAGCAGTTTCAGTTAACACCGCTTCAGAAAATTTAATACTTTTCCACTGCTCAAGGGTAATAACTGTAACATCAGGAATTCGACAAGTAAATTTGTTGCCAGTATAAGCTGTCTGAATTGTAATCAATTCCTGCTTCGCCACTAAAGGTAGCTGTAATCGTTGTATTTCTGAGCGAAAACAATCATTGATAAATTCGCTAATTGCGCCATGCACCCCTGTCGGTTGAGGCATTGGTACTAACTCCCCTTGCACTAGCTCGTATCGTGTGTCTGTGCCATCAGAATAAGCCAGATATTCGGCTATGGTAAATTTAGAGGTAATGGCGACCATGTTGATACTCCAAAATTAGTAAAGAAAACCACAATCTTGAAATTGTGATCATCAAGCACAGGCTCTCACACTTCAATTAGCGATCGCTTAATTGATAATGTTGGCTCATTTAAGAGCGATCACTCTGAATAGCAATAATCTGATTCTAACGCTAGTTAAATTAGTATAAAATACTTTACTTGCTGATGGCAAGTAACTGAAAGATGATCTGTTTCTCTCTGACTTGGTGGTTGATCAATCCAAAGTTCTGGGTAAATAGCAACTAGATTTTTTAGTGTTGGCTTAGAGTGCATCCTCTGCGGCAACTCAACCTAAAGTGTTAGATACTTTGTCTGCTAATAAGCTAAATTTTGTAACGGTGTAAACAGTAATTAGTTATCTCTTTAGGCATAAAGTGTAGGATTAAGCAGGTGTAATTGGTGTTACCAGCATGGAATCTGTCGCACTATCGCAATGGTTAAAGCAGTTGGGCGATCGCGTCATTGCCACCAAACAAGGCATCACTCGCGAGGAAGCCCTGCAGTTGACTGAAATTAAAGATGAAGCAGATATACTGCTGATCTGCGAGACAGCCAATCGGGTGCGCCAAGCCTGCTGTGGCAATGTTGTAGATTTGTGTAGCATCATCAACATCAAATCAGGCAACTGTTCCGAAAACTGCGCCTTTTGTTCTCAATCTGCCCACCACCCCACCCCCAACTCCCCCATCTATGGCATGAAATCCAGCGCCGAAATTGTGGCGCAGGCAAAGCAGGCGGCTGAGGCAGGAGCAAAGCGCTTTTGCCTGGTGAGTCAAGGTAGGGGGCCAAAGTACAACAGCCCCAAGTCCCATGAGTTTCAGCAAATTTTAGAGACAGTCCAGCAAATCATCAATGAGGCGGGGATCAAGCCCTGCTGTGCTTTGGGGGAATTAACTTTGGAGCAGGCGCAAGCCCTCAAAGACGCAGGGGTTACCCGCTACAACCACAACTTGGAATCCTCAGCTAATTTCTACAAAAACATCGTCAGTACCCACGCTTGGCAAGATCGGGTGGCAACAGTGCAAAACCTCAAAGCTGTGGGCATTCAAGCCTGTACGGGCGGCATTATTGGCATGGGCGAATCTTGGGAAGATCGCATCGACCTCGCCCTCGCCCTGCGGGAATTGCAAGTAGAATCCGTGCCCATCAATCTCCTCAATCCCCGTGAAGGCACTCCGCTGGGGCATCTGCCCAAACTGTCGCCCTATGAGGCACTGCAGGCGATCGCCATTTTTCGCTTAATCCTACCGCAACAAATTTTGCGCTATGCAGGGGGCAGAGAGGCAGTGATGGGAGAATTGCAGGCATTGGGCTTGCAGGCGGGGATCAACGCTATGCTGGTGGGCAACTATTTAACCACCCTAGGGCAGCCCCCCAGCGCCGATTGGCAAATGCTAGAGCAGTTGGGATTAACTGGGGGAGAAGCTCCTGTGCCCCACGCTTAGGGATTCTTCACATTCACCAAGTAGCTACATGGGTTAGTTTTGTAGTTATTAACATACTCGGATAACTAAACCTATGGAACAGCAACCACGCGCCATCATTACAGGCGCATCCTCTGGTGTGGGTCTGCACGCCACTAATGCCCTAGTCAAGCGGGGCTGGTTTGTGATTATGGCGTGCCGCAACCTTGAAAAAGCGCAGAATGCCGCCAAAAGCCTCAACATTGACCCCAAAAGCTACGCGATCGCCCACATTGATCTCAGTTCTCTCGCCAGTGTGCGCCAATTTGTCGAGCAATTTCATCAAGACTACAGCGATCGCCGTTTGAATAGCCTAGTGTGCAATGCCGCTGTGTATATGCCCTTGCTCAAAGCGCCACTGCGCAGTGCCGACGGCTATGAACTCAGCGTTGCCACCAATCATTTGGGGCATTTCCTGCTGTGTAACCTGCTGTTGGACGACCTGAAAAACTCCGATCCCAAGCGCCTTGTGATCTTAGGGACAGTAACTGCCAACTCCAAAGAACTAGGCGGCAAAATCCCTATCCCCGCCCCCGCCGATCTGGGCAATCTGGAAGGACTAGCTTTAGGTTTCAAAGAGCCGATCGCCATGATTGACGGCAAAAAGTTCAAGCCAGGTAAAGCCTACAAAGACAGCAAGCTGTGCAACATGATCACCGTACGGGAACTGCATCGCCGCTACCATGAAGCCACGGGGATCGTATTTAGCTCCCTCTATCCTGGGTGCGTCGCCGATACTCCCCTCTTCCGTTACAGCTATCCCCTCTTCCAAAAAGTCTTCCCCTGGTTCCAAAAAAACATCACGGGCGGCTATGTATCCCAAGAACTGGCTGGGGAGAGGGTAGCGCAGGTGGTTGCCGATCCACAGTTTAATCAGTCGGGAGTACATTGGAGTTGGGGCAATCGCCAAAAAGCAGGGCGAGAATCCTTCATCCAAGAGCTATCTGAGCAAGCCAGCGATGACCAAAAAGCCGAAAAGCTGTGGAACCTCAGCGCGCAACTGGTGGGCTTGTAACTCAGGCTATAATTAGCGAAAAAATCCTGCAAAAAGTTATGACAGCCGTCAAAGATGCCGCTGGAGAAACCGCAAAACGCCAACTCTGGCGATCGCGTCTCAGTTACAGCATGGTACTGTTGATCCTGATGATCGGCTCTGGTACAGCGGCAGGCATCTACTCCTACAACTTTGGCAAGGAAGCATTGCGGGGAGTGCGCCCTTCTCCCCCCAGTGTTAGACTGCCCACCGTAAAACCTACTCCCGTCAGTCCTGCACCCCAGCAGAAGTAACTTGACCAAAGTGGCAAAAGTCTTACAAAACTATGATTGTCAGTTTCTCTCCTATCTATTGGTGCGGGTCAAGTTTGTTTTGGGAAAATACACTTTTAGCAGGGGATAGGCTGTCTAGGACACACTTTTCCCTATCCTTACTTAGCAGACAAAAAACAAAACCATTACTGGTCTGGGGGAGTGTGGCAGTGCCAATTGGCAGTAGGGGTGTAACAGGGAACTAAAACGGCAACTGTTGAGTCAGTAGGGTATAGCCTTACGCAGATATTGCTGTAGAGGGGAAAATGTCTAAGCTGTCTCAGTTGTCTCAATCATTGCTGTATCTGGTAGGAAGTATGGCGATCGCTCTGCCCCTATCAGCCCAACCCCTTAACCTATCCCGCAACTTCCGTCCCGATCCCCTGCGCTTTGATGGCAGTAGTTCGGGCAGTGTGAGCTTAGCCGAGTTGTCTGGGGGCGCTAGAGGTTGTCGCGGGTTTAGTACCGCTCAGCCATCCTACACCCTGAATCTAGGCGATAATTTCCCCTTTCTGGATGTGTTGGCATTCACCAACGATGTGGAGAGTGATGCCACCATGCTATTGATGGGGGATAACGGCATGGTGGTCTGTGCTGATAATGAAAATCGGGGGCGCAATCCGCAAATCTCCATGCGCTTACCTAAAGGCTCTTACCGCTTGTGGATTGGTTCTCGCGATGCCAACAAGCCCCTGCGCTACACCCTATCCCTGAGCGAAATTAAGCAAAGATGACCCATCAAAATTGGCAGTTTTGGCTGGCTAGTGCCTGTTTTAGCTTATTGCTGGCAGGCGTGCCGTCCCAAGCACAGAGGATCATCAAGCCGATCGCTCCTCAGTTCACACCCGATCCACTGGTCTATGCTGGCACTACTGAAGGGAATGCCCCCATGCAAAATTTGGTGGCTGACGCTAAAGTAGCAGGGAATTGTCAAGGGCTGGCAAGTCCCAACCCTAGCCATGTGCTCACCATCACCAAAACCATGTCTTCGTTGAGTCTGCGGGTTACTGCCCCCAATCCCATCACTATCCTTGTGCGGGGCAAAGATGGTATTTTGTGCCGTTCAGGGCTGAATCCAGAGATTATGGGGGCGTGGTCTGAGGGGAAGTACGATATTTGGATTGGCTCGGTCAGTGGCGATCGCCTTAACTACCGTCTATCTCTGAGTGAGGGTCGGCAGTCTCCGTGAAGGTATCGCCCATCTCTGCCCCTGTGTGATAAGCGGCAAACAGCACACTGCTGGTTTTGCCCCAGCCGATGGCTCCAGTCCGATCAATGGCGATCACCCCAAAGTCGCGCTGGCGACTCCTTGCTTCGGCAAAAGATTTGGCGATCGCCTGTTCCAAGCTCATGCCATCCGTAACCCGCACCACAATGCGCACCGCCAAGCCCTCGTCCAAGATATGCTCCCCAATGCCAGTGCAACTCACCCCTGCATTTTGATTGGCATAATTGCCCGCAGGGGTAGCCGAATCACTCACCCGACCAATTTTTTCGAAACCCCTGCCCCCCGTCGAAGTCCCAGCGCATAGCTTGCCCTGCCGATCCAGTGCTACCGCCCCAATAGTGCCCAACACCCCAGCCATCTGGCGCTGAAAATTGCTCTTGCGCTCTGCCATCCATTCCGCGAGGCGTTCGTCCGTGAGCGGGTTATACAGGGGCAGTTGCAGTTCTCGAGCTAGTTCCGCCGAGCCATAGTCTGATAATAAGCGATCGGGTTGGCTTTGCAAAAATTGTGCCATCTGAATCGGATTTTTCACCCGAGACACATTGATTACGCCGCTAAAACTTTGGCGATCGCCATGCATTAAAGAGGCACTCATGCGGATTTGCCCGTCCGATTGCAAAACCGAACCAGTACCCGCATTAAAGCGGGGATCATCCTCTAACATGGTACAGGCGGCTACTACCGCTTCTTCCGCCGTCGCTCCCGCCAAGAGCATGGGATAGACCGCCTCGAGTACACCATAGAGGGACGCTCTGGCGTTGTCTATACCGCCTTTGCTGTCGGGGGAATCGCCCGCCCCGCCATGAATGATCAGTTTAGGTTGTTGCGCCATAAACAAGTGCTTCTATGCTCGTCATGCCACACTTTCCACCTGGGCGAAATGCAACACTAAATTGACAAGGGTACGCACTGGATAGCCCGTCCCGCCAGCGTTGTTGTAGCCAGATTCTTTCTCTGTCCACACGGGACCTGCAATGTCGAGGTGTGCCCAGGCTTGGGTATTTTCCACAAACTTTTGCAGGAATAATGCGCCCGTAATCGCCCCACCACTGCGAGAACCCGTATTTTTCATGTCAGCAACTACGGATTTCATCTGCTCAAAGTATGGTTCTTCTAGGGGCATCCGCCAAATTTTTTCGCCCGCTAATTTCGCCGATCTTTCTAGCTCACTAGCCAACTCATCGCTGGTCGCCCACAACCCACCCACGCTGTCGCCAAGGGCAACAATGCACGCCCCAGTCAGGGTTGCCAAATCCACGATCGCATCCACGCCCAATTTATCAGCAAATACCAAAGCGTCCGCCAAAGTAAGTCGCCCTTCGGCATCGGTGTTATTCACCTCGATGGTTTTGCCATTGGAGGCGGTGAGGATGTCCCCGGGGTGCATGGCACTACTGCTGATCATGTTTTCGCAGGCGGCAATGATGAAATGCACCTCAATGCCTTTGGGTTGCAGTTGACCGATTACTTGGGCACAGCCAAGAACTGCCGCCGCACCCGCCATATCAATTTTCATCAGTTCAATGCTACTGCCTGCTCCAGTTTTCAGGTTCAGACCACCAGAATCAAAGGTCAAGCCCTTGCCCACCAGTGCCAACTTTTTTTGCGGCGCTGTGCCAGTGCCATCGGTGTAGGTGAGGTGAATGAACTTGGGCGGCAGGGCGGAGGCTTGGGATACGCCCAAAAATGCCCCCATGCCCAACTTGGCGCAGTCTTCTCGCTCCAAAATTTCCGCCGTGATTAAGGGTGTAGAATTAGCAATCTCTTGGGCAGTTTCCGCCAGTTTGCTAGGGGTAACAATATTGGCGGGAGCAGATACCAACTCCCGTGCGAGGATCACCCCCTGCACAATGGTGCGGGCTGTGGCGATCGCCTGAGATTGATCGTCCAGCTCCAATAACTCCACCTTGGTCACCGTTGGCTCAGAATTTTTGCCATTTTTCGGCTCAGAGCGAAAGCGTTTGTCTTGATGGCTAGCGAGCAGTATGCCTTCAGTTAAAGTCTGCACAGTTAAAGGCTGATCGGCGTTGTAGAGGGGGCAGGAGATCGCCAGCGTCTTGCACTTTTGCTGATTACCCCAACGCACCGCCTGTGCGCCTGCCTTGCGCCATGTATCGGTGGTGGCTTTGCTGGGATCGCCCAATCCCACCAACAGCACCTTGCGAATGGGGCTAGAGCCGCCAACCCTGCCCCCCACGCTACTCCCCGAGTCAGCTTTGAATTCCGACTCGGCAATCAATTCCGCCAGCGTCCCTCCTAAGACAGATTTATCCAAATGTGCCAGAGCGTCAGGCAGAGTGATCACTTCTTTGCCATTGCCAAAAACGCCCAACACCAAACCGTCTCCAGACCAATCTACAGGAGCGATCGCCGCAGTCAGAATTTCCATCTAGCCATTTACCTACAAAAAGTTGTAAAAACAATATTAACTTTATTTCATGCCAAAAGGGGATTTACAACCCTGTGGCAGATGTAAGAGCCTAAACTGTGGAGGAGTAAAGACCGTATCATGCTGAAAAACGCCTTGAGGCTTGTCCTGTTTTCTAGCACCCTATCAAGCCTGATATTGCCCTTTGCCCCCAATGCCCTATCTGCCGAACCGTTGTCAGGCAGAGAAGATCGAATATTAGTAGTACCCACCAATCCCAGGCAAGTGACCCTTGAGCGGATTCAAGCCGTCAAGCTGTCGGAGGCGATCGAGTTGGCAGGGCGCACCAATCCAGAATTAGTGCAAGCTCGTTTAGCCGTAGAGAGAGCCAGAGCCGCTCTGCGGGAAGCGGAAGCCGCCCGACTGCCCAGCGTCACCACCTCAGTAGAATACACTTTTAATGATTCCGTCAATGCCCGTCTGGGCAACATTGCCAGCCCGCCTAATGCTCCCCCCAGCAGTACCATTAGCCAGCCCCTGACTGGGACAGTGGGCATCAACTATAACCTGTTTAACGCAGGGGGGGTGGAGGCTGGTGTGAGAGTGGCGCAAAACAACCTGCGGATTGCGGAAGCGGAACTCAATCGCGTCACCCAGATCATTCGTCTGCGGATTGCTACAGCCTATTACAACCTGCAAAATGCCGATGAAACCGTGCGGATTCGCCAAAAATCTGTAGAAAATGCGGAACGCAGTCTCAAAGATGCCCAAGCCCAAGAGCGAGCAGGAACGGGAACCAAGTTTGATGTACTGCAGGCGGAGGTGAGCTTGGCAAACGCCCGCCAAGAATTATTCACCGCTAAAGCCAATCAGGCGATCGCCCGTCGCGAAATTGCCCGCCAACTGCAATACCCCGAGCGGGTGGATTTTACCGCCGCCGATCCGGTGCAACCCGAGCCAGATTGGCAGTTGCCCCTAGAGGACAGCATTGTCCTAGCACTGCGCAATCGTTCCGAACTGGACATCCGCAAACTAGAGCGGGAAGTTGCCCGTGATCGCACCATCGTTTCTCTAGCCAATGTTGGACCACAGGTATCCCTATTTGCCAATTATGACCTCGCTGATAATCTCAGCACCCCCGGCGGGTTGGCTATGGGCTATCGTTTTGGTGCGAGATTCCAGATGACCCTATTTGACGGTGGTGCCGCTTCCGCCCGAGCCGATCAAAGTACCATTGATAAGGCGATCGCCGAAAGCAGATTTGCCCAAGATGCCAGCCAGATTCGCTTTGATGTGGAGCAAGCCTTTCTCAATCTGCAAGCCCGCCGCCAGCAGATCGCCACTACCAGCAAAGCCCTAGAGCAGGCAAATGAAGCTCTACGCCTAGCTCGGTTGCGGCTCAGTGCAGGGGTAGGCACCCAGTTAGAAGTAATCCGAGCCGAGGAAGATGTGACCAGAGCCGATGTGAACCGCTTGCAGTCAATTATTGGCTTCAATCAATCACTAGCCGATTTGCAACGCGCCGTCAACAACCTGTAGGGTTAGCTGAAACATCTCGGCGATTTGTGCGTCAGGTTATGCGTTAATAATTCAGTAAATCCCAATTAGAGCTACATGATGTACCCCTCCCATCTGCGCCTGTTTAAGACTATTGCTCTGTCTTGTTTGGGGCTGTGCCTCAGCCTGTGCCTTGCCCAGTCCCTCTCTGCGCAAAGCAATCAGGGAATCACCCAAGCCACTGTAAAAGAGATTATTGACGGCACGCAGGTATTCATCCAAAACCAGCAAGCCAAAGTGAACGATGTCGCCCAATTGCGTCAGCGAGTGCGCACGGGAGATGCCAGAGCTGAACTGACTTTCAATACGGGAGTGGTGGCAAGGCTATCCAAAAATTCCATTCTGACAGTGGGTCAATGCGCTCGTTTGCAAAGGGGCACTTTGCTGGTGAATGGAGCGGCAAACGGCTGCACCTCGTCAATTGTGGCGGCGGTGCGCGGTACTACCTATGTTTTGGAGGTGGACGAGTCGGGCAAGCAAGAGGTTAAGGTGCTGGAGGGCGAGGTCGTGGTGCGCCAGGAAGCCACCCCCGATCCTGCCGAACCCACAGCCGATGTGCCGCGCATGAAGCAGTATCCTGTCAATAACCCAGCCCCTCCTGCTCCAACCACTGAGACTAGACCACTGACTCCACTGGATGCCAAGCCTGCCAATACCCAGCCTATCCTCAGCCCCAGCCCCTCCCCTACGCCCCCAGCCCAAAGTGAGGTAGTTCTCAAGGCGGGAGAAAGTCTGGACATAGACCCCAAAGGCATTTTGAGTGCGGTGCAAAAAATTTCTCAAGCAGATTTTGAGAGCCTGCTGAAAGGTGCTTTATTTCAAGGTTTTTCTAGTCAACTGCCCAGTATCAATAGCATTCGCAGTGTGTTTGAGGGCTTATACCCCGGTGTCAGTTTCCCGATTAGCATTCCGTCTGTGCCCAGTGTGCCCAGTGTCCCCAGCCTTCCCTTCTAGGAAAATTCAGGTGCATAGTTGAATGCCGCTGTTGTTATCGGTCAGAGAATCAATCGGCTACTGCTGGAGCAAGCCAACAGCAACGAGTTGAAGCTGGCTTATGTGCGGGTGTTGATCTCTTGTTTGTCAGCGATCGCCGATACCATTGTCTTCCTGTTCCCTCAAGCTACTTTAGGCAAGGCGGCAATATCCCCGCGCATTTTTTTGACCACTTGGGCGATCGCTTTACTGTCCTGTCTGATCATTTGGTGCCTGCGGCAGATGCTCTACACCCCCGCACTGGGGATTCTCTTGTCCTTGAGTGATGGGGCAATCATTTTCCTAGTTATTTCTGGGTTATCTGAGGTACTGAGGGTCAGCCAGCCCTTGATCATCGCCAATATCACCGCATTTTGTGCCTTGCTGGCGGTAACTGGGGCAGTGCGGCTGTCGCAAAAATCAGTGGCACTGACCACAGCCCTAGCCCTACTCAACTTCAGTTATGCCGCATGGCAATTTCAGCTCAATCCAGCGATCGCCGTTTTTACAGGAATTTCCATCGGCACAGCAGGTTTTTTGGGGGGCTGGATTGCCCAAATTGTGCAGAGACAGGTAAAACATGAGGTGGGTAAGCTAATGATGGAGCGGTTATTGCCCAGTGCAGTAGTGCACTCCGCCTTTGAAGACCCGCTGGGCTTGGTGGCACAGCCCCGCATTTGCGATGTAACTATCGTGCTAACTGACATTAGAAACTTTACCAAATTTGCCGAAAAACTCTCCCCTGTGGAGGTGCTGGCATTCCTTAATCAGTTTCAGGGCTTACTGGCGCAGATCGTACGCGAATATGGCGGCACAGTGGACAAGTTTATGGGCGACGGGATGCTAGCAGTATTTGGCGCACCCGAACCCCTTGCAGATCATGCTTCGCAGGCGATCATGGCGGCGATCGCCATGGTGCAAGCAATCCACAACTTGGGGCAAGTGCAAATTGGCATCGGTATGCATTCTGGGACAGTGGTGGCGGGT
>Ga0272446_1002154_pt1 | contig 27420 bp, 30 predicted proteins | sample YNPCB0061_FD_194587 | JGI IMG/M metagenome (GOLD analysis project Ga0272446, IMG submission 194587) | Hot spring microbial mat communities from Yellowstone National Park, WY, United States - YNP-CB-006-1 | ecosystem: Environmental > Aquatic > Thermal springs > Hot (42-90C) > Sediment | place...
GAATAACTCCCCTCCCCCTCGGGGGGAGGGGTGGGGGAGAGGGAGCGTATCCGCGAAAAATCAATCAGTTACCCTCTCCCCACCCCCTCTCCCCGCGGGAGAGGGGGAAATAAATCAGCGTTTCCCTTATGCCTGGCTTGCCAACGTCTTCCTGGCCAACAGCAGGTCCTCCCAGACCTTGGCCTTGTCCGCCGGGTTGCGCAGCAGGTAGGCCGGGTGATAGGTCACCACCAGGGGTACGCCCCGGTATGCGTGCACCCGGCCCCGCAGGCGGCCGATGGGGGTGTCGGTGAGCAGCAGGCTCTGGGCGGCGAAGCGGCCCAGAGCCAGGATGATCTTCGGCTTGATGAGGTCGATCTGGCGTTCCAGATAGGGCAGACACGCGGTCACCTCGTCCGGGCTGGGGTCCCGGTTGCCGGGGGGGCGGGACTTGAGCACATTGGCGATGTAGACGTTGCGGCCCCGGGCCTGGCCGATGGCCGCCAGCATGGCGTCCAGCAACTTGCCCGCCTGGCCCACGAAGGGCTCGCCCTGGCGGTCCTCCTCCGCCCCAGGGGCCTCCCCCACCACCAACCAATCCGCGTTGCGGTCTCCTACCCCCAGCACGCCCTGGGTGCGGGTCTTGTGCAGTTCGCACAAGGTGCAGGCCGCCACGGCGGCTTCCAGGCCGTCCCAGTCCAGCATGGCCACGGGCGGGAGCGGGGCGTGGGGCGCGGGAAGGAGGGAGGGGGCGACGGGCGGGGGCGCCGGTTCGGTCATCTGGCCCCCTTGCGGCTGCCCATCGTTTTTCAACCGCCACACGGGCCACAGCCCCATTTCCCGCAGGCGGTCCTCCCGGCCCAGGCTCACAGCGCCAGCCTCATCACCAGGGCGTCCTCCCGGCCGTTGTCCGTGGGGTAGTAGCCGCGACGCTGGGCGATGAACTCGAAACCCAGGCTGGCATACAGCCGCTTGGCCGGCTCGTTGGACAGGCGCACCTCCAGGAACAGGCTTTGGGTGTTGTGACCCCGGGCCACCTGTACCAGATGGGCCATGAGCTGCCGGCCGAAGCCCTGCCGCTGCCACTGGGGGGCGATACAGCAATTGAGGATGTGCCCTTCGTCCACCACGTTCATCATGATCCAGTAGCCGGCCATTTTGCCCTCGACTTCCCCCACCCAGCAGGAATAGCCCGCATGCAGGCAGTCACGGAAATTGCCCAGGCTCCAGGGATAGGGATAGGCGGCCCGCTCGATGCGCAACAGTTCACCCAGGTCCGCTTCCCGCATGGGGCGGAAGCGCATTTGCTGGGGCTTCAGCACGGCGTTCATGATCGTCTAGCGCTCGCAGATCTTCAGGGCCACCTTGTCGCGGATGTACAACGGTTCCGCGGCTTCCGCTGGCAGGCCCTCCCCCCGGGCAAAACGGGGCGCGGCCAGGCGGGCGATGGATCGGGCATGGGGGATGAGTGCCGGGTCGATTGCCTCCAGCTTTTTCCGGCCCAGGTCCAGCAATGCGGGATAGGCGGTGAAGCCCGGACCCACGCCCAGGCATGCAGGCCCCGGGGGCATGGGCACCGCCTCCGGCCCACAGACCAGGGGACCCATGAGACAGGCCCAGCCTCCCTGCCGCCGCTCGTACAGACCGGCATAGACCTCGTTCATGCGGGCATCCAGGCAGGTCAGGACCCGGCCCGTGCCCCGGGCAGTCCAGGCCTCTTGCGCCAGGGCTTCCAGGGTGGACACCCCCAGCACCGGCAGGTTGCCGCCCAGGGCCAGGCCCTGGGCCACGCCGCAGGCGATGCGCAGGCCGGTGAAGGCCCCGGGGCCCATGCCGTAGGCAAGGCCATCCAATTGGTTCAGTCTCAGCCCCGCCTGCGCCAACAAATCCATGACCATGGGCACCAGCAGGTCGGAATGCCGCTGGCCCGCCCGCTCCTCGCGGAATGTCTCCTCGCCATCCACCCACAGGGCGGCGGTACACCATTCGGTGGCGGTATCGAAGGCGATCAGGCGCATGGGCAGGGTTGAGCGAGTGGCAAGACGCCATTCTACCGGAGCGGGCCGGCTACTCCGGCTCCAGGATGACGATCTCCATGAGCACGCGTTTCCACGGGTCCCGCGAACGCTGCAGATGCAGGATGCGCCCCTGCACGGCCACGCCGGCATCCATGAAGCGGGCCAGGTCCACGTTGTCCATCCGGGGGGCATAGCCGATCTGGACACCGCGCCAGTACACCCGCACGGCCCTGGAGTCGTAGGGATTGTCCGCTTCCCGGACCAGGACCAGCGGGTCGCCCACCCCCATGAGGGGGAACAGGGCCGGGCCCGCATGATGCTGGAAACCGGCCACGGGGGAGGTCTGGAGGATCTGGACGGCATCGCCCGCCGCCCATCCCGCCCCCGCGCCCCCCAGGACCAGCCAGGCCGCCATGGCCGCCCCACCCCGCATGCCTGTCTCCCATGTCGCCATTTCGCCCAAGTTACCCCGAAGGGACGGCTTCAGGAAGGTGGCGCGAAGAACTCCAGGGCATCCTGGAGCCTGCGGCTGCGCCGCATGGGTGGCAGGGCCTGCCAGATACGGCGGCCGTAGGGCTTTTCCACCAGGCGGGGGTCGCAGATCATGAGCACGCCCCGGTCCGTCTCCCGGCGGATGAGGCGGCCGGCCCCCTGCTTCAGGCTGATGACGGCGTGGGGCAACTGGTAGTCGAAGAAGGGGTTCCGGCCCGCCCGCTTGAGGGCATCCACCCGGGCGGCCAGCACCGGATCGTCCGGGGGCTGGAAGGGCAGGCGGTCGATGACCACCAGGGACAGGGCCTCGCCGGCCACGTCCACCCCTTCCCAGAAGCTCTGACTGCCCAGCAGCAAGGCGTTGCCCAGCCCACGGAACTCATCCAGCAATTCGCTGCGGCTCTTCTCGCCCTGCAATAGCAGGGGGAACACCACCCCCGTTTCCGCCATGCGCGCCTGGATCAGGTGGTAGGCTTCGTTCATGGCCCGCAGGCTGGTGAACAACAGAAAAGCCCGGCCGCCGCTGGCCTTCAGCACGGGCCAAGCGGCCGCCACCACCGCCTCGGTGTAGCCCGGGGCGTTGGGATCCGGCATGGCTTCCGGCACATACAGCAGGGCCTGGCTGGCATAGTCGAAGGGGCTGTCCCACACCCCGGTGCGGGCCTCGGTGAGACCGATCTCGGACAGGTAGTGGGAAAAATCCCCCCGCACCGACAGGGTGGCGGAAGTGAATATCCAGGCCCGGGGATCGTCCTCGATCTGGCGCGCGAACAATTCGCCGGCGTTCAGGGGCGTGGCGTGGAACAGCACCGCATGGGCCGTGGCCTCCAGCCAGCGTACGGTGCCCGCCTCCACCATCGGGGAGAGCCACTTCTCCAGTTTGTCGGCGCATTGCCGGCAGCGCTCGTGCAGCCGCGACAGGGCCTCGGCCCGCTCGGCCTGGCTTTCCAGCAGGATGTCCAGCCTCGCCAGGCGCTGGATCATGAAATCCAGGGCCTCCCGGAATCCCCCGTGTTCCAGGGCCTTGGCCGCCGGCAGCCGGGCCAGGGCCGGCCCCAGGGCCAGGCGCGCCTGGCGGGCGGCGGTCTCCAGGTCCCCCGCCGCCACGGGCAGATCGACGAAATCCGGCGCGGCAATGGACGACTCGGCGCGCACGTCCCGGCACAGGTCCACCAGCATCCCCGTGGTGACGGTCTCGCCGAAGAACAGGCTGGCGGTCTGGGGCAACTGGTGGGCCTCGTCGAAGATGACGGCGTTGCTGGCGGGCAGCAGTTCTCCGGCCCCCTCGTCCTTGAGCCATACATCGGCGAAGAACAGGTGGTGATTCACCACCACCAGGTCCGCCTCCAAGGCCTTTTTGCGGGCCTTGAGCACGAAGCACGCGCGGTGTTGGGGGCAATCGCTCCCCAGGCAGTTGTCCCGGGTGGAGGTGGCCCATTGCCAGGCGGGGGAATCCTCCGGCACATCGGTGCAGGCCATGCGGTCGCCGCTGTCGGTCAGGGCGGCGAAGCGGGCGATATGCTGGAGGTGCAGGGCCTCCTCGCGGCTCTTCAGGCGGGCATCCACCAGGCCCCGTTCCAGGTGGTAAGGGCAGACATAGTTGGCGCGCCCCTTCAGCAGGGCCACACTGATGGGCCGGCGCAGGGCCTCCCGCACGGCGGGGATGTCCCGCTGGAACAGCTGATCCTGGAGGGTCTTGGTGCCGGTGGAGAGGATGACCTTGCCGCCGAACAGCATGATGGGGACCAGATAGGCCAGGGTCTTGCCCGTGCCCGTGCCCGCCTCCACCACCAGACGGCCACGCTCTTCCAGGGCGGCCAGAATGGCCCGGCTCATCTCAAGTTGTTGGGGGCGTTGCCGATAATGGGGAGTCACCAGGGCCAACGAACCCTGTTCCGCGAAAAGCTCGTCCAGTTGCATGCAGGAAGTTTATCCGGGTGGGCATAGATGAGGAGGATGAGATGAAAACAGTGCTGCATTGGTTGCTCCCCTTGCTGATGGGGCTGGGGATTCCCTGTGCCCATGCGGAAACCGTCACCCTGACCCTGGCCAACAAGCTGATGGCCACGGCGGAGTTTCACGAGGGGGAGCCCGACAAGCCCGCCGTCATTTTGCTGCACGGCTTTCTCCAGACCCATCAATTCCCCACCATCAAACGCCTGGCGGACAGCCTGGCGGGCGAGGGCTACACGGTGCTGGCCCCCACCCTCTCCCTGGGCGTGACGTACCGTAACCAGAGCCTGCCCTGCGAGGCGATACATACCCACACCGTCGCTGCCGGCGCCGCGGAAATCCGGGCGTGGGTGGCGTGGCTGAAGGCCAGGAAAGTCAAGGCGATCATCCTGGGCGGCCACAGCCTGGGGAACATCTACTTGCTGGACTACCTGGGCAGCCAGCCCGACAGGCTGGTGCGCAAATTCATCGGCATCAGCATCGTGGAGGGCAGTCTGAAGGCTGGCGAACAGGCCCGCCCCGGCCTGGTGGGCAAGCTGCGTGACAAGGTGCGCGGCGGAGGCCGGGAAATCATCGAAGGCCAATTTTCCTTCTGCCAGAAACTCCGCGCCACACCCGACAGCCTGCTCAGTTATCTGGAGTGGGGGCCGGACATGATCCTGACGGCCATCGACAGGATCAGGGTTCCCATCACCATGATCATGGGCAGCCGGGACGACCGCCTGGGCGAGGACTGGCTGCCCCGGCTCAAGAAGACCCGGGCCAAGGTCATCGTCATCGACGGCGCCAATCACTTTCTGGACGGGCAGTATGAGTTCGACCTGTTGGACCATTTCCTGGCGGAACTGAAAGGCATCTGACCCGTGAAGCCATTGAGCATCGGCCGTTTGGCCCTCCTTTACCTGGCCTTATCGGGTCTGCTCGTGCTGGCCATGGGTCTGTATTTCTGGCGGGAGATCGAACAGACCTCCCGCCAGCTGCAAGCCCGAGAAACCCAGGTTGCCCGGCAGGAACTGGCTGAAGGACTGCAAGCCGCCCGGCAACGCATACAGGCCATTGGGGAGAGCCTGGCCAAATGGGATGAAACCAAGCAGCAACTGAATTTTCCCGAGTACTACACCCTGTGGCGGGACCATCGGGTGCGGGACACGGGGCTGGTGCCGGCCAGCGTGGTGGCGGTGGCCCTGTATGGGCAGGAAGGCGACATCCTGCTGGGCAGCAACAGTGCGAACCCCATGCCCGCGCGCCTGCCGGGCAACCCTCCCATGCTCATCCTCAAGCAGGAAGGGGGGCTTGCGTATTTGTTCTACTTCATTCCGGTGCACGCGGACCCCGCCGGCGCCATCAAGATGGGTTATCTTGGCCTCAAGTCCGACCTGAGGATGGCGATGGCCCAGGCCCGGGCCTATCACTACGCCGACCTGTCCACCCTCCAGGTGGTGATCCCCCCGAACAGCGTGGTACAGGCCGACCAGGCCCTGGAATATCTCCGCGCGGGCATCCAGGCCAACCCGGAACTGCAGGCGTTTCAAGGCCTGCTGCGGGACAGCATGACCCGCCTGGCCATCGTCCTCCTGGCTGCCCTGCTGCTGGCCACATGGCTGCTGGACCGGCTGGTGGTGGGTCCGCTGCGCCGCCTGTCAGCGGAAATCGATGCCCTCAAGGATCCGGGCATCGATCTCACCGCCCACCGTCTGGAAAAACTGCCCCTGCCGATATTGGAACTGGAAAACGTCCGCCGCTCCTTCAACGACTACCAGTCACGCCTGGCGGATCTACACCAAAACCTGGAAAAAACCAGCCGGGAGTTCTTCGACCAGGCCCGCCGTGACGCCCTCACCGGGGCCTTCAACCGCCGCGCCTTCGACGAAGACTGGCGTGAAGCCCCCCAGGACCGCCGCCTGGACAACCTGGCCCTGATCCTCTTCGACTGCGACCACTTCAAGGCCATCAACGATACCTACGGCCATCACGTGGGGGACGCGGTGATCCAGGCCATTGTCCATTGCCTGCAACAGGCCCTGCGGGCGGATGACCGCCTGTACCGCATCGGCGGGGACGAATTCGCCACCATCATCGCCGACACGGATGCCCGCCACGCCCAGGCCGTGGCGGAACGCTGCCTGGCGCAGGTCATGGCCCATGACTTCAGACAGTACGGCATGAGCGAACCCGTCACCATCAGTATCGGCGTCTCCATGGCCGGCCATGGAGACGCCCAAGACGCGCGCTTGACCCTGCTGGAACTGCACAAGCGTGCGGACCTGGCCATGTATGCCGCCAAACGGCCGGGCGGCCAGAAGATCATGTTCTATACGCCGGCCATCGGCGGCGCGGAAGCGCTGGTGGCCAACCGCCCCGTCAACGCCGTGTTCCAGGCCATCCAGGACCCCGAGATGATCGAGATCGCCTACCAGGCGGTGGTGCGCCTGCCCCTGATGCAGAAGGAATATTCCGAGGCCCTGACACGCATCCGCTTCGAGGGCCAGTTGATCTTCCCGGGGGACATCTTTCCCATCATCCAGGGCCGCAATCTGGACGCGGAATTCGATTTGGCCATCATTCGCGCCATCCGCCGGGACATGGATTCGGGAAAACTTCCCCCCGGCGAGGGCGTATCCATCAACCTCTCCGCGTCCGGCATCGTCAACGCCAGGGTCATGGAAGCCATGGTGGCCCTGCTGGAGGCGGAACAAGGTCGCAAGATCGTGGTGGAGATCACGGAAACCGCCCTCATCACGCAAATGGAAACCGCCACCGCGAACATCCTCCGGCTTCGGCAGGCTGGCGCCCTGGTGGCCCTGGACGACTTCGGCAGCGGCTATTCCTCCCTGCGCTACCTGGCCTCCATGCCAGTGGACCTGGTCAAGTTCGACATATCCATGGTGCGTCTGCTGGAATCCGGCGAGGCCAGGCAAAGGCTGATGATCGAGGAAATCGCCCGCATGGTGATCACGGCGGGCTACGAGCTGGTGGCGGAAGGCATCGAAACCCGGGAACTGCTGGAAAAGGTCATCCAGCTGGGCTTCTCCCATGCCCAGGGCTACTACTTCGGCAAGCCTGGCGAGCCCATGACCGGTGGGCGCTGAGGCCCCGCCCCTCCCCTTACAGATAACTGAACAGCGACAGCCCCGACGTGCGGGCATAGGCGTTGCTCGCCGCCTCCAGGGTCGTCTGGCGGATTTTCAACTCCATGATGGCCGCCGCCTGGTCCACTTGCTGCAAATCGCCCAGGGCATTGGTTTCCTGCACCATCTGGGCCTTGGTGGTGGCCCGGGTGTCGATGACCTCTGTCAGGGCCCCGGCGATGCGGTGTTCCACCAGATCCAGGCGGGCCATGGCCGCGTCCACCAAGGCGACATACTTGTTGATGTCGGTGGCGGTCAGGGTGCCGGTACCCAGGTTGGCCACCGCATGGCCCAGATTCCGCAACAAGTCATGGGCCGTACTCGATGAATAATCGGCGCTGGGGTCCGCCGTGTCGCCCAGGGTGGCGTCGACGAACATGAACACACTGTAGATGTTGTCGTTCACCTGCACTTGGCGCCCCACCTCGATCTCGATGTTGCGGGTCCCCCCCGGCGAGGGGGTGCCGGCATAGGTGGTGGCGGCGCCGCCGCCGGCGTTGGCGAAAGGCTGCGTGGTGGTGTTGAATCCGCTGAAGATGTAATCCCCGGAGGGATTCCTGGTGTTGAGCAGGCCGAGGAGATGGTTGAACACCCCCCTAAGCTGCTGGGCATGGGCGTTGAGCAGGATCGTGTCCTGGGAGCCGGTGGCGCCGGCCAGGAGCCCTCGCGCCTGGGTGAGGACATTGTGGATTTCCTGCACCACGGTGTTCTCGTATTTGAGCGCCAACTCGGCCATGTCCTGGTTGGTGGTGAACTGGGTGCGCGCGGCGACACGATTGCTCAAATCCAGGATGCGCTCCGTGGCCAGGGGGTCGTCCTTGGGGGCCAACAGGGATTTGCCACTGGCGATCTGCTGGTTCAGGCGGGCGATGGCGGCCTGGTTGTCGCGCATCCCCGCGAGGGAGGCGCTAAAGTAGGTCAGGCTGTCGATGCGCATGTCTCAACTCCTTATCGCACCACGTTGAGCAGTTCGCCGAAGAGGCTGGAGGCCACCTGGATCGCCTTGGCCGACGCCTGGTAGGCCTGCTGGAAGCGGATCAGATTCACCGCCTCCTCGTCCAGGTTGACGCCGGACACGCTCTTCTGGGCCGCCTCCGACTGCGTCACCAGGGTGGAAAAAGCCGACTCGTTCCAGCCCGCTTCGGAAACGAGGGAGGCGGTACGGCCGATGGTCTGGTTGTAGGCCTGGTTGAACGTGGCCGTGCCATTGCTCAACACATTGTCAAACCGCAGGTTGGCCAGGGCCAGGGCATTGGCGTTGTCCCCAGGTGAATTGATCTGGCTGGCGGCCGCGATGAGGGACGGATCATTCATGGCCGGATCGAGGGCGAAGAGCTTCGCGCCATCCTGGGTCAGGCGAATGCTCCAGGTATCGCCCGCATTGGGCGTACCTGAAGACACGGCCAGGGTGAAGCCTTGCGCCACGCCATTGATGGTGGTCACCGAACCGATGGTGCCGGCTGCGCTGGCCTGGCCGTCGGACAGCCGGGTCAAGGTGTAGTTGCTGCCATCGTAGCTCAACAGGTACTCGCTGCTGGTGAGCTGGCCCACATTGGTCAGCGTGGCGGCAATCTGGCCGTTGCCCGTGTTATTGCTGTTCGCCAAGGGCTGCCGCAGCATACTGGCGCCGGTGGAAAAGAAATTCAGGCCAGGGGTGCCGTCCAGGGCATAACCCGTAACGTGGAGCGCATTGAAGGTTTCCGCCAGGCCGATGGCGATGCGGCCGATGTCCCGCAGCGCGGGCAGGACGATCTCCTCCCGCTCACTCAGCAGGCCGCCCAGCTGACCGCCATGGATCGTTCTCGTGTCCAGACTGAGGGTCGTGTTTCCCATGATCAGGGTGGGCACCCGCAACGAGGTGTCGGCCGGGTCGAGAGCAGTCCCCATGCGCGCCGCGGTACCCCCCGCCACCAGGGCCTGGCCGCTGCCGATGAACACGTTCACGCTGCCGTCGCTCTGCTGGGTGGTGGTCACGTTGACCAGCTTGTTGAGCTCCGTCAGCACCTGGTCGCGCTGATCCCGCAGGTCGTTGGCCGGCTGGCCGTTCAGGGCCTCGGCCCGGCTGATGTCGTCGTTCAGGGTGGCCAGGCGCTGGGCATAGGTCGTCACCTGGGCGGCGATGGTGTCGATCTCCCGGTTGCCGGCGGCCAGTTGGCTTTGCAACTTGTCACTGAGGGTGTTGACGCGGCCCACCAGATTCCTGGCAGCAGACAGCATGGTCTGGCGCGCCGCGTTGGATGTGGGCTCGTTGGCCACCGAATCGACGGCGCCAAAAAACTTGTCCAGAGCCGTGGACAGGCCGCTGCCGCCGTCCCCCAGCAGGGCGTCGACCTGACTGCCCCGCGCCACATAGGTCTGGTGACGGCTCAACTGGGCTTGGTTCACCAGCACCTCGCTGTCCAGGAACTGGCTGTACTGGCGGCGCACCGAATCGATGGACACCCCGGTACCGAAATAGGCGCCGACGGTATATTGCGGTTTCGATGCGTAGAAGCTGACTTCCTGCCGCCTGTATCCCGCTGTATTGGCGTTGGAGATGTTGTGTTCCGTGGTGCGGATGCCCGCCTGGGCCGCGTACAGCCCTGTCAATCCCACGCCGAGTATTCCTGATGCCATGGCAACCTCCTGTTACCGCTACGGGCGACTTTCTGTCATCCCTAACCCCCGCTCATCGCCACCTTGGCGATGACGGACTGCAATTTGCCGGCATAGGCCGGATCCGTGGCGTAACCGCCGGCCGCTAAGACATTGGCGAAGGCCGCGGCATCAGTACGCCCTTCCAGGGCATTGCCGAAGCGGGCCTTGAGCAGGTTCGCGTAATCGGCGAAGGCGCTGGCGTAATCGCCATAGGCGCGGAAGCGCTGGGTCAGCTTGACGGGCAGGCCGTCCCGGTATTCGGTGGTCAGGGTTTCCGCCACCGCCCCGTCCCAGGTCCGGCCGGCCTTGATGCCGAACAGGTTGTGGCTGGCCTGGCCGTTGACATCCTTGATCTCGTGACGTCCCCAGCCGGATTCCAGGGCCGCATGGGCCAGGATGAATTCGGCGGGCACCCCCGTGGTGCGGGCAGCGGCCTCGGCATGGGGCTTCATGCGTTCGAGGAATGCGCGTCTGGGATCGGTCTCCTGCGTCCCGCTCCCCGCGGAGAAAGGGGTCTGGAGGGCAGGTGAGGGCGTGTCTCCAGGACGCGCCGGTGTCGCATCACCAAGCGTAACGGCCTCTTTGATGCCGCCCTCTGGTCCAGCCTTTCCGTCCGGGGCAGGGCCCGCTGGGCCGCCGGCACCTGAGGTCTGCCGCTCCATGGCCTTCACCATCATCTCGGCGAATCCCAGTCCCCGCCCCTTGGTCAACTGGCTGGCCCATTGCTGATCCAGCAGGTCCTGGTACAGCTTCATGCTTTCGCCCCCATTCATGGGGTCGTCTTCCTCGTTGAAGCGGGTCTGGCGCATGGCCTTCAGCATCTGGGTCACCAACAGGGCCTCGAACTGCTTGGCCGCCCCCGCCAGGGCCGCATGGTCACCCCGGGCGGCCTGGGCCTTGAGGGCCTGGGCATCGGCCACATCCACGGCGAGGCGGTCATGCACGGCAAACATCAGATGATTTCCAGCTCCGCCTTCAGGGCGCCGGCGGCCTTCATGGCCTGAAGGATGGCCAGCAGATCCTGGGGCGTGGCGCCCACGGCGTTGAGGGCCTTCACCACTTCATTCAGGGAGGCGGAAGCGGGCAGCACCATCAGCTCGCCCTTGTCGCTCTTGATCTGGATGTCGGCCTTTTCGGTCGCCACGGTCTGGCCGCCGGACATAGGCCCGGGCTGGGAGACCTGGGGCTCGGCGGTGACGGTGACGGACAGGTTGCCGTGGGCGATGGCGCACTTTTCCACCGTGACCAGCTGGTTCATGACGATGGAGCCGGTACGGGCGTTGATGATGACCTTGGGCGTGGGGGTGCCCGGGTTCAGGTTCAGGTTTTCCAACTGGGACAGGAAGGCCACCCGCTGGCCCGGGTCCGCCGGGGCCTTCACCTGGATGACCCGGCCATCCAGAGGCATGGCGCTGCCGCGGCCAAACTGGCGCTGGATGGCCTCGCTCACCCGGTTGGCGGTGGTGAAGTCGGTCTCCTTCAGCTCCAGGTGGATGAAATCCCCCTGCCCCACTCTGGTGGGCACAGCCCGCTCCACGGTGGCGCCTGCGGGGATGCGGCCGGCAGACAGATGATTCACCGTGGTGGAAGCCCCCCCCGCAGAGGCCCCCGCGCCCCCCACCAGCAGGCTGCCCTGGGCCATGGCGTAGATCTGGCCGTCGGCGCCCTTGAGGGGGGTCATGAGCAGGGTGCCGCCCCGCAGGCTCTTGGCCCCGCCCAGAGAGGAGACGGTGACGTCGATGCTCTGTCCCGGTTTGACGAAGGGCTGCAACTGGGCGGTGACCATGACCGACGCCGCGTTCTTGGTGGCCAGGTTCTGGGTGGTGGTCATGCCCAGGTTGCCCATGAGGTTGGCCAGGGCCTGGTTGGTGAGGGGCGAGTTGTCGCCGGTGCCATCCAGGCCCACGACGATGCCGTAGCCCACCAGTTGGTTGGGGCGCACGCCGTCGATGTTGGCGATGTCCTTGATGCGCTCGGCCCGGGCCGGACAGACGGCCAGCAGGGCGGAGACGGCCAGCAGACAAGCGAACAGGGGGTTCATGTCGGCCTCCTCAGAACGGCAGGATGGTGAGGAAAAAACGGGCCAGCATGCCGACGAGCTGGCTCTTGTCGAAGTGCTGGGCATTGGCGGACTCCAGCTGCACGTCCGCCAGCTGGGTGGAGTTCACCGTGTTGCCGGCGCTGATCTGGTTGGGGTTCACCACCCCCGCCAGGCGGATGTATTCCGTGTCCTGGTTCACGCGCACCTGCTTCTCGCCCGCCACCAGCAGATTGCCATTGGCCAGCACCTCCACCACGGTGACGGTGATGGACCCCTTGACCTCGTTGCTGTTGGTCTCGTTGTCCTTCAGTTCGATCTTGTTGCCGGCGGAGGGTTGCCAGCTGGTGGCGCCCAGCAGCCCGTGGGGGAGGCCCAGAATGGAGGGCGAAGGAATGTCGATATTGCCGTTGGCCTTGCGCTCATCCGTGCTCTCCGACTTGCGTTTGGCCTCCGTCTTCTCCACCAGGTTCACGGTCAGGGTATCCCCCACGTACCTGGCGCGGCGGTCTTCGAACAGGCTCCGGCCGGGCTTGGCCTGGCTGGCGCCGGCCTGGAAGATGGCGCCGTTGTTGTCCGTCGCCAGGACCGCAGGCATGGGGCGGGTGGAAAGCGGATACTTGATCTGGGTCTCCGGCGGGGTATTGGCGCAACCGGCCAGCGCCGTCGCCAGCAACAGGAAAATGACGGCTTTCATGTCCGTTCCCCGCGGCCGTCCAAAGGAACGAACCTTCCCCCGGGGGGGAAACGAGCGCAGCGAGTCAGGGGGCTGTTTCATACTGGTTCCTCAACCCGTGGCCTCATACCTGGGTCAGACGCTGGAGCATCTGGTCTGAAGTGCTGATGGCGCGGGAGTTCAATTCATAAGCCCGCTGGGTGATGATCATGTTCACCAGCTCCTCGGCCACGTTCACGTTGGAGGTCTCGATGAAGCTCTGGTTGAGCACGCCCAGGCCCGCGTTGCCCGGGTTATCCACCTGGGGCGGGCCGGAGGCGGCGGTCTCCAGGAAGAGGTTCTCGCCGGCGCTTTGCAGGCCGGCATAGTTGACGAAGGTGGCCAGCTGGATCTGCCCCAACTGGCTGATGGTGTTGGGGTTGCCGGGCTGGGTCACGGTGACCACGCCGTCCCGGCCGATGGTGACCTGGAGGGTATCCTGGGGGATCTGCATCTGGGGCTGCAGGATGTAGCCGCTGGCGGTGACCAGGGTGCCCTGGTCGTTCACCTGGAAGGAGCCGTCCCGGGTGTAGGCGATGGAACCATCCGGCATCTGGATCTGGAAGAACCCCCGGCCGTTGATGGCCACGTCCAGGGAATTGCCGGTCTGCTGCAGGCTGCCCTGGGTATGGATGCGTTCCGTGGCCACGGGCCGCACCCCCACGCCCAACTGGAAGCCCGAAGGCAGCTGGGTTTGCTGGCTGGAATTGGCGCCCGGCTGGCGGATGGTCTGGTACAGCAGATCCTCGAACACGGCGCGGCTGCGCTTGAAGCCCGTGGTGGAGACGTTGGCCAGGTTGTTGGAGATGACATCCAGCTGGGTCTGCTGGGCCTCCAGGCCGGTGCGGGCGATATGCAGGGAGCGCAACATGGGAGGGATCCTCTCGGCCTATCAGGCGTTCATGCTCAGCACCTTGTCGGCGCTGCGGTGGTTTTCATCGGCGGCACGCAGGATGCGCATGTTCATGTCGAACTGCCGTGCCAGGCTGACCATGGAAACCAGGGCCTCGGCGGGATTCACGTTGGAGGTCTCCAGGGCGCCGGACACGAGCTGCACGCTGGCGTCCGCCAGGGCAGGCTGGCCATTGGCCATGCGGAACAAGCCATCCTCGCCCCGCTGCAGGTCGGCCTCGGGAGGGTTTACCAGCTTGATCCGGCCGGCGATGGCGACGGCGTTCAGGCCCTGACCCACAGGCACGGTGGACACGGTACCGTCCTTGCCGATGAGCACGTCCTGGTCCGGCGGCACGGCGATGGGGGCGCCCTCGCCCATCACGTTGTAGCCGTTGGTGGTTTGCAGGATTCCGTTGGTCCCCACCTGGAAATGCCCCATGCGCGTATAAGCCTCCCGGCCATTGGCGTCCTGCACCGCGATCCAGCCCTGGCCCCGCACGGCCACGTCCAGGGCGCGCCCGGTTTCCTGGATGGCCCCGCTGGTGAAATCCGTGCGCGGCGTGGTCTCCAGCACGAAGGCCCGGGTCCTGGCACCCTCCCCCACCACCGGCAGGGCACGGAACACGTTGAGCGCCTGCTTGAAACCATGGGTGGAGACATTGGCCAGGTTGTGGGAAACGGCCGCCTGCTGGCGGGTAACTTCCCGGGCCCCGGTCATGGCGATGTAGATCACGCGATCCATGCGGTTCTCCGCTTACCGATCACCGTTCAATGCTTACCGGAGATTGACCAGGGTCTGCAGGACCTGGTCCTGTGCCCGCACGGTCTGGGCGTTGGCCTGGTACATGCGCTGGGCCACGATGAGGTTCACCAGCTCGGCGGTCAGGTCCACGTTGGATTCTTCCACTGCGCCGGACTGGACGACCCCCAGCACGCCGCTGCCTGGGGCACCGATGACGGCCTGGCCCGCCTCGGCCGAATCCACCCACAGGTTGTCACCGATGGGCCGCAGGCCCTGGGTATTGGCGAAGTAGGCCAGGGCCACCTGGCCCAGTACCTTGGACTGGCTATTGGTGTAGCGCCCTTTGATGGTACCGTCCTCGGCCACGGAGAGGCCCGCCAGGCGGCCTGAGGCGTAGCCATCCTGGGAAACGGAGTTCACGCCGAAGGCGCTGCCGAACTGGGTGGTGCCTGTCAGATCCAGGTCGAAGGTCAGAGGCGAGATGGCACCGGTGGTGACCGTCACGTCGACACCTACGACGGGCATGGTGGTGATCAGGGCGCCACTGGAGTTGAAGGTGAGGAGGATGGGGGCGCCGGCGCCGGCGCCCAGGTCTACGTTGGCGATGCCGCTGCCATCGATGTCGCCATAGAGGTTCCAGCTGTTGGGGGCCGCCGCCTTGACGAAGTAGAGGGTCAGGGCGTGGCTATTGCCGAGAGAGTCATAAATGGTGATGGAGGTGGCGGCGTTGTAGCTGGCTGCGTTATTGGTGGCGAAGGCCGGAACCGGCACGGTTTGCGTCGCATCCAGGTTGGCCACCAGGAACGTGCTGGTGGTGGCCCGGGGGGCGATATCCGCGAAGGAAATTTGCAGGGGACCGGGACTGGCGGTGACCACGTTGCCGTTGGCATCCACCCCGTAACCCATCAATTGCTGGCCCTGGTTGTTGACGATGTTGCTCTGGCCGTTCGTGTTCGGCTTGTCCAGGTGGAATTGGCCATTGCGGGTGTAGGCGGTGGCGCCGCCCTGGTTCACCAGGAAGAAGCCCTCGCCGCTGATGGCCAGGTCCAGGGGGTTGTTGGTGGTGCTGATGTTGCCCTGGGTGAACTGCTGGGCCACGTCCGCCACTTTGGTGCCGATGCCCACCTGCAGGCCGCCGGCGCCATAGAGGGAGGTAGCGTAGACATCGGCGAATTGTGTGGCCGAGGACTTGAAGCCCACCGTGGTGGCATTGGCGATGTTGTTGCCGATGACGTCCAGGTTCTTGGCCGCGCCGTTGAGCCCGCTCAAACCCTGTTGAAAACCCATTTCTTCCTCTCCTCGTCAGAAAATCTGCCGGACCTGGCCCATGCCCACATTGCCCAGGCCGGAAACCTCCACCTCCAGGACATCGCCCTTCAGTGCCACGCTCAACACCTGTCCCAGGGAGTAGGTGGTGGAGGCCACGCTCTTTCCTGCAGCCGAGGCGGTCACCTGGAAGCGGTAATTCCCGTCGGCCAGGACCGTGCCGTCGGCAGTCTTGCCGTCCCACACGAAACGCGCCAGTCCTGCGTCCTGCTTGCCCAGATCCAGACTGCGCACCAGGCTGCCACCCGCGTCGTAGATGTCCACCTTGACGCCGTCGGCTTTTGACTTCAGTTCCACCCCGGCCATGGCGACGGAGTTGGACAGGGTCAGGGCGTTCCCCTCCGCCAGTACCTGGTGGCCCACCATGCTGGACCCCTGGATGACCTGGGAGGCGCGGAATTGGGCGTTGAGGGCAGCCAGGCCGTCGTTCAACTTGTTCACCCCCTCCACCGTGGACATCTGGGCCAGCTGCGAGGTCAACTGTGCGTTTTCCATGGGGTTCATGGGGTCCTGGTTCTTCAGCTGGGTGACCAGGAGCTTGAGGAATCGGTCGCTCATCTCCTGGACGCTGGACTTGGCTTGGGCGGTACCGTTGATGGCGTTGATCACATCGGTGTGGGCGGTACTTTGGACGGCGGCGACAGCCATGGGTGGCTCCTGTATCAGGCCTGGGCGACAGCGATGGTGCGCTGCATCAGATTCTTGGCAGTGGACATGACCTCCACGTTCGTCTGGTATGAACGCGAGGCGGACAGCATGTTGACCATTTCCTCCACCGGGTCCACGTTGGGATAGGCCACGTAGCCGTTGCCATCGGCCAGGGGATGCTTGGGGTCGTAGACCAGACGGGGCGGGGCGGGATCCTCGATCACTTCCTTCATGCGCACCCCCTGGGCCCAGGGGGCGCCGCCGCCCATGGCCACGGCCTGGAAGACCACTTGCTTGGCCTTGTAGCCCCCGCCCGTGGAGGCATGGGCGGAATCGGCGTTGGCCAGGTTGGAGGACACCGCGTTCAGACGCATAGACTGGGCGGTCAGGGCGGATGCGGCGATGTGGAAAACGTTGGACATGCTCATTCGGGGCTCCTGATTACGGGCGATCTGCGCCCACGGCCAGCTTGAGGGTGCTGAAGGCGGCGCTGGCCCGATCCAGCAGGAATTGGTAGTGCAAGGCGTTGTCTGTGAAATGGGCCCGTTCCACGTCCATGTCCACGGTGTTCCCGTCCAGGCTGGGCTGTACCGCCGCGCGGTACTTGAGGGCGGCAGCCGCGACGGCGCCGGATGCCTTGCCGTCCAAATGCCCGGGCTGGGTACGGGCCAGAGTCAGGGAGCCGCCCGCGCCCCCCAGGGCACCGCGCAGGGCGGAAGCGAAATCCAAATCCCGGGCCTTGTAGTTAGGGGTGTCCGAGTTGGCCAGATTGGACGCAAGGATCTCCTGCCGACGTGCCCTGAGGTTCAAGGCGGACTGCACGAAGGCCAATTCCTTGTCGATCTTGTTCAGCATCCGGGGCTCCTGCGCCAGGGTTTGGCGACGAAAGACTGCACCCATCCAAGCAATTGGCGTGCCAACCCAGGAGCACGCGTTCAGGAAGCGCTGATGGATTGCCCCCGCTCCCCCAGGCAGCCCAGGCCGGAGAGAGGCAACTGATTGATTTTTATGGATACACCCCCTTTCCCCGTCCTTCCATCGAGGGGGAAGGCAATCATTCAGCCCTTCTCGATGCGTTGATTTACAGGCGGTGTAATTGACTTTTACAGGGGTGCGGCCGTCACGGCCGGCAAGCTGTGCCCGCGGCGGCAAATGTTGCCGGTCTACCCCACCTCCACCCGGTTGCGGCCGGATTGTTTGGCACGGTACAGGGCCGCATCCGCCCGGGCGATCATGGCGGCGCTGTCTTCTGCACCCTGCCTTTCCGCCACGCCGGCACTGAAGGTGATGAGCACCCGCTCGTTGTTGTGCAGGAAGAATTGCTTGGTCAGTCCCCGTTGCACACGCCTGAGCACTTCCGCGGCCTCTTCCACTCCGGTGTTGGGCAGGAGGATGAGAAATTCCTCACCACCATAGCGGGCCAGGGTGTCCGTGGGGCGCAAGAGGCCTTTCACCACCCTGGCAAGATGGCGCAAGGCCTCGTCGCCGGCCTGGTGTCCCAGGGTATCGTTCAGCTTCTTGAAGTGATCGATGTCCAGCAGGCCTATGGAAAGCCGGACATTCATGCGCTCGGAGCGGGCCATCTCCCGGGCCATGGCTTCTTCCATGCCACGGCGGTTCAGGGCGCCGGTGAGCTGGTCTTCGCGGAGCAGGCTGGAAACCTGGGCCAGTTCCTCCTCCAGTTCGTGGATGCGGGCCTGGGCCTGCTCCGCCTGGCTCCGGGCCGCCACCAGTTCCGCGTGGCTCCTGCCCAGGGCATCCCGCAGATCCGCCACGTCGGCGGAAAGCCCTTCCATCACATCCCCCAGTTCCGTGATGTCGGATGCCTGGTTGATCTTCTCCGAATACGCGCCGATGCGGAGGTGGTAGCCATCCGCACTACGGCTCATCTCGCCGACGCGGTCGATGAAAGTGGTGATCAGGGTTTTCAGTTTGGCCTTGGCTTCATCCAGGCTGCCCTTGATCACGCCTTGCTTGTAGGCCAACTCCCGCAGGCTGCGCTCCGCCTCCAGCAGGACGCCCGGCTGGAGATCGCCGGACATGACGTTTTGCATGGCCAGCAACTGGCCGGAGAGCCAGGCCTCGTCCCCCACCATCTCACCGATATTGAGAAACAGCAGGCCCACCAGGCGTTTCAAGCCGGCGGACAGTTCGTGGTCATCCTCGGCCCGCATCAACATCTCCCGCCAAAGCATGGACCAGGCCTCGAACTCCTCGGGCGATAAAGTGCTGCGGCCTGAGAGGGCGCGCCCCAAGGCCCCGGCACGCTGGGCGAGATCGGGCCAACGGGAATCGCAGCTGTCCGCCAATTGGCGCAGATGATCGGCCAGGGTCCCCACCAGCGGACCACAATCGTCTTCCCGCGCGGATTCGACGATGCTTGCTGGCCGCACGTCCGGCGTGGACTCTGGCGTGGCGTTTGGCGTGGAGGCGTTTGGCGTGAACTCGGGCTCGGATTCTGGCTCGGATTCTGGCTCGGATGCGGCAACATCCTCCCCCAGGACATTCTCCGCGCGGGCGCCGGAGGCCCAGGAGTTCGCCAGGGCAAGCAGTTTTTCCGCCAGCTGCGCGGCATTGCTGCCGAAGTTGATCAGCACCCGCTCCATCATCTCCCGCTTGCGCGTCTGGGTCAGACCGCTCTGGTGGGTATCCCACTGTTTGAACAGGGGGCGCAGCACATCGGCCCAGTTCGTTTCCGGTTGACCGCTGCCCCCGGGTGCTTCCTGCCGAGGCTCCGCCTCCAGGCCGGCAACCTCGTTGTAGGCGCGCTGAAAATTGTCCGGGGTGGGGGGCTTTCTCCGGGATGCCAGCAGACGAATGGCTTCACGGGCGATTTCCGCAGGTTGGGTAGGCTTGGCCATGAGGGTCTCGGTAAACTTTTTCGCTATTAAAACGTCTTGCAACCGTTCACGCCATTATCCCTTGTCCAAGATGAGACCGCCCTCTGACTCGCTACGCTCGTTCCCGGTGCCCATTTGAAATCCACCCTCGCCACCCTTCTGCTGTTTCTTGCCTTTCCTGGCATGACCCCAGCCGCGATCAAGAGCGTGCAGGACATGCGAGAGGAGGCCAAGACATGGCTGGCCAAACAAGTGCAACGGACGTTTCCGGATGCCGAACCCCAGGTGGAAATCGGCCTGGTGGACACCCGACTGCGCTTGGGCGCCTGCGAGGATTTTCGTTTCCAGCTGGCGCCGGGGGCTCGTCTTTGGAGCGGTGGCTCTCTCGGTGTCCAATGTGTGGTGCCTACTCAGTGGACGCTGTACCTGACTTATCAGGTTCAGCTCTCCGGCCCGGCCCTGAGCGCGGCGCACCCCCTGCCGGCTAGGCATCTGCTGGGCCCGAACGACGTAGTCCCGGCCTGGGTACGCTATGCGTCCGACCCAGGCGTCTACGTGCGGGAAATACCGGCAGGGGCGGTCACCCAACGTCCCATGAGCACCAACCAGCCCATTCTCATTCATGACCTGATCCTGCCTGATGTGGTCCAGGCTGGCGCCAAGGTGCGTGTCAAGGTCCAGGGCGCGGGATTCAGCGTGGCCCAGGAGGGCAAGGCACTGAACGCAGCCAAAGCAGGGGGGGCGGTGCAGGTCAAAATGCCCACCGGCCGCATCGTGCGGGGCACGGCAAACCACGCCGGCGAAGTGGAAATCCGGCCGTGAACCACGTACCGACCAGCCTCGGCATGCCCCCATGATCGGCATTAAGGAAACGCTGATTTATTGTCCCCTCTCCCGCGGGGAGAGGGGGTGGGGAGAGGGTAACTGATTGATTTTTCTCGGATACGCTCCCTCTCCCCCACCCCTCCCCCCGAGGGGGAGAGGAGTTATTCAGCACTTCCTTAAAGGATCAAGTCCGGCTGCCGATATAAGGTCACGGAATTGGGGAAGAAAGCCGTGAAAATCGACAACACGCTGAAAACCAGTGCATCACCCAAGGTGAAGGACACCCGTAGGGAAAAGAGCGGTGGGTCTGCCAGTGTCTCCCAACCGAGCGGCGTCCATGACGAGGTGAAGCTGACGGGGGACGCCACCCGGTTGCGGGAACTGGAGGCACATCTGGCCGGGCTGGATGTCGCCAACCCCAAGAAGGTGGAATCCATACGCCAGGCCATTGCGGACGGCACCTTCAAGGTGGACGAGGAAGCGGTGGCGGACGGCCTGATCAAGGAAACCATCGACCACTTGAGCAGTCAGGGAAAACGATGAGCGCCGTTGAGCATGCACTGGGCCAGCTGAACCAGTCCCTGGCCGATTTCATCCAGCTTCTGGAGGAAGAAGCCGTTGCCCTGGCGGCCCGGGACGCGGAACGGCTGGGTGCTTTGCTTCCACGCAGGAATGAGATCCACCAGGCCCTGGCCGGCCGCTGGATGGAACTGGCCCGCCTGGCGGGTACCGACGAGCCCGAGGGCCTGGCCGACATGAGGAAGCGTCTGTTCGCCGATGGCCCCGTTTCCCCAGACTGGCGCAAATTGGAAGAACTCGCCCAGGTCTCGGACCGTCTCAACCATATCAACGGACGCCTGATCGAGGAGCAAATGCGCCGCACCCAGGCGGCCATGCAAGTGCTGCAAAACTCCCTCGCCAGCAGGGGCGTGTATGGCGCCGATGGCAAGGTGGCGGATTTCATGAATCTGAACAGAAGGATAGACAGCGCATGAACACCCTGACCCTCACCGTCACCGGCATGAGCTGCATGGGCTGCGTGAATAGCGTGAAGAGCCTGCTCTCCGCCCTGCCAGGCATTGGCGGCATCCAGGTGGACCTGGCCACCGGCCGCGTGGAAATCATCCATGACCCGGCCCAAAGCGACCAACAGGCCATCCGCCAGGCCATCCAGGACGGCGGTTACGGCGTGACTGACTGATGCATGAATGTCACCACGCCCTCTCCCTCATCCCCAGCCCTTCTCCCCGCGGGAGAAGAGCACTTCGAGGTCGGTTTACGCAACCATCACGGTAAAGGGTGTCGGCCCCCGTCACCACAGCAGGTCTACGCCTGCTTCCTTGCTCAAGGACTTCAGATACGCCTCATGGGCAGCCAGCTCTTCCGGTAGGGCACCCAGGATCTTCAATGCCCCGCGGCGAAGGGGCAGCCCGGCCAGCGGCACACTGCCAGACGGCCGTTCCGCCGCATCGATGCCCAGGCTCTCCTGCCCCCGGGTCATGGCCAGATACACCTCGGCCAGCAACTGGGCATCCAGCAGGGCACCGTGGAAATTCCGACCCGAGTTATCTATCTGGTAGCGCTTGCAAAGGGCATCCAGGTTGTTCTTCTGCCCCGGGTGCATCTCCTTGGCCAGCTTCAGGGTATCCAACACGCCGCAGAAGCGGCTCAACGGGCCTTCATCCAGGCGCTTGAGTTCCGCGTTCAGGAAACCCACGTCGAATGGCGCGTTGTGAATCACCAGTTCCGCGCCCCGCACGAACTCCAGGAACTCCTGCGCCACGTCGGCGAAGCGGGGCTTGTCCGCCAAAAACTCGTTGGTGATGCCATGTACCGCCACCGCGCCGGCATCGATCATCCGCTCCGGATTCAGGTAGACATGGAAAGTGGCGCCGGTCATGCGGCGGTTGACCACTTCCAGCGCGCCGATCTCGATGATCCGATGGCCCAGGGCCGGATCCAGGCCAGTGGTTTCAGTGTCCAGTACGACTTGGCGTAATACCGGTGCCATCCGCTTTCCCTTCCATGACCAGACGTACCCCTTCATTGGCCAGGGCATCCGCGCGCTCGTTTTCCGCATGGCCCGCGTGCCCCTTTACCCAATGCCATTCCACTTCGTGGTGGGCGGCCTGCTCCGCCAGGGCCTGCCACAAATCCTGGTTCTTCACCGCCCCGCCGCCGGCGGTCTTCCATCCCCGCTTGATCCAGTTGGCGATCCACTCGGAAATGCCCTTCTGCACGTATTGCGAATCCGTATGCACACGCACCTTGCAGGGACGGTTGAGGGCCTTCAGGCCCTCGATGACGGCCATCAGCTCCATGCGGTTGTTGGTGGTATTCCGCTCACCGCCGCACAGGACCTTCTCATGATCGCCATAGCGCAACAGCACCCCCCATCCCCCCACGCCGGGATTGCCTTTGCAGGCCCCGTCGGTGAAGAGGTCCACCACCTTCTCCTCGGCCAATCGTGATTCCCCCCTGTTCATGGCATCGTCTTGCGGGATGAAGGGGACCAGGCCGGGCGCGCAAGCCAGCTGCCGTCCCATTTTGGCTCGATGAGGCGCATACCGTGCACCCGCTTGACCGCATGGATCAGATAGATACCGCCCCCCAGGGCCCACCAACGGTCGCCCGCCGCCTCCAGGAAAGAAAACCGTTCGATCCACTTGCCCCGGGCCAGGGGGGGCGCGTAACAGGCCATGCGCCCGCCCACGACATCAAAGCCCAGCAAGGCCAGCCAATCCTTCAGGCGGGCCAGATGGATGAAACGGCCGTGCCAGGGCCAACCCGCATCCCGTGCGCTGAAGGCACGCCGGATTCCCCATAGGCTGAAGGGATTGAAACCGGCGACCAGCAAACGGCCCTCCGGACGCAGCACCCGCTCCACCTCCCGCAATAACTCGTGGGGGTGGGGTGAAAACTCCAGCTGATGGGGCAGGGCCACCAGGTCCAGGCTTTGACTGGCGATGGGCAGCTGTTCTGGCCGGCAAACCAGCCCCCCCTGCCCTGGCCCGGCGAAAAACCGATAGGGCATGCGGTTCGCGCGCAGATAGTCCACCCCGCAATTGCCCAGTTGCATGGCATTGAACCCGAACAGGTCGGCGCTGACGTTGTCGAACCACGCCAGTTCCCGGTCCAGGACATAACGCCCCACATCGCTTTCAAACCAGGCCTGCATAGAATGAAGTGTCTTCCATCCGGAGTGAACAGATGCCGCAAGTGACGCCCGTCTCCGCTTTCCGCGACAACTACATCTGGGCGATCCACGCCCGGTATGAAAAAGAACACCTGGCGGTGTTGGTGGACCCGGGCGAGCCAGCCGCGATTCTATCCTGGCTTGCCTCCCAGGATGCGCGCCCGGTGGCGGTGCTGCTCACCCATCACCATCACGACCACACGGGCGCCCTGCCCGCCCTGACCCAACGCTGGCCCGTGCCCGTGTTTGGCCCGCAAAAAGAAGATATTCCAGGCGTTTCCCGGCCCGTTAGCGAAGGCGACGTCGTGAACATTCCCGAACTGGGCCTGGCCTTCGAGGTCATGGAAACCCCGGGCCACACCCGGGGACATGTCTGCTATTTCGGCCATGGGTGGCTGTTTTCCGGCGATACCCTGTTCTCCTGCGGCTGCGGCAGACTGTTCGAGGGCAGCGCGGAGGACATGCACGCCTCCTTGCAACGGCTGGCCAGCCTGCCGGAGGACACCCTGGTTTATTGTGCCCATGAATACACCCTGCCCAACATCGGCTTCGCCAGGGAGGTGGAGGACGGCAATCCGGCTCTGGAGGCCCGCTACCGGCAAGCCAGACAATTACGCAAGGCCGGCATGCCCACCCTGCCCTCCAGCATCGCTCAGGAACGGGCCACCAATCCTTTCCTGCGCTGCCATGTGGCCGGGGTACGCGTGGCCATCGCGCAACACGCTGGCACCTCCATCAACACCCCATTGGCGGCATTCACGGCCCTGCGTCAATGGAAAGACCAGTACTAACCAATCATGATCCCGAAGGCACGCCCCCGAAGATGAAAGCGCCCTTGGTCTATGCCATTGTGCAAAGAAGGGAGCCGGCGGACGCGAGGTCGAGAAGCGTTTGGTGGTCACACCCCGTGATCTAACCGGCCCCGGCCCGGCCAGTCCGCACCGACCTCCGCCTTGCCCATCTCGGCAGGGTGGCGTTTGCCGTGGAACAGGATGTATCGTTTCACCCAGTGGATATAAGCCTGCTCGGTGCGTAGGCTGTAATGCCTGAGCCGGAGACGGTCACGCAACTGGTCCAGCAACCTGGGCGGCTGTGCGGCAGAGACGATCTGGGAGGGGGAGGACATGCGGTTGACGAGGTTATCGGACAGGTTGAGCCTTGTGAAACATAAGGTTAGCACTGGTTTCCGGATTATTGGGCATAGCCTATAAAGCATCATTTACGCAGACACTTGGTGTCGAATTTACGTTGGGGCACATAGTCATCGAGGAGGCGCCATGAAATTCGGATTTCGCTCACCATCGCTAAAGAAGAGCATCGCGGCTCGTACTTCCGTAAGCCGCATAGTTCGCCACTCGCTTGGCGTGAAAGCTCCTCGGGGCTGGGGATGGCTGACTAATCCCAAGAAGGCTGCTTACAACCGGGTTTACTCCAGAACTACATTCGGCATAGCCGATGTATTGAGATGGCTCTTTGGTGGGAAACGCTAACTGAAAGGAAAATCATGAAAATGTTTTTGGCATTCGTTGTATTCGCATTGTCTGCTTCTGTTTCCGTCGCACAAGCAGCTTTTCCTTCGTCCTTCGACACTATTGCCCAGTCGCTTTCTTCCACAGCTTCGTCGACGACGCATCTTCCTGAGGTCAAGGGGCGTAAAGGCAGCAAGCGCGTTGGCGGCTACACGAGCAAAGGCAAGGGTAGTCGCTATATTGGTGGCCGTCGATGAGCGATCTGTGCCCCAACCCGGCAGTCGAGCGGACCTGCGCGAAAAGCCACGCAGGCCGCTCACTTCTACGTTAGAGGTTGCAGAACGTGCCCAGCCCTTTCCTTGCTGCTGAGCAATCAATACGCAAATACCAAATGGAGACATCGTAATGACGGAACAAATTTCCTTCGTCACCACCGAATTTGCGGACAATCCGGAACCGCGTTGCCCGTGCCTCCTATTGCTGGATGTGTCCGGCTCGATGCAAGGGCAACCGATTACCGAACTGAATGCTGGATTGACCACGTTCAAAGACGAACTAGCGGCAGACGCCTTGGCGATGAAGCGGGTAGAAGTCGGAATCGTGACCTTCGGGCCGGTGCAGATTGCATTGCCCTTTCAAGGTGCGGCATCGTTCTATCCGCCTGCATTATCGGCGCAAGGGGATACCCCAATGGGGGCTGCAATCAAACAGGGCTTGGATCTGGTGCGCCAGCGCAAAGATGAATACCGCGCCAACGGGATTTCCTACTATCGCCCGTGGGTGTTCCTGATTACCGATGGCGGCCCCACCGATGAATGGCAATCGGCGGCTGCCGCCGTGCGGGAAGGCGAAGCGGCGAAGTCCTTTGCCTTCTTCGCGATCGGGGTCCAGGGCGCCAACATGGACACCCTCCGACAAATCAGTGTGCGCGAGCCGTTGCGTTTGGATGGCTTACGCTTCAGGGATCTGTTCAGTTGGTTGTCGAGTTCCTTGCGCTCGGTATCGCGGTCGACACCGGGCACGGAAGTGCCGTTGCAGTCGCCGCAGGGCTGGGCTTCGGTGTGACGTGGCGGGTTGTAGCCGCCTCGGCGGTTGGCACCTCCCACACGGTCACCGGCACCGATTGCCAAGATAGTTGCCTCGCGCAAGTTGAAACCGATCCGGCGAAACCGCCCCTCCTAACGATCTTTGTCGCGGACGGGGCTGGGAGTGCGATCCACGGGGGTACCGGTGCCGAATTGGCGATTGAAGCTGCCACGGCCTTTGTCAGCCAACACTATGCCCAAGCCGGTGAATACACCCTCACGGACCATTGGGCGGTGGAATGCATCCAAGCCGTGCGGGAGAAAATCTATGCGGCAGCGGATCGCCAAGGAACCAAGGCACGGGATTTCGCCTGCACCTTCTTAGGCGTGGTCGCGTCCCCGGTTGCCACGCTCCTAATGCAAATTGGCGACGGCGGGATTGTAGTTGATGTCGGCAATGGGCTGGAAGTCCCCATTACCCCGATGTCGGGCGAATACGCCAACATGACCAACTTTGTCACCGATGAGAACGCCATCGACGTGCTGGCGGTTACCGTCTTACCCGCCCGCCCCGAGAAGGTCGCGGTCTTCTCCGATGGCATCCAACGGTTGGCCCTGAATATGGCCACCAACACCGCTCATGCCCCGTTCTTCATCCCCTTCTTCACCGTGTTAGCCACTGCGACGGCGGCGCAAGAGGATCACTTGCAAGCCGAACTGGCGCGGTTCCTCCAAAGTCCGGCCGTGAACGAGCGTACCGACGACGACAAGACCTTGGCGCTGGCACACTGGGTCGAGTAGGGCACCATGACGAAAACATTCGTCACCGGCACGGGCAAGACCATCGAGATCGGGCGGGAACTCGGCAAGGGGGGTGAGGGTTCCGTCTACGAGGTACCGGCGAACCACCATTGGGTCGCGAAGTTATACAACACCCACCATCAACCGGATGCGCAGAAGCAAGCCAAACTGCGCTTCATGGCGACAACGGCGGATAAAGAACTCCTGAGTTACGCGGCGTGGCCCCAAGAAACCCTGCATAAGACCGCCAACGGGCCGGTGGTCGGGTTCCTGATGCCCAAAGTCATTGGCCGGGTGCCCATCCATATGCTGTATAGCCCTGCCCACCGCCGGCAAGACTTTCCCCAAGCCGCGTGGGATTTCCTGCTCTTTGCCGCCCGCAATACGGCCGCCGCATTTGCCGCCATTCACCACCATGGCCATGTGCTGGGCGACGTCAACCAAGGCAATGTTTTGGTCGGCACCGACAGTAAGGTCGTCCTGATTGATGCCGACTCTTTTCAGATAAACGCCCACGGCACCACGCACCTGTGCAAAGTGGGCGTGGCGCATTTCACCCCACCCGAACTACAAGGGGTCGCGTCTTTTGACCGCGCGCCGCGCACCAGCAATCACGACAACTTCGGCCTAGCCCTGTTGATCTTCCATTTGCTATTTGGCGGGCGCCATCCCTATTCCGGGGTACCCCTACGAA
>Ga0272446_1002155_pt1 | contig 27411 bp, 19 predicted proteins | sample YNPCB0061_FD_194587 | JGI IMG/M metagenome (GOLD analysis project Ga0272446, IMG submission 194587) | Hot spring microbial mat communities from Yellowstone National Park, WY, United States - YNP-CB-006-1 | ecosystem: Environmental > Aquatic > Thermal springs > Hot (42-90C) > Sediment | place...
GTGGGGAAACCCGGTTTCCCCACACCCCTCTTCGAGAGCCTATGTTCACCTCAGGTGTGAACGACCTACAACCTCGCCCTGCCGCGCCGCGGCAATTGTATGCTACAATAGGGTGGTTTCGTAACACGGAGGCTCTGGCCAAAGCTATGAGCGACGTAACTTCGGATCATCCCGACACCAGTTCTGACGTTTTCGGTCTTGATGCCGTGCGTGAAGTGCTCCGCCTGATCCACGAGACGGATATCTCGGAGTTGTTGATCGAGCGGGGCGATGCCAAACTGCACGTCAAGCGCGGCGTCCCCCCGCAGCCGTCCCAGTCGTTCGCTGTGGCGCCGATACTGCCGGCATCGCTGCCGTCGCCTCTGCCTGGCGCGCCGGTACAGCCGATGTTCCAGCCCGCCCCGGCGCCGGAAGGTCCACCCGCCGAGATGCCCGCGGGGCATACGGTGCTCGCGCCGATGGTCGGCACGTTCTATGCCGCCCCGTCACCCAAGGACCCACCCTTTGTCCAGGAGGGCGACGAGGTGCGCGTTGGCGATTCGATCGGCATTATCGAAGCGATGAAGATGATGAACGAGATCGAAGCCGATGCCGCCGGGCGGATCGCACGGATCCTGGTGAAAAATGGCCAGCCGGTTGAGTACGGCCAGCCGCTCATGGTTATTGAGCCGCTCTAAACCGCACACGGGCAACCCGTGACGAGGCGTGCCGCGCCCATCCGTCAAGGGTTGCCCTATCCTTGCATGCACCAGGCCCTCTCCGTCAGCGAGTTGAACCATTACCTCCGCGAACTCCTCGAAACCAACCCGCTCCTCAGCGACGTGTGGGTCGAGGGCGAGATCTCGGAGTTCAAACGGCACGCCGCTTCCGGTCATTGCTACTTCAGCATCAAAGATGCGGAGGCGCTGCTCCGGGCAGTCATGTGGCGTTCAGCCGCCGCTCGTCTCCCCGCCCTGCCCCGCCCGGGCGAGGCCGTTCTGGTCCATGGGTATATTTCGATCTATCCCCAACGCGGCGATCTGCAACTCTATGCCGATATGCTCCTGCCGGCAGGCATCGGCATGCTCCACGCGCGCTTCGAAGAACTGAAGGCCCGTCTCGCCGCCGAGGGCCTCTTCAATCTCGATCGCAAGCGCCCCCTACCTCCCCGTCCCCGTCGCATCGGCATCGTGACCGGCCCCCAGAGCGCGGCGCTGCACGATATGCTCACCGTGCTGGGCCGCCGCTGTCCGCTGGTCGAGGTGCTGGTAGCGCCCTGCCTGGTCCAGGGTGAGCGGGCCCCGGAGAGCATCGTTGCGGCCCTCACCAGCCTGTTCCAGGCCGGGGTCGATGTGATCATCGTGGCCCGGGGCGGTGGTTCGCTCGAGGATCTATGGTCCTTCAACGACGAGGCGGTGGCTCGCGCCGTGTTCGCCAGCCCCGCGCCGGTCATTACTGGCGTCGGGCACGAGACCGATACGACCATTGTTGACCTGGTCGCCGATCTGCGCGCTCCGACCCCTTCCGCCGCCGCCGAACTGGTCGTGCCCGATATGCCGGAACTGGTTGCCGAAGTTGCCAGCGCCCGCGCCCGCCTCGATACGGCCGTGGGCGCCTTCCTGGCCCTGCGCCGCGACCAGGTGGCCGAAGCTGTTCGCCTGATCGAGCGCCAGGCTCCCCTGCGGCGCCTGGATCGCGAGCGCCAGCAGGTAGACGACCTGGTTCGGCGGCTGGAACGCTCCGTGAGCGCCGCCGTTCAGTTGCGCGGCGTCGCGCTCGCCGGTCTCGCCGGGCGGCTCCAGATCCTCAATCCCCAGGCCACGCTGGCCCGCGGCTATGCCGTGGTGCGCCGCACCGACACCGGCCGGGTGCTTACCGATCCGCTGCAGGCCCCTCCGGCCACGCCGCTGACGATTACCCTGCGCGATGGCGAGGTGCATGCCACGGTAGACAAGGCAGACCTATAATGACAGGACGTGCGCGGTGGAGGAGCGCGGAGAGGCCGTGCCTCTCCGCCCTCGCGCCCAGGCTCGTGGATGCCCCTATACCTTCTCCTGACAATGCGTAGTCTGTGACATGAACGCTCAAACACCGATGGAAACCTACGAGACCCTCTACGCGCGCCTCCAGGAAGTTGTTGCGCGGCTCGAAGAGGGGGAACTCCCGCTGGAAGAGACCCTGCAACTCTACGAGCAGGGGGTGCGGCTCGCGGCCGAGTGCCAGCGCCTGCTCGATACCGCCGAGTTGCGCGTGCGCCAGTTGCAGCTTGCCGAACCGGGTCCTGAGCTGTTCGCCTGAGCGCTACGGTGCGTATCGAAGAACGCTATCATCGCTATCCGCGCCTCATTACCGCCGCGATTGCCTGGCTCTCGGCGCTGCTGGTCGTGCTCGCGATGGTGAATCTCGGCGCGACGCTCCTCCGCGGCCTGTGGGGCATCTATGGGCGTGACGACACCTGGCTTGCCACCTTTCCCTGGTTGCGGCCGGTGGTGCTCTGGATCGCCAGCGGCGCCGGCGCCCCGGTGAAGAGCCTCTGGGAACTGGCACCCCTGCTGTTCGCGCCCCTGATCTGGGCGGCGCTGGCCCTGTTCGTGGCCTTAATGCTCCGCAATGCCTTTCCCGCCATCCGCACCGGTCAGCAGGGCATGCTGGTGGAGTTCGCCGGTAGCTGGCTGCCCGTCCCCTGGGAAGATCTGGCGGCGCTGAAGGTCACCAGTGATCTTGCCGGCGAACGCTTCGTCGTCCTCGTCGAAACCAGCCCGCGCCATCTGACCGCCTGGCACCGGCTCTACAGCTTGTTGTACCGCTTCGGCTGGCAACCGGGGTTTTACATTACCTCGAACATCAATGAGTTCGAGACCCTGATGAAGACCATCCTCGATGAGAACCGGCGCGTGGCCCGCGCGATCGAAGGCGTGCAGGAGGTGCGCCTGCAGGAAGAGGCCCGCTCGCCCCTCTTTCAATTGCTCCTCGGCCCCGGCGCCTTTTTCAGCCGCACCGACGCGGTCGCCGGCGAGCAGGCACCCCCGCCGGGCGCACCGGTGCGCGCGGTCTACCCCTTCCGCGTGACGGCCATCCTTACCACGGTCGTCGCCCTGTTTGTCGCCGGCGCTGTCTGGAGCTACCTGGGCTACTGGGTGCGCTTCCTGGCGCTCATGCTGCCCGCGGTGCGGAACCTCCCCCCCTTTCGCTGGACCTACGGCGACGTAGGGTATGTCGAGCTGTACAACGCCTACCGGACCCGCGCCGTCCCGCTATTCGGCGTCGAGGGACGCCCCGATCTCCCGGCGCCCTGGTGGGTGCTGGTCGCCGCCCATCTGATGCTGCTCATCGCTATCCCCCTGATCCTGTGGCTGCTCGGTTTCCTGCCGGACCTCGAGTCGCGCGACGAGGGGCTGCTCATCCACAACCGGCTCCGGCGCCGCTGGCAACTCGTCCCCTGGAGTCGCGTGCTGGCCTTCAAAGCGACGGAAGTCTCGGAGCAGAGTTCCGTGCTGTTGCTCCAGGTTCGGGGCGGCCCGGGCAACCGCCTGACCAGTTTGCTCTACGATGGCACCCTGGCGCCAGGGACGCTGATCACCTCGGCGATTGGCCGCTTCAGGCCCCTCGTCAGTGATATGCTACAGCGCCTCGTGCGCCTCGAACAGGCTGGCGGCACGCCCATCCTGCAACAGGAGGCCCGCTCGTGGCTGCTCTGGCTGGCCCTGGGCCGCCGCCCCGCCCTTGAGGCGCTGGTCGCCCAGGGACGGGACGACGCGACGACGAAACGCCTTGCGGCTGCCTGGTTGTGGCCCGCCGCCCGCGCCATGGCCCTCCTGTCACTGTTGCCCGCCCTGTTGCTGCTGATGCATGGTCTCCTGGGCGACCGCGTGCCTACCCCCGGCCTGGCGCTGGGGGTCCTTGGGCTGTGGGTGTTCGGCATGCTGGAGTGGCCCCTGGTGGCCCTGGCCACCGTGCTGCTCGACGAGCGCACCGGCGGCGGCGAAGAGGACCTTCGCGCGCTGGCGCTCTATCCCCGCAGCCAGATGCCCCGCGTCCTTCCGCTGCTGGGCGCGTTGCTGCTGCTGGTTGTCGGCGCGCCGGTGCTGCCGGTGCTGGCGTGGGTCGGCGCCATCGTCTGGGCCTACTGGCTCACCGCCGGGCTGTGCGAGACGCTCTATGAATGGCGTGGCAGCCAGGTGGTGCTGGGCGGGTTGCTCCCCGTGCTCTGGCAACTCCTGCTGCTGATCGCCTTCCTTGTGATCATCAGGTAGGCGCGGCGGCGTGCTATAATGCCGCCGCGAATCCGCACAAGGAGGTGATCCATGCACCGGACGGTGATCAGCACCGAGCGCGCGCCGGCGGCAATCGGCCCCTATTCTCAGGCCATTGCGGCCGGCAGTCTGATTTTTCTCTCAGGACAATTGCCGATCGATCCGGCTACGGGAGCGTTGATCGACGGCGATATTGCCGCAATGACGCGGCAGATCTTCCGCAACATCGAAACGGTCCTCGCCGCTGCTGGCAGCACCCTGAGCAAGGTGGTCAAGGTGACGGTGTTCCTGACCGACCTGAACGACTTCCAGGCGATGAACGCGGCCTATGCCGAGTTCTTTACGCACGACCCGCCCGCCCGTTCCACCGTGCAGGTTGCGCGCCTGCCCCGCGACGCGCGGATCGAGATCGAGGTCATCGCCCTGGCATAACGGCGAGCCAGAGGACCCCACCCTCCCACCGCGCTGCGCGCCTGTCCCGCATCGCATTGCCTCGCCCGACGGTACAGATGTAGAACCAATACCTTGCCAATATGCTCTTCGCCTCCACCCCAACCCTCCCCCACTGGGGAAGGGAGCCGGGCGCCTCCCCCCGGCGGGGGAGGTTGGGAGGGGGCCGTATCGCGCGCAGCGACTTATGTGCAAGGTATTGGATGTAGAACCGTCTGACCGGAGGCGTGGCGATGAACAACGGCAGATCCTTTCGCACCGCCCTGCTGATCGGCGTTGCCATGCTGCTGTCCCTGGCAGGGGCGGCCTGGCTCCAGCGCCCCGACGGGCGCCTGCGGTTGACCGTCTTGCCCGTGCCCGGCGACGCGCTGCTGATCCGCACGCCCGCGGGCCGACACGTGTTGATTGATGGCGGTCGCGACCCGGGGTTGCTGGCGCTCCTGCTCGGTCGCCTGATGCCGTACTGGCAGCGCGACCTGCGGGCGGTGATCCTTACGCGCGGCGACGGGCAGCGCCTGCCGGGCCAGGTGGCGGCTCTGTCCCGTTACCAGGCGGCGCTGGCCCTGGCGCCCCCCGACCTGGGGGATCAGGGCCTGGCCGTGCAGTGGCAGCGCCTGACGCGGACCACGGGCGCCCGGGCCATCCCCCTCCGGGCCGGACAACGCCTGGACCTCGACGGCGCGACCCTGGAGGTCGTGGCGGCCAACCCCGGCAAGCACGGCGGCGCGGTCCTGCTGCTACGCCACGGTCGCACCCGGGCGCTTATACATACCGGCGGCCCCGAGGGCGATGCCGCGGTCCAGCGCGTGGCGGCGGCATTGGCGCCGCTCGATCTGCTGGTGTACCCGTGGCAGCGGCCCCTGGACACGGCGGCGATCGCGGCCTTGCGTCCGCGGGCCATCGTGTTCAGCGAGGCGTACGAGGCGCCCGCGCCCGCCCTGCTGAGTTACGCCGACCGGCGGCGCTACGCTCCCCGGCTCTACCACCCGAAGAACGATGGCGCGGTGAGTCTGATCAGTAGCGGAGCAACGGCGTGGATCGAGACCGCCACGCCTCGCGCCGCGGGCGGAGGAGGGTCCGCGAGAACGCCGCCCGCCCGGGAAGCCTCCTTTCGTGAGGCCGCGCCATCTACATTTCGGACCGGAGATGCTCTATCACATCTTGATCTGAGGGGGGCTGATGGTCTTTGCATACATCATCCGCTCCAGGCCGCGCAGGCGGCCTCCGGTATAGGCCGCGCAGGCGGCCTTCGCATCCCCTAGCCGAGGGCTTTAGCCCCACGGCCAGCCCGACATAGCGGATGAATTTCTCAAAGACCATCAGCCCCACGGCCAGCCCGGCATAGCGGATGAATTTTTCAAAGACCATAAGCGCCCCGTTCGCTTATTTGAAACCGACGATGCGCGCATGTTTCTGGAGTGCGTCCTGATGCGGCAAAAGGGGCCTGATTTCGCCCGGGAGAGCCGTTGCGCCGACTGCTGGATCGCATCAGCCGTCCATGCGGCTCCGCCCCACAGCGACGGGATGAACATACTTCTTGGGAGGGCACAGCCCTCCCAAACCCTCCCGCGGGCGGGGACGTGGGGAAACCTGGTTTCCCCACACGCCTGCTCCAGCAGCAGCGAACCCATGCTGCCCGTCAGGGAACACGGAACAGCGACGTGAGTCTGCTCTGGCTAATCAGCGGGTTGCTCGGCTTGCTCGCGCTGACCGGCGCCGGGTTGTGGGCCTGGCGCCGGTTCTACCACGAGGCGCCTGAGAACACCGCGCGCCGCGTCTTCAAAAACAGCGCCATCACCTTCGCGATGCGCATGGTGGTCAAGGCGCTGGACATGGTGATCTTCTTTATCCTGGTGGGGAGCTTCGACGTGGCCACCTTTGGCGACTATCTGTTCGCCATTCTCCTGGTCGGCCAGTATTTGACCATTTTCACCGAGTTTGGCCTGGGCGTGCTGCTCACCCGCGAGGTGGCCCGCGATCCCGCTTCCGCCCGGCGCCTCTTCGGCCTGACCCTGACCCTGCGCCTGTTGTTGATCGGCCTCGTCGCGCTGCCGGTCACCCTGCTGGTGGTTGGCGCTTACACGCTCCTCGGGCAACCGATCTCGGTGGCGGGCCAGCAAACCATCTTCATCTTGCTGCTGACGTTGATCCCCGGCGCCTTCTCAGGGGCGGTGACCGCGCTGTACAACGCCAGCGAGCGGATGGAGGTGCCGGCGCTGATGGAGGTGGTCACCGCGACGCTCAACTTCCTGGCCCGGCTAGGGGTGATGGTCCTGGGCCTGGGCATTCTCGGGCTGGCATGGGCCGCAGTGGCGGTAAGCACCGTTACGGCGCTGATCTTTGCCGCGCTCCAGCGGCACGATTTCTTCCCGCCACGCATCGCCTGGGAGGCGGCGAGGATGCGCTGGCTGGCGCTCACGGCGCTGCCCCTGATGCTCAACAACCTGCTCAGCGCGGTGTTCTTCCGTTTCGACGTCTTTATCGTGCGCGCCTTTGGCGGGCCGGCCGCCGAGCGGCTGGTGGGGCAGTACAATACGCCCTACACGCTCCTCAACATCGCCATGATCATCCCGCCCGCGGTAACCTTCGCTGTGTTTCCGCTGCTGTCGCGACGGGCGGGCGGCGATCGCGCAGACCTGGCCGCGGCGCAAAACCGCACCCTCCAGGTGTTGCTGCTGCTGGCCTTTCCGCTGGCCATGGGCCTGTCGGTGCTGTCGCACGACCTGATCCAACTCTTTACGCGACGGCAGTTCCCCGATTATCAGCCTTCGATAGCGGTCCTGGCCATTCTGGCCTGGTTCCTGCCGTTGTCCTTTGTCAACGGCCTCATTCAGTATGTGCTCATCGCCGTGAACCGCCAGGCGGCGATTACGCGGGCCTTTGTGATCGGAGCGGCCTTTAATCTTCTGGCCAATCTGGCGGCCATGCCCATTGCCACCTACGCCTTTGGTCAACCGGTCTGGGGCCTGTACGCTGCCGCGGTGATCACCATTCTCTCGGAGGTAGTGCTGTACCTGGTGTTCCTCCCGCTACTGCGGAGCGAAGCCCTGACCCCGCCCTTGCTGGCGCTGGCCTGGCGTCCCCTGGTTGCGGCGCTGGCGATGGGGGCGATCATGGTGGGCGTGATCGCGATGCTCCCCGAGCACGCCGGGGCCATCGTTCCCGGATGGCCGGGCAGCCTCGCGGCGGCCCTGCTGGCCCCGCCGGCCTATGGCGTTGCATTGTGGGCCGTAGGCGGCATCGGGGCCACGGAGCGCGACCTGGCGCGGCGGATCTTCAGCCGAGGCGACGTGTGAGCGTACCCTGTCCCCACCCGCGGGCGGGGGCGTGGGGCAACCCGGTTTCCCCACACCCCTGCTCCAGCAGCCTATGTTCACGGTAGCCGTCCATGCGGCTGCGCCGCACACCGCCGCAATGAACATACGGGTGTTCCTGGGAGGGCTGCGCCCTCCCAGACCCTCCCAGGGGCCGGGGCCTGGGTGCGCGGGCCTCCGGCCCGCGTCCGCTGAGGTATGGGGAAACCCGGTTTCCCCATCCCCCTTGCCGAGAGCCTATTTTCACGTTAGAATCTACTCCAGCACATAGATCAGCGGCTCGCAGCTATCTTGCATAAGCAACACGACCGCCTCGCGGCGCGGGTCATAAGTGGCGAGCACTTCGTCGAGGTTCGGCGGCCAGTCATCACTGCCGGCGTCAGCAGGGTAGTAGGCGATGGGAGCATGACCCGTCGCGCTGCGGAGGTCGATCCCGCGCAGATCGATCTCGATCACCCCTCGACCATCCCGTGGATAGGCCTGCCGGGCGAACTGGAGCAACTGCTCGCTGATCACGCTCACGTAGCTCTCGGCGATGTCGGTGAGAGGCGCGGCGGGATCGTTGAGAAGGCGGCGCAGGCGCGCGAGGGCCTGTTGCTGCTGGTTCATACTGGCTCTCCTGATGGCTATCAAACCCTGTTTGCGAACGTGAACGTAGGCGCAACCGGGTTGCCCCATGCCCGCCCTGGAACGCGGTAGCGCAACCCTCCGGGTTGCCCGCGGAAAGCGGGTTTCCCTACCCCCCGCCAGAAGGGAGCGTGAGGTTTTCCCAGGGTAAGGGGTCACATGGCTCCTGGGGGCGAGGACAGCTTGCCCGCGGAGACGCGACGAGGGCGGAACGACGCCCGCGCTCCCGGGCGCGTAGGTTACCCCGGGTGTGAACGGTTACTTGCCAGGCTCCTGTGCGCGGTCATCGTTCGCCTGAACTCTATGATACCAGAGTAAGCTCACCGTGTGCGATGACAGGCTGATCATTCGCGGGGCTGCTGCCATTGTAGCCGTCCATGCGGCTGCGCCGCACACCGACGGGATGAACCTACTTCTTGGGAGGGCTACGCCCTCCCAAACCCTCCCACCGGGTGGGGGGATGGGGAAACCCGGTTTCCCCATCCCCCTCTCCGAGGGCGTATGTTCACGTTAGGAAGCGTTCCAATGCTCACGAGCCTGCGGCGTCTCTATGACGCTTTGGTAGCCGCAACGTGCTGATTCGGAGGCACATGTCAGCCTCTCACGCGCCTATCAGCCGTCGGCGATCCCCGCTGCAAGGCTCGTTCATTCACTCCGGGCGACCTCTGCGCTACCCTGGAAGCAGGATGCAACACCAGGGTTGAAAGGAGGGTTCTATGGCTGGCATCTGGCTGTCTCGCCACGGCGCGCGCCTGATCGCCGTTGCGCTGATCGCCGTCCTGGCGCTCAGTGCCGTTCCCATCGCCAGCGCCGCCCCCTTCGATGGGTCGCGTGAGCGTTTCGCCGACGAACGCTTCGCCCGGGTCTGGAGCCGCACCGACTCCGAACTGGTGCGCGGCGGGCGTAGCTGGTACTGGGGTCCTGGCCCCTGGTTCGACTACGCCGAGTTCTATCGGCAGGGCGTGAATGGGTTGCGCACGGTGCAGTACTTCGACAAGGCGCGCATGGAGCTGAACAACCCCGCGGATCGCTCGGGAGCGAACCAGGGTGTGACTAACGGATTGCTGGTGAAGGAACTGGTGAGCGGGAGCCTGCAACTCGGCAACGACTGGTACGATACCGATCAGCGCGCTCCCGCCGACATTCCGGTGGCCGGCAACCCGCGCGACGCCAATCCGAACGCGCCCGGTTACAGCGCCTTCGCCGGGGTCGCCACGCTCGACAATGGCTACCGCGACCCGCAGCGCCTCGGGCAGCGCATCGCGACCACGATTGATCGCAGCGGCACGATCAGTTTGCGACCAGAACTGGCAACCGCGGAGACCGAGATCGTCCAGTACAACACCATTACCGGCCACAACATCCCGCGCGTTTTCTGGCAGTTCATGAACCAGCAGGGGCCGATCTTCGACGGGGTGGTGCGGCGCGGCCCGATAGTTGACTGGCTGTTCACGATGGGCCTGCCGATCACCGATGCGTACTGGACGCGGGCACAGATCGGGACCAGCGAGCAGGACGTGCTGGTGCAACTCTTCGAGCGGCGGGTGTTGACCTACGTGCCGGGCAACCCGGCCGACTACAAGGTGGAAATGGGCAACGTGGGCCAGCACTACTTCCAGTGGCGCTACCCTCATCTGGGCACGCCCTGGGCCTCACCGCTCCCCGATCCGCCCCTGGTCTACGCCTCGAACAGCGATACCGGCAGCCACTGGGAGCTATACCTGCCCAACTTCTTCGGCCAGGGCTACCGCATCACCCGCAATGCCGCCGAGACGGTGGCCTTCTCCTGGCGACGCAGTTGGGACCCCGGCCAGGTCCGCTTGCTGGTCGACTCGCGCCGCAGCAATCCGAACTACCGGCAGATCTACACCTTTGATCCGCCGGCCTTCTTCAGCGGCGACTTCGCCTGGAATGCCGGCGTGACCCGCCTGAGCTACAGCGATGGCACGCTGCCGCCGCCCGGCGGTCCCTCTCCCGGCTATCTGCCCAGGGGAACAGCGAGCGACTACAACGCCAGCGTGTCGCCCGATGGCACCAAGATTCTCTTTGTCTCTGACCGGGAGAACGGGCAGGAGCTGTACCTGATGACCTTCTCCGGCAACTTCCCGGTGCGGCTCACCACGCAGGGCTGTACCAATGAGACGCCCACCTGGTCGCCCGACGGACGGCGCATCTACTGGGCGAGCAACTGTGACGGCGACTTCGAACTGTACCAGGCTGATGTGGTCTACATCTACGACAGCCAGGAAACCGTTAGAGCGCGCCTGGATCGGGTGACGAAGCTCACCGACAATAGCTTTGACGATCGCTACCCCCGCGTCGCCCCCAACGGGCGGGCGATCGCCTACTCGATCAATCCCAACGGCGACTGGGACCTGGCGCTCTACGACCTGAGCACCGGCCGCGCGCGGGCGCTGATCGAGGGTCCGGGCAATACCGAGGCCCCGACCTGGTCGGCCGACGGGGGCAGCCTGGCCTATGCCGGCGACACCGACGGCGACTATGAGATCTACATCCTCGAGCTGATCACCGGCGCGATCCGGCAGGTCACCATCAACGCCGCGCAGGATCGCTGGCCCTTGTGGGCGCAATGAGCCGGCCATCGCGCCCTTTGGAGGGGCGTAGGTTGTTCTTCGGAAGGCGCAGCCCTCCCCAACCCTCCCACCGGGTGGGGGGATGGGGAAACCGGGTTTCCCCATCTCCCTGCTCGAGCGGCAATCCGTTGCAACGAAGGTGACTGCCCCCCTCCCAACCTCCCCCCGCTGGGGGGAGGCGCCGGACTCCCTCCCCCCGGCGGGGGGAGGGCTGGGGAGGGGGGCTGGGGCGCCGCATGCGCTGAGGTGAACGTATTGGCTCCAGCAGCCTATGTTCACGTCAGCCGTCCATGCGGCTCCGCCGCGCACCGACGGGATGAAAATAATTTCTTGGGAGGGCTGCGCCCTCCCAAACCCTCCCAGGGGCCGGGGCCCGGGTGCGCGGGCCTCCGGCCCGCGTCCGCTGAGGTATGGGGAAACCCGGTTTCCCCACCCCCCTCGCCGAGGGCGTATGTTCACGTTAGGAGTGCAGACAGCGGGGCGGGTTCCTGACCCGCCCCGCTGTCGAGGCGCGCGGCTACGCGCCAGCGGCGCAACTACCGCTTCACACGGAAGGCGTTCATCCCCGCGAACTGCGCCGCGGCGCCCAGTTCCTCCTCGATGCGGAGCAACTGGTTGTACTTCGCGACGCGATCGGTGCGGGCGGGGGCGCCGGTCTTGATCTGCCCGGCGTTGGTCGCCACCACCAGGTCGGCGATGGTCACATCTTCGCTTTCGCCCGAGCGATGCGAGACCACCGCGGTCCAGCCGTTGCGCTGGGCCATGCTGATCGCGTCGAGGGTCTCGGTGACGCTGCCGATCTGGTTCAGCTTGATCAGGATGGAGTTGCAGGCATCTTCCGCAATTGCCCGCCGCAAACGCGCCACGTTGGTGACCAGGAAGTCATCGCCGACCAGTTGCACCTTATGGCCGAGCTTCTGGCGCAGCAGCTTCCACCCCTCCCAGTCGTCTTCGTGGAGACCGTCTTCGAGGGAGATCAGCGGGTAGCGGTTAGCGATGTCAACCCAGTAGTCCACCATCTCCTCGGAGGAGAGCACCCGGCCATCGCGCTTGAGGTGGTACTTGCCATCTTCGTAGATCTCGCTGCAGGCCGGGTCCATAGCGAGCATCACCTGTTCGCCCAGGCGATAGCCGGCTTTTTCGACCGCTTCGGCAATCAACTGCAACGGCGCCTCATTGGAGGGCAGGCTAGGCGCAAAACCGCCCTCGTCGCCTACGGTGGTGCTCAACCCACGGTCGTGGAGCACCTTCTTCAGGCTCTGGTAGATCTCAGAACCCCAGCGAATGGCCTCGTGGAACGACTCGGCGCCCACGGGCATCACCATAAACTCCTGGAAGTCGGTGGAGTTCGCGGCGTGCTGGCCGCCGTTCATAATGTTGAGCATCGGCACGGGCAACACATGGGCGTGGACGCCGCCGAGGTAGCGGTAGAGCGGCAGGCCCAGGGCGCTGGCGGCGGCTTTGGCGACCGCCATGGAGACGCCGAGGATAGCGTTCGCGCCGAGCTTGCTCTTGTTGGGCGTTCCATCGAGCGCGATCAACTCGCGGTCAATGGCGATCTGCTCGGTGGCATCCATACCGATCAAGGCCTCGGCAATATCTTCCTTGACCGCCTTGACGGCCTTGAGCACGCCCTTGCCGCCGAAGCGGGCCTTGTCGCCATCACGGAGTTCGAGGGCCTCGTGAACGCCAGTAGACGCGCCGCTGGGCACAATCGCCCGTCCGATATCGCCACTTTCCAGGTGGACGTCCACCTCTACCGTTGGGTTCCCGCGCGAGTCCAGCACCTCGCGGGCGACGATCTCTTCGATCAGCGTGGACATGTTCCCTCCGATCTTCAGGCATGACCCAGACCAGCGTGAGACTCAGCAGTCCGTAGTGGTGGAGGCGATGCGCGTACTGCTCATACCAGCGGGCGGGACGCCCGCATACCCGGTGCACGGGGCAGAGCGCTTCGTTTACGGACCACTCAGGCCGGAATTGCCGCTATGGCGCCAGCGCGTTGCCGGGCAGGTCGGCGCGTCGCCAGTATAGCATAGACGCGGATGCCGCGCCGCAGGCGCGGCAAGCGGGGATGTGACGAAAGGTGCGCTGCACGCCCCCTCCCGCGCACCCCACGCGACCAGGGTTCGGGAGCGCAGCGCCGCCGGAAGCGGCGCGTCCCGGCCCGCCCCCTCCCTGACCCTCCCCCGCTGGGGGAGGGAACCGCGCGCCTCCCCCCGGCGGGGGGAGGTTGGGAGGGGGGCGCGCCACCGCTGCCGGGTACCATGCGCCAGCTCACAAGGCCACGCAGAGGGCGCAGCGCTCTAGTCCGCGTGGCGCTGGCCGGGGCGCAGCACCAGCAGGGGCAGATCGATGCCGCGCAGCACTTTATCGGCGACGCTGCTGATGGCGACGCTGCGCACCGCGCTGCGACCGTGGGTGGTCAGGGCCACCAGGTCAGCCGCAAGCTGGTGCGCGGCTTCAATGATCGCGCGGGCGGGTTGTTCGGCGTGCGCCACCAGGGTGCGGGTCGCGGCGGGCGTCAGGCGCGCGGCGACGTCCTGAAGATACGCGGACGCAGTGGCTTCCTCGCGGGCCAGGGTCGCTGCATCGGGCCGGTAGCGGTCCGGCATAGGCAGGCTGATGGGTTGGGGGAGCGTATCAACGATCCGCAGCAGGGTCAACGTGCCCTGGTCAATCGCCGCGAGCGCGGCGGCGGGCGCCAGGGCCTCCTCGGCCAGCGGCGAGCCATCGAGGGGCACCAGCACGTGCCCGAAACGCACCGGTGGTGACCCGCTTCCATTGCTTAAAGGGCGCAGCAGGAGGAGGGGCGCGTGAGCCTGCCGGGCCAGCGATTCGGCCACGCTCCCCAGCCAGAGCCGGTCAAAGCCGCTACGGCCATGGGTGGTGAGCACGATCAGGTCGGCGTTGACGTCGCGGGCGTAGCGCAGCAGGGTGCGCACCACAGGTCCCGACAGGCGCACCGCTACCGGCTCCAGATCATCGCCGGCAAGCAGAGCGGCGGCCCGTTCCAGGTAGACCCGTTCGTGCTCGGCGGCGAGGGAATGCAAATGCTCATCTATCACCGGCAGCCCGTTGACGAAGATCGGGTCGCGGGCGTCCTCGACGTGGACATGCACCAGGTGCAGCGCCGCGCCAGTGGCGCGCGCAATGCGGGCCGCGGTTGGCAGGGCCTGTTCAGCGATCTTCGATCCGTCGAGCGGCGCCAGAATGGTGCGGAACATCTTCCAGCCTCCTTGCTGCGATGGGGTTGCTCTCTGCACCTGCCCGTGGGAAGACCTCCGGCGCCCCTAAACCCTGGTCGGGGTAGGACGGGGAACACGGATGTTCCGGCGCCGGATGATCGGCAAGGGCGAGGCCCTCGCCGATTATCCTACCAGCCGTCCATGCGGCTCGCGCCGCACACCGACGGGATGAACATCCTTCCTGGGAGAGCTACGCCCTCCCAAACCCTCCCACCGGGTGGGGGGATGGGGAAACCGGGTTTCCCCATCCCCCTGCGCGAGGGCGCAGCCCTCCCAAACCCTCCCACCGGGTGGGGGGACGAGGAAACCCGCTTTCCCCCTACCCCTGCTTAAGGGCCAGGCCCTTCCGCGGGTGGGGGCGTGGGGAAACCCGGTTTCCCCACGCCCCTCGCCGAGGGCGTATGTTCACGTTAGACTCACTTAGCGCACCGCAGGCGCTGCGCGCGAGGGAGACGGATCGCCGTGCGGCAGGGAGACCTCGCCGGGCGTAGGGGCGAGCGCGATGCGTAGCACCTCGTCCATCGAGGAAACCGGGATCAGGGTCAGGTCCTTGCGCACCTTCTCCGGCAGATCCACGATATCCTTGGCATTGTCCTTCGGCAGGATGAAGGTGCGGATGCCGGCGCGGTGGGCAGCGAGGGTCTTCTCCTTCAACCCGCCGATGCCCAGCACCTTGCCGCGCAGGGTGACCTCGCCGGTCATCGCGACATCGCGCCGCACCGGCTTGCCGGTCATTGCGCTGATCAACGCGGTGGTCAGGGTGATCCCTGCGGAGGGACCATCCTTGGGCACCGCCCCTTCGGGGATATGCACATGGATATTGTGCTCCTCGAAGTAATTCGGGTCAATGCCCAGTTCGCTGGAGCGGTAGCGCACATAGCTCATCGCCGCCTGGGCGCTCTCCTTCATCACATCACCCAGTTGACCGGTAAGTTGCAGACCGCCCTTGCCCTTCACCGGAAGCACCTCGATGCTGAGAATATCGCCGCCGGTCGAGGTCCAGGCCACGCCGGTGGCGACACCCACTTCGTCGCGCTCCTCGGCCAGGCCGAAGCTGAAGCGCTCGGGGCCAAGGTAGGTGGCGACATCGGCAGCATCGATGGTATAGGCACTCACCTCGGCCTCGGCGCCCGGCTCGCGCGCCGCCGCCACCTTACGCGCCACCTTGCGGCAGAGGCTGGCGATCTCCCGCTCCAGGTTGCGCACGCCAGCCTCGCGCGTGTACTCGCGGATCAACTTGGTCACCGCGGCGTCGGTGATGTTGAGCTGATCCGGCTGCAGGCCGTGGAACTCGCGCTGCTTGGGGATCAGGAAGCCCCGGGCGATCTCCAGCTTCTCGTCCTCGGTGTAGCCGCCGATCTCGATGATCTCCATGCGATCGCGCAGCGGGCCGGGGATGGGTTCGAGCTGATTGGCGGTCGCGATGAAGATCACCTTGCTGAGATCGAAGGGGATCTCCAGGTAGTGATCCGAGAAGGTGCTATTCTGCTCAGGGTCAAGCACCTCCAGCAAGGCCGAGGTCGGATCGCCGCGAAAATCGGCGCCGATCTTATCCACCTCATCGAGCACATACACCGGGCTATTCGACTTCACCGACTTGATGCCCTGGATGATCCGGCCGGGCATGGCGCCGATGTAGGTGCGGCGATGGCCGCGGATCTCGGCCTCATCGCGCACCCCGCCGAGGCTGGTGCGGATGAACTGCCGGCCCAGGGCGCGCGCGATGCTGCGGCCCAGGCTGGTCTTGCCTACGCCGGGCGGGCCGACGAAGCAGAGGATGGGGCTGCGCATCTTGTTGCCGGCCAGCTTGCGCACGGCCAGATACTCCAGGATGCGCTCTTTCACCTTTTCAAGGCCATAGTGATCCTCATCGAGCACCTTTTGGGCCTCGGTAATGCTGATTTCAGGATGCGTCTCCTCGCCCCAGGGCAGATTGGTGAGCCAGTCGAGGTAGGTGCGGATCACCCCGGCCTCGGGGCTGTTCATGCCCTGCTGGGCCAGGCGCTTCACCTCGTGGAGCGCCTGGGTCTTCACGTACTCCGGCGCATCCATCTCGTGGATCTTGCGCCGCAGCTCGTCGATGGGATCATCGGCCTCATCGTCTTCGCCCAGTTCACGGCGAATCACGCGCATCTGCTCGCGGAGGAAGTATTCGCGCTGGCTCTGGTCGAGCACCTCTTTGGTGTCCTGCTGGATCTTGGCCCGCAACTTCAGCAACTCGAGCTGCCGGGCCAGCACCAGGTAGGCGCGGCGGAGCCGTTCAGCCGGATCCAGGGTGTTGAGCACCTCCAGGCGATCCTTGAAATCGAAGGCCGGCCCCCATGTGACAATATCGGCCAGATGGCCGGGCCGCTCGATGCGGTGCACGAACTGCACTGCCTCCTGCGGCACTTCGCCCAGATGGTCAACAAACTCGTCCACCTGCTGCTTGACCGTATCCATCAGTGCCTGGACCTCCATGCTGTCGAGGTCCGGGTCGAACACGGGGGCGCAGCGCACGCGGTAGAAGGGCGTAATCTGGACCGCCTCGAAGATGCGGGCGCGGTACAGGCCCTCCAGGATGACGCGCGCAGTCCCATCAGGCAGCTTGGCGAACTCATCGAGGCGCGCGATGACCCCGATGGGCGGCAACTGCTGCGGCTGGCTGCTCTTGTAGCCCTCCAACTCAGACTCGCGCACAAAGATCAACAGCACTTCACGATGCTCTTCGTCCCAGGCCCGCTCCATAGCGCGGTATGACTTGCCCTGGGGCACCTGGAGCGGAATGGTCATATGCGGCATAATGACCATTTCGCCGAGCACCACCAGCGGCAGACGGCGTTCGAGGGACGGATCGTACTCCATACCTTCTCCGCGCCCGACCGCATCGGAAGCGGTGTCGGGATGATTGGCGAACGGACGCTTTTCACTCTTCATCGGGATCCTCACCTTGGTGCGAACAGGTCGCATATTGGTTGCGGCAGAGCCGCGTAAACGGATAAGACGTTTTTGCCATCTTTGCTCGTGGCGCGACAGCCAGGCCCGGACGTCCAGCCCTGCGCCATTCAGGCCCAGCGACCGCTTTCACCGTGTTCCAGGACGCGGGTCATTCCCAGCACGACGCGGTCGAGCAACTGGATCAGCACTTCTACCTCGTGATCCACCAGGTGCGCGAGCGCGGCCTGCATCTGCTCACGGCGCGCCTGTTTGATCTCGGCGATCAGGGTGCGGCCACGGTCGGTCACTACGACCATCACCTGACGCCGGTCGCTGGTGTGACGTTTGCGTTCCACCAACTGTTTCTCCGCCAGGCGATCGACCACACCGGTGAGCGAGGCCGCCGACTGCTGGGTCGCTTCGGCCAGATCCGACATTTTACACTCCGCCGCGATCTGGTAGAGGTGCAGCAAGGTGTAAAACTGGGGCAGGGTCAGACGGAAGCGCTCGTCGTCGAGCAGTTGCATGAACTGGCGCTGGGCCAACCAGCTAATCTGCATAATCGACTGTTCGATCTGTTCCAGGGGCCCTCGCTCGCCAGGGATCACCTGCTCGCGGATTTCTGAGGTCATGCGTGCATCTGCCGTTCCTATAGAATAGAGATTATCAACAGCCTTAAGTAAAGTATATCAGAGGTCAGGCACCACGGCAAGGGCGATGCGCCACGTTACGCCACGTTCGTGATGCGAGCCGCGCAAAGGTGGGTTATACTGGCAAACACGGGGGTAGAACAGCGCGGGTACGGGTAAGTCTTCACCCTTGTCCTGGGAGCGCGGGCATCATGGTCTTTGAGAAAGTAATTCGGTATATCGGGCTGGCCGTGGAGCTGATGGTCTTTGAATAACTAATCCGGTATAGCCCGCGCAGGCGGGCTTCGCATCCCGTAGCCGAGGGCTTTAGCCCGACGGCTAGACTGGCATAGCGGAGTAATTTCTCAAAGACCATCAGCCCTCGGCTAGGGAATGCGAAGGCCGCCTGCGCGGGCGAGAGCGGAGTATGTATTCAAAGACCATCTTGCCCGCGCAGGGGCGACGAGGGCGGGATGCCCGCGCTCCCAGGTGCGCGGGTTACCCCAGGTGTGAACAGGTACGGGCACGGGGGGAAGGCTTCGCCATGGTTGCGCCACGGGAGGGCTGTGCCCTCAAACGTGCAGGAGTTACGCAGTCGCCTTCCGGCGGGGAGGGGTGGAAGGCCACAGGCCCTCCGTGAAGCATCCGTTGTTTGTTTCTCGCCGGCGGCAGGAGCGCTGTGGGTAGTGCGCCGGGCCTCCTGGCAACCGCGTACGTCTCGTCAAACGTCGTTCACTGATCAACGAGTTTTTGACACAGAAATGCCACCTGGCAGGGATGGAGAAACCCGGGTTTCCCATCCCTGCCAGAGGAGTGGCCCGAAGCGATGAAGCCCTGATCAGTTCTCTGGTGGCGCCCCGGCCCCGTCGTTCACTCCCTCCTCCTCCTCCTGCTGGAGGTGGAGATCGGCGAGTTGACGCAGCGCGGTAAACAGCTCTACATCGAGAATCACGCCAGTAGGATAGCCCTTCTGCGTGACGATGATCGGCTGATGGTTGGCCCGCGAACGCTTAATCAACGCCGCCAGCGAGGAAGCAGCTTTTGAAATTGGCACGACACCCTGCTTCAGGTCAACGTCCAGCGTATACTTCTTCAGATCGACCACAAGACCCTCCTGAACTATTCCATCCTTGCGGCTTATCCGGCAGAAACGGGGGTGAAAGTGATACGCAGCCGACAGCCAGCGCGTCTTCTTGTCCCTTCTTTGAACCAGGGGCCAAAAACTGCCGCACATGGGTATTATTCCCGCATCCTGAGTTTGTCCGGCAGCAACGATCTTTTTCGGACGCCAGGGCCGACAAAAGATTGCTTTATATTTTACACCATAAGTTGATTTTTGTTAAGTCATTTCTGTGGCTTCCGACACGAGAAATTTCCCGCTCCATCCAGGTATGCCTGCCACCCTGGCCCTCAACCACGGTCCGCTGGCCCTGCCCGCCTTTCTGCCCGACGCCACCCTCGGCGTGGTCCGCGCGGTGGATGCGCGCGACCTGCGCGAGGCGGGGGTTACGGCACTGGTGATGAACGTGTTTCATCTCATGCAACGCCCTGGTTCTTCGACGGTGACAGCGCTGGGAGGGTTGCACCGTATGGCGGCATGGGATGGACCAATTGTAACGGATTCGGGTGGGTTTCAAGCCTATTCGCTGATCCGCCAGCAACCCGGGGCCGGGCGCCTGAGCGATGAGGGGCTGACCTTCCGGCCCGAGGGCGCCGAGCGCCCCTTCAAACTCACCCCCGAAAAGAGTGTGCAGTTGCAACTGGCTTACGGCGCCGATGTGGTGATGTGCCTGGATGATTGCACCCACGTGGACGCCCCCGATGATGAACAGCGCGCGGCGGTCGAGCGGACGATCCGCTGGGCGCGGCGCTGCCGCGATGAGTTTGATCGCCAGGTGCGCCAGCGGCGTCTGGGCGCGGCGCGCCCATTGCTCTTCGGCGTGGTGCAGGGCGGCGGCGATCCGGCCTTGCGGCGCCGTTGCGCCGAGGCGCTGCTGGAACTCGATTTCGATGGCTTTGGCTTCGGCGGCTGGCCCCTCGACGCGCATGGCAACCTGCTGCACGAGGTGCTGCGGGTGACGCGGCAGTTGATCCCTCCTCACCTGCCCATGCACGCCCTGGGCGTGGGCCATCCCGAAAGTGTGGTCGCCTGCGCCCGCATGGGCTACCAGCTCTTCGATAGCGCCCTCCCCACCCGCGACGCCCGCGCTGGCCGCCTCTACGCCTTCAGCGCCGATCCGTCCGCGTCGGGGTTCCGCCTGGCCGGACGCTGGTTCGAGACGATCTACGTCGCCGATAAAAAGTTTATCAAGGCCACCACGCCGATCGCCCCGGGGTGCGATTGCCATACCTGCCGCCACTACACGCTGGGCTACCTCCACCACCTGCACCGCGCCGGCGAGAGCTTGTACCTGCGCCTGGCCACGATCCATAATCTGCGCTTCATGACCCGGCTCATGGAGATGCTGCGCGCCGAGGGCGCCGGGCAGGAAGCGCCCCTGGCAAGCGGGTAACCCCCGGTCGTGGCCGCCACCGGCGGCGTGTTATAATCTGGAGTACTTGATCGCATCGGGTCACCACACGGCTCCGCCGCGCACCAATGCGATAAAGCAGCGTTTTCCTGGGAGGGCTGCGCCCTTCCACACCCTCTCACCGGGTGAGAGGATGGGAGGAACCCGGTTTCCCCCTATCCCTGCGTGAGGGCTTTGCCTTCCCAAACTCTCCCGCGGGCGGGGGTATGGGGAAATCTGGTTTCCCCATACCCCCGCGCAAGGGCTGCGCCCTCACCTTTCGGGGGGCAGGGGTGTGGGGAAACCGGGTTTCCCCACACCCCTGCTCCGGCAGCCTATTTTCACGTTAGGAGAACCCAGATGACCAACAGTTTTGGCGCTCGCTCCACGCTTCGGGTGGGTGGCAACGAGTACGAGATCTACCGGCTTGACAGCCTGGCGCGGCACGGGGTGCGCCTCGAGCGCCTGCCCTACAGTCTGCGTATTCTCCTCGAAAATCTGCTGCGCACCGAGAATGGCCGCACCGTCACCGCCGATGATGTCCTGGCCCTTGCCAACTGGGACCCGCGGGCCGAGCCTGACCGGGAAGTGGCCTTTACCCCCGCGCGCGTGCTTCTGCAGGATTTTACCGGCGTGCCCTGTGTGGTTGACCTGGCGGCCATGCGCGACGCCATGGCCGCGATGGGTGGCGATCCGGCGCTCATCAATCCTTTGCAGCCGGTGGAACTGGTGATTGACCACTCGGTGCAGGTGGATGCCTATGGCACCGACGCGGCGTTGTGGATCAACCGCGATCTGGAGTTCCAGCGGAACAAGGAGCGCTATGCCTTTCTGCGCTGGGGCCAGACCGCCTTCCAGAACTTCAAGGTTGTCCCCCCCGGTAACGGTATCGTGCACCAGGTCAACCTGGAGTACCTGGCCCGCGTGGTCTTTTCCAGCGACGAGAATCCCCGCGCCACCGGCCCGGTGCAGGCGTACCCCGATACCCTGGTCGGCACCGATAGCCACACGACGATGATCAACGGTCTCGGCGTGCTCGGCTGGGGCGTCGGCGGCATCGAGGCCGAGGCGGCCATGCTCGGCCAGCCGGTCTCGATGCTCATCCCCCAGGTGGTCGGATTCAAGCTCTCCGGCACGCTGCCTGAGGGCGCCACCGCCACCGACCTGGTGCTTACCGTAACCCAGATGCTGCGCCAGAAAGGCGTGGTGGGCAAGTTCGTGGAGTTCTTCGGTCCCGGCCTTGCCGCCCTTTCCCTGGCCGATCGCGCCACCATCGCCAATATGGCCCCCGAGTATGGCGCCACCTGCGGCATCTTCCCCGTGGATGCCGAGACCCTGCGCTACCTGCGCTTCTCGGGCCGCCCCGCCGAGCGGGTCGCCCTGGTCGAGGCTTACTTCAGGACCCAGGGCCTGTTCCACGATGAGCATACCCCCGACGCAGAGTACTCCGATGTCCTGGAGCTGGATCTGGGCAGCGTCGAGCCGAGCGTGGCCGGCCCCCGCCGCCCCCAGGATCGCGTGGCGTTGAGCAAGGTCGGCCCGGTGTTTGCCGCCGCCCTCCCCACCATCCTCAGCCCGAAGGGCGAGGTTGACCCCGCCGCGCTGCAGGCGCGCGCGCCCTGCACCATTGACGGTGAGACGGTCGAACTGGGCCACGGCTCGGTGGTGATTGCGGCCATCACCAGTTGCACCAACACCTCCAATCCCTCGGTGATGGTCGGCGCCGGGCTCCTGGCCAAAAAGGCCGTCGAGAAGGGGCTGCGCGTCAAGCCCTGGGTCAAGACCTCGCTCGCCCCTGGCTCCAAGGTGGTGACGGAGTACCTCGACCGTGCCGGGCTGACCCCGTACCTCAACCAGTTGCGCTTCAACACCGTCGGCTACGGTTGCACCACCTGCATCGGCAACTCGGGACCCCTGCCCGAGCCGGTCTCACAGGCGGTCGAGCAGGGCAATCTGGTGGTCGCCTCGGTACTCTCGGGGAACCGCAACTTCGAGGGCCGCGTGCAGTCGGAGGTGAAGGCCAACTTCCTGATGAGCCCGCCGCTGGTGGTGGCCTTTGCCCTGGCCGGGCGCATTGATGTTGACCTGACCAGCGAACCCCTGGGTGTGGGCGCCGATGGCCAGCCGGTGTTCCTCAAGGATATCTGGCCGAGCCACGCCGAGATCCAGCAGACGATTGACGCGGCGATCCAATCGGAGATGTTCCGGCGCAGCTACGCGCAGATCTTCGTCGGCGACGAGCACTGGGAGAACCTGGACGTGCCGACGGGCGACCGCTTCGCCTGGGACCCGCAGAGCACCTATGTGCGCCGGCCGCCCTATTTCGACCAGATGCCCGAAGAGCCGCCCGCGCGGGTATCCGAGATCGAGGGCGCGCGGGTGCTGGCGTTGCTCGGCGACAGCATTACCACCGACCACATCTCGCCCGCGGGGAGCATCAAAGCCAGTTCGCCCGCCGGTCGCTACCTGATCGAGCGCGGCATCGAGCCGAAAGACTTCAACAGCTACGGGTCGCGCCGCGGCAACGATGAGGTGATGGTGCGCGGCACCTTTGCCAATGTGCGCCTGCGGAACCGCCTGGCCCCCGGCACGGAGGGCGGGTTTGCCCCCTACCTGCCCACCGGCGAGATCCTTCCCCTCTACGACGCGGCGATGCGCTACAAGGCCGACGGGACGCCGCTGCTGGTCATCGCCGGCAAGGAGTATGGCTCGGGCTCCAGCCGTGACTGGGCAGCCAAAGGGCCATACCTCCAGGGCATCAAGGCGGTGCTTGCCGAAAGCTTCGAGCGCATCCACCGCTCGAACCTGGTCGGCATGGGCATTCTCCCCCTACAATTCAAGCCGGGGGAGAACGCCGAAAGCCTGGGCCTGACCGGCCGCGAAGTCTACGATATTCTCGGCCTCCCGGAGGCCGTGGCCTCGGGCTTTGCCACTGGACGCACTCTGACCGTGCGCGCTACCGGCGACAATGATACGGTCACGACCTTCGAGGTGATCGCCCGCATTGACACTCCCCAGGAACTCCAGTACTACATCCACGGCGGCATCTTGCAGTATGTGTTGCGCCAGCTCCTGGCCGAGTCGAAGCAACCGGCCCAGGGAGGGTAGGGGAGTGTGGAGGGGTGGAGGGGTGTGGAGGTGTAGAGATGTAGAGGTGTGGAGATGTAAAGGTGTGGAGGTGTCCGATCGTCGTCATGTTCCACACCTCCACACCTCCACACCTACGCAATCGTCCCCACTATCCGCCGGCGGGTGGCCACGGCCACGGCGAAGAAGCCGTAGACCATATGGAAGAGGTAGGTGAAGGGGAAGAGCGTAAAGAGCGCCAGACCGAGCGCCGCGTGCACGAACACGATCCCCGGCACGAGTTCCAGCCGCGCGAACAGCTCCGTCCAGATGATGCAGAAGATCAGCGTCCGCACGAGCATGCGGTCCCAGGGCCGGCGACCGGGCACACGCACCCCTCGCGAGGCCTCGTCCATATCGGCGACGATCGCCGAACTGCGCCGCCGCAGCAAGGTGATCATCAGGGCCATGTTCCCGACCACGGCAAAGCCGACCGCCACCCAGGTCACCCCGACGAAGATCGGCGCCAGTCCGCCGAAGAGGAAGTGCGACTGGAGGGCCTCGCCGTTCCCGAAGATGATCGCCAGCAGGTTAGAGGGACTGATGTTGTGGCTATGTTCGAGGTGCCGGGCCACGTCGGGCACGGGCTGGCCCGCCAGCAGGCGCGCGCCCAGGATCAGCGCCGAGAGCGTGTAGCCGGTAACCTCGGTGATGATGGCGATATGGTAGGCGATCAGGCCGTAGCCCCAGAGCGAGTTGGATTTGCGGTGGAAGTGGGCGAACGGGCCGAGCAGCACCGCCTTGAGCGCCGCGCCTAGCGGCATGCGCGGCGGGGCGCCGATGAAGTTCGGCGTCACGCCACGGAAGTGCTGGCGGAACAGCAGGGCCTTGAGCAGACGACCCAGGCGCAATCCCAGCCCGATCAGAAAGATCGTGAAGACAATGGGCGCAAGGATATCCAGTATGGTGATCAGCATCGCAGGGCCTCCTTCCTCTGTCAACAGTTCGGGCACTCGGCCAGTTCGCGCAGGCCACGCAGTTGATCCATCACGCTCGGATGCGTGGCGGCAAAACGCTTGACGATCGGGTCCTGCTCCAGCCAGTCCACCAGGTCGCCGAAGTCGGGCCGGTGCGCCAGCATTGCCAGGCGGCCCCCTATGCTGTGCGCGTCGAAGTAGTCCGGGTCCCGTCCGATCAACTCGGCGGGCATGTACATCCGCTCGAGTTCGCCGCGGCGGGCCAGGGCCTGCTCCATCGCATCGTAGACCACCTCGAACAGCACCTGCACCATCCGCTCGCCCGGCTGCGCCAGCCCGTAGACATTGCAGGTGTCCTCCAGCGACAATGAGCAAACCACGCACGGCGTTGTGACGCACTGCGCGCCGGTGAGCTGGATCTGGTTGGCCTTCAGCACCGAGATCTTGCGCCGCAGCTCGGTGTTCTCGGGCAGACGCATACCGCCCGCCCCGCCGTTACAGCAGTAGTTGTACTCGCGATTGGGGGTCATCTCCACGAAATCAGTGGTGACGAAGCTCAAGATCTCGCGGAACACCTCGCCCAGACCGGAGAGACGGGTGGCGTAGCAGGGGTCGTGCAGAGTGATGCGGGTGTTCAGCGGTTCGACTGGCAGGCGGCCGTCTTTGATCAGCTCCAGCATCAGCGCGTCCACGCTGACCACCGGGTACTTGAGGGGCCGCCCGAGGGCCTCGGACGCCTCGGCATAGAGGGTGCGGGCGTCGCACCCGCATTCCACCAGCAGGATCTGCTTCACCCCCAGCCGATCCGCTTCCTCTTCCCACTCCTCCAGCATCACCCGCGAGAGCTGGTGGTGCACGGCGATGTGGTCAATCTCGGTGCCGGTGTCAACCACCCGCGGCGAGACGGTGTAGCTCACCCCGGCGGCGTTGAGGATCTTGACCAGCTTGATCCCGTAATCGGGGATCTTGGTGTTGCCCGCAGCCGGACACACGAAGAGCATATCGGCGCCGTGCACGTCCACGGGCACCTCGATGCCTTCATTCTGGAGGAACAGACCCACGCGCCCGATGACCTGCGGCACGGTCAGGCCAAAGCTGTGTCTCAGACTGGCCGTGTTGTCAACGATGGATTTGATGGTCGGATTGGCAAGGCTGAGACCAGCGTCGGTATAGGCCGCGCGCGCCAGGCGCACGATGCGCCGGGTGCTCAATCCGAGCGGGCAGGTCAGGGTGCACCGCCCGCAGGCGGTACACTGCCAGAATGCCTGCATCCGCTCGCGGACATCCTCGAGGGTCGGCGCCTTGCGCAGCCCGAGCGCGGTGGCGACACGGCCCTCCAGGGTCATGTACGAGTGGTACACATCGCGGATGAGTTCGGTTTTGTAGGTCGGGTGGAGCTTCTCATCGCCGGTTGCGAGGTACCAGGCGCACGCATGACCGCACAGCTTGCAATCCATGCAGGCTTCGAGCGTAATCACGTCCTCCGGGGTCATGTTGCGCTCAAGGGACTCGACGAATGCCTTCAGCTCACCTTCCATAACCTCTGCTCCTTCGTTGCATGACCGTTTATCGCCGCCGCTCGAGGAGACTCGCAGGCGAAAGCATGCCGGTTCGCTGCTGCGGCCTCGCTAACGTGGTTCCGAAACGGCCGATCCTGCCGGAGTTATATCAAATCCGCCGCCTTCGTGTGCGCGAGAAGATACTCGGAAAGGACCGCTGGTCCTTCCGCGTGAAAAGGATGCACACTAGCGAACGGGGTTTGATATTATACCCCTTCGGGAGTCGTCCTTTTCGGCGTTATTTGTTTCACAATCGGAGGTTGGTGTTCGCACCGTCGTTGAGCCGAAATATAGCAGGGGAAAAATCTTTTTCAAGACTATCATCCGCCGTGTTTAGTTGTGAGTTGACAACTTTACGCGCGATATACTGATAACTCTGGAGCATAAAAGAACAAGTTATCCCAACTTTGCAGTATAATGACAGATTATATTGCTATTGTGAACGTGAGGATGCGATTGGCATATGCCATTCTACCCTTCAATGCCATCGGACGATGGAGGGCTGGGATAGATGGTTTTTTGGGTCGTCGATCGGCGGGAAGGTGCGACGGGCGCCTGGGTGTGCAGCGAGCGCCGGGGGTAGTAGCCCAGGCTCTTGAGCTTGGCGGCAATCGTCTGGACGGTTGGCAGTTCGGCATCGGTGTAGCCAAAGTCGCTTATCAGGCGGCGGCGCACTTCCGCCGCGCTCAGGCAGGCCACGCGCTGCTCACTGAGGCACTGCGGGTCGGGATCGAGGCGCCGCTGCTGTTCGATCACCGTGCAGATGTCGGCCAGCAGCCGTGGCAGCCGCTCTTCGGCGCGGTGCCGCCCGTGGGTCGCGGGCGGGCACTGGTCAGGTTCCCCCGCCTCCAGCTCGCGCAGGCCCTTGCGGATGGTCACCCGGCTCCAGCCCAGTTCGCGTTCGGCCAGACGCTGGCCGCCCGGCCCGAGCTCCTTGACGGTAAGCGCCATAAAGCGCCGGCGATCGCGCCCCTTGAGCTTGCGCGCCGTTTCGATCAGCAGCTCCTTGAGTGACGCGGTCAACTCCATCGCTGCCGTCTACCGCCTTCGCGAGCCACCAATGACCGCCGCTGTCGCGCGCGCCGCATCGCTCCCCCGCGCGGCCCCGGACGGAACCGCTCGGCGAAAGGGCCAGGATCTGACAGGGAGGCGCAGCGGCTATCCCTGTTCACCCTGCGCAGTCCCGGCGCTCAGGCATGGTTCAAACACACGTGACCGTTTGCCTCGACACGGGACCACGGGGGAGGTTGGGGGGGGGGGGGGGGGGGGGGGGGGGGGGGGGGGGGGGG
>Ga0272446_1002156_pt1 | contig 27394 bp, 21 predicted proteins | sample YNPCB0061_FD_194587 | JGI IMG/M metagenome (GOLD analysis project Ga0272446, IMG submission 194587) | Hot spring microbial mat communities from Yellowstone National Park, WY, United States - YNP-CB-006-1 | ecosystem: Environmental > Aquatic > Thermal springs > Hot (42-90C) > Sediment | place...
CTTCATAAGTCACTTTCCTCGCATCGGATGCGGCGGCTTGGCCATCGCCAGGCGGGCGATGTGGTCCAAAACCGCATGGAAATAGGCCAAATCCCTCTCGTTTTCGGGCATTTCGTCCACCACGTCAGACTTTTCACCGGGCATGAACCGGAACGGGAAGCGCTGGGCCTGCACCCAAGGCATATAGCCCCAGCCCGCCCCGCCCTCGAACAGGATGTCGCAGCTAGCCAGTTCCTTTGCCAGGTTGGCGCGGGTGGTGGCCCGCCCGTTGTCGTCTTCGTTCATGAGCACAGGCCGGGGCACATGGCGCAACTCCGCCACCCGCTGCCGTTTCTGCTCCGGTGTCCGGTTGTTGCCGTGAATCAGCACGAAATCCGCCGCTTCCACCAGCGCGTCGGGGAAATTCATGCGCCCGTCGCTGGAGGCGCTGATGGGAAGCACGAATCCGGCCTTCTTGGCCTGGAACCGCTCGCGGACCTCCTCGATCAGACGGATGATGTTTTCCGGGATATAGCGGGCGAAATCCCAGCGGTCGCCGCGCAGATCGTACTCGTTGGCCACGTCGATCAAGACGTTGCGGTGGTTGTTCGCAATCAGCCAGTCCGTGGCGTTGCGGGCTGCGGCGTGGATGGCGGCGGTGGATTCGAACACTTCGTCCTGGCCTTGATAAAAATACAGGACGTTGACGAACATGCCGCGCTGATCGGCGGCCTTCAGCAGCCTGCCGAGACGCGCCATCCATTCCGGCTTGAGGGAGCCGTCCGGGCGGAAGGCGCTCACCAGCAGCCCCTTGTTCGGACCGTAGCGGTAGCCGTTCTGGCGGGCGATCCCGTTGACCTTCGGGTCGTAGCCGGGGTTGCCGCCCTGGAGGCTCACGTTGATCATGAGGATGCCGTGACTGCGGTAAAAATCCAGCGCCTCGATCACTGCGTCCGTGTTCTGGTCGGGATCGAAAGGCCGCTCGGTGAGCCATTCGTCGTGAAACAAGGCCTGCGCCAGCCGGAGGTTCATCAGCTTGCCCTGCGCCGCGCGTTTGTATTCCGGTCCCGAATACGTCTTACGCCAGACATCGGCCGCATCCCGCCGGTAGTAGAAAGCCCGCTGGTCGTATTTCGACCCCAGCATGGACCCGGTGGCGATTTCCATAGCCGCCGGCGCGCCGGGCATCAACAAGCACACAAAAGCCGCCAGAAATCGCATGATTTGCATGCAGAATGGGCTATTTTTTGAACAAACTGTCAAAAAGCGCCCGGGCTTCGGTGGGCGACTTTGGCGCCGCCGGCGCCACCGGGGGCGCCACCACCGTGCCGCTGGCGGCCGCTTTGGGATCGCGGGCTACGGTCACGCGCGGCTTGAACAGGTTGCATTCGTTCGCCCGGTCCTTGTAAGGGATGCGCACCGGGATGGGTTTCAGGCACTGGAAGCGGGTGGAGGGCTCAAAGTGGGCGCACTGCTTGCAACAGTGCAAGGGGGCGTTACATTTCGGGCAAGCTCCGGAAAAGTCAAAATCCGGAGGCAAGGCGGTGGAACAGTTGTAACAGCGGGCTGCGACCACGGTTTGAACCATCCGGGGCAGCCGGGGACCGGTGACGTCAATGGGAAGCTTCGGACCCGGTTGCCGTGGCCTGTCGTCCCGATCGCGGCCTTCGGGCGGCCGGTCGGATTCCATGTATCCGCGCTGTCTATATTTGCGATCGCTTTCCATGAGCCGAGAGAGCTCCTTTGGCGTATTTCGAGAGGCGTGAGTCTCCTGCGCCCTGTCGGGCGTCCTTTCCCCTTTTTTGGCAGGCCCGGTAGACTCCGCCTCGTTCTGGCCTTAAGCGGGGATTGGCGCCGTTGTTGCGTTTGCAGGGCGGGCGGGCTGGAAAAACCCCCCGCACTTCCTATTTACCACGGTTCCATCCCGGAATCCACTAAAATCGTACCTGACGCTACCAGATTCGGTTCAAAAAACTTGTTAACGGCGCTACGGCTAGCCTTCAATCCATCCAGCGCCCCGCCGTCTGGATGCCCCACCGGATCAGCGAATGGCATTGCCGGGTGAGCGGATCGGAAAAGTGGTTTGGGGTCACTCGCACCGTATACCCCAGGCGGCCGCTTTGCGAAGGCACGTAACTCTTTGAAAAAACGTATCCAGAGGCGGACTTCTCGGTGGGCGGCAGGACAAATACCTCCGCGTCTTCCAGTTCGCCGCTGCTGCTGACCCGCCCCAGCACGACTTCCACCCGCACGTCGGACGGCTGAAGCTCGCCCAACTCGATCACCGCCCGGAAGTGGAGCGGCTGCCCGCTTGTCACCGGCTCCGGCAACTCGGGTTCGATGGCGGAAAACTGCACCCGCGGCCAATTCTCGACTACTTTCCGCTCCCACACCGCCCACTCGCGAATCCTGCGGAAATTACCCTCCGACACATCCATAAACGCCCGTTCGGCCGGCTGATACATCTCCGAGTAATACTCGGCCAGCATCCGGGTGCAATCGAATTGCGGACTCAGGTTCTTCAAGGAAGTCTTCATCCGCCGGACCCATTCGACCGGCACCCCTTCGGTCCGGTCCCGGTAATACATCGGCAGAATTTCGTTTTCCAGGAGGGAGTAGATGTTGGTGGCGTGGATGTCGTCTTGGTCCTCCGAGTAAGGTTCCCGGTCCCCGATCGCCCAACCGCCTGATTTTTCATAGGCTTCATCAAACCATCCGTCCAGGATGCTCAGGTTGAGGACGCCGTTCATGCCCGCCTTCATGCCGCTGGTGCCGCAGGCTTCTTCGCCCCGCCGGGGGGTGTTCAGCCAGAGGTCGACCCCTTGCACAAGCTCCCTGCCCACCTGGATGCCATAATCCTCGACGAACACCACCCGCTTTTGAAGTTCGGGGTCGCGCGAAAGTTGAGTAATTTCCCGGATGAAGGTCTTGCCGGGCTGATCTTTGGGATGGGCTTTGCCTGCAATCACGATCTGGACCGGCATCTGGGGGTTCAGCAGGATTTTTTTGAGGCGCGCGGCGTCGCGGAACAGAAGGGTCGCCCGTTTGTAGGTGGCGAAGCGGCGGGCAAAGCCGATCGTGAAGACATCCGGATCAAGGACGTCGCTGAGGCGGCGAACTTCCATGGCTGAGGCTTTTCGCCGGTTGGCTGCGGCGACAACGCTCTCCCGGACGAAGGTCACCAGGCGCCGTTTTCGCCTGCGGTGCGCCTCCCAAAGCTCGTCATCCGGGATTTCGTCGATCTGGTCCCAGGTTTGCGGCACCAAGACCTTCTCGCGCCAGTCCGGCTGGAGGTACTGGTCGTAAAGCGCTGCCAGATCGGCATTTAGCCACGACGGCATATGCACCCCGTTGGTCACCGAGGTGATGGGCACCTCCCAAACCGGCAACTGGGGCCACAACTCCTGCCACATCGCTTGAGAGACCCGCCGGTGGAGCAAACTGACGGCATTCCGGTAGGCCGAAGTCTTAATGGCGGCGATGGCCATGGAAAACCGCTCGTGAGGGTCGGCTGGATTCCAGCGCCCGAGCGACAGCAAGGCGTCGAAATCGATGCCGTGACGCTGGCAATATCCGCCCAAATACTCATAAACCAGCCCCGGCTCGAACAGGTCGATGCCCGCCGGAACCGAAGTATGGGTGGTGAAGACATTGTTTTGGCGCGAGGCTTCGGCGGCTTCTTGAAAGCTTAATCCGTTCTCTTCCATCAGAACGCGGATGCGTTCGATAGCCAGGAAAGCCGAATGCCCCTCGTTCATATGGAACACGGTGGGGTTCAAGCCCAGGGCGCGCAACGCCCGCAAGCCTCCGATTCCCAGCACGATCTCCTGGCGTATCCTGGTATGCGCGTCGCCTCCGTACAACACGTCGGTAATGTCCCGGTCCTCGGGACGGACGTTTTGCGGGATGTTGGTGTCGAGCAGAAAGAGCTTTACGCTTCCGACGTTGACCTGCCAAACCTTAATGTACGCTCTGCCGCCGGGCATGGAGACGTCCACGTACACTTCGCGGCCCTGGGGATCTTTGGCCGGCAGAACGGGAAGCGTATAAAAATCGTTGATCGGCGTTTTCTCCTGCTGCCACCCATCCGGGCTCAGAATCTGCTGGAAGTAGCCTTTCTGGTACAACAAACCGACGCCCACCAGCGGCATTCCCATATCACTCGCCGACTTCAGATGGTCGCCCGAGAGGATGCCGAGTCCGCCGGAGTACAGATTGAGGCTTTCTGAGATGCCATATTCCATCGAGAAGTAGGCAATCAACTCATTCCGGCCTTTATGTTCGCGCTGCGCCAGGTAACTGTCCAGAGTCTCACAAGCGCGGCGGTAAGCCGCCAGGTAGCGCGGGTCTTTGGCCGCCTTGGCCAAGGTTTCCTGGGGAAGGCGAGCCAGCATGAGGACGGGGTTATGGCCACACTGCCGCCACAATCCTAGATCCAGCCGGCGAAAGACGGTCCGGATATTGATGTCCCAGCACCACAACAGGTTATAAGCTAGCTCCGAGAGGCGGCTCAACGGTTCCGGCAGAGCCGGGCGCACCAGAAATTCACGAAAGCAATCCAGTCGGAAAGGCATGGCAGGTTTGATCTTTTTTCACCTTAACAAAAGCGCTCATAGTCCACGAGCAACGGAGCGTGGAAGGCCGTGCGGCAGCGCACGCATGCGGGAGACCTTCAGTATCGCAATCTTTGGCGGCCGAGTCAATCGGCGAGCTACTCGAAATCCCCTCATCTCGAGGTCCGCTCCCCGCCATTTTTCTATCGGCCGGAGGAAGCAGGATTTTCATGCCCTTTTTTTCCGAATTCGATCTAGAATAATGGACATGAAAGTCAGCGCTCAGGAGGAGTATGGGCTTCGCTGTTTGCTCCATATGGCGAAATCGGGGGACGGCGGAAGCCTGAGCATTCCGGAAATCAGCCGCGCAGAAGGTCTGTCAACTCCGAATGTCGCGAAGCTGATGCGCCTGCTCCGGCTGGCGGGATTCGTGGAGAGCGCCCGGGGACAAGCGGGCGGCTACACGCTGGCGCGTCCGGCTAACGAAATCAAGGTCCTCGAAGTTTTGGAGGCGTTGGGCGGGAAATTTTACGCGCCTGCGTTTTGTGACCGCCACGCCGGCGTTGAAGCGTCATGCACTCATTCGGCGGACTGCGCCATCCGCGCTCTTTGGACGGCTATTCAAACGGTGCTGGATGATCTGCTGCGAAATACGACGTTAAGCGACCTGGTGCGTTCGGAAAGCGAGGTCAACGAATGGATTTCCCAACGGCTGGCGGCGGCGGAAAGAATCGCCGCCGCGGCGAGTGCGGGAGACTCGCACATCCGGCGCTAACGGTGTAGACTAAGATTGCACCCTGGGAGGGGGAGCCATGACTCTCGGGGCGGTCTTAGCAGCAAAGACCCGCGAGTCCGATCTGGTCGAACGGCTCGACCACAACCGGATCCGATGCTTGGCGTGCGGGCATCGCTGTCCGATCCCGGAGGGACAGGCGGGCGTTTGCAAAGTTCGCTTCAACGACGGCGGGCGGCTGATGGTTCCCTGGGGCTACACTGCCGGGGTAAACGCGGATCCGATTGAAAAGAAGCCGTTTTTCCACGTTTTGCCGGGCTCGGTGGCGTTCAGTTTCGGCATGTTGGGCTGCGATTTACACTGTCCCTACTGCCAGAACTGGGTCAGTTCTCAGGTGTTGCGGGATCCTAATGCCGCGAGTTTGCCACGGGAGGTTTCGGCGGCCGAGCTGGTGAAGGCTGCCTTGCGCTGTGGGGCTGATTCGGTGATCAGCACCTACAATGAGCCGCTGATCACCCTAGAATGGGCCATCGAGATCTTCCGGGAGGCGAAAAAGCATGGCTTGTTGACCGGATTCGTGTCCAACGGCAATGCGACGCCAGAGGCGTTGGAACGGCTGCGCCCTCATATGGACCTATTCAAAGTCGATCTTAAGAGCTTCAACGACGCCCATTACCGGAAGCTTGGGGGGCGGCTCCAGCCCGTGCTGGACAGCATCCGGCTGATCCACCAGATGGGCTTCTGGCTGGAGATTGTGACGCTGGTGGTGCCCGGCTTCAATGACAGCGACGAAGAGCTTCGCGGCATCGCCGGTTTCATCGCCGGAATTTCTCCCCAGATTCCCTGGCACGTAACGGCTTTCCATCCGGATTACAAGATGACAGACCGGGGATGGACCACCATCGAATCGTTGCGCAGAGCGGCCGCAATTGGCGCCTCTGAAGGGCTTAAGTTCGTTTACTCGGGTAATCTGCCAGGGGCTGACGCGCGGTTGGAGCACACCTGGTGTCCCGGCTGCGGGGATCTTCTGATTCAGCGACGGGGGATGAGGACGCTCTCCAACCGGGTGGGCGACAGCGGCGCTTGCCCGAAGTGCCATGCTTTGATACCCGGCGTGTGGCGCCGCGCGGCGGCTGGTTGAGGGCGCCATGAAACCAGCCGCTGCACTCGGCGCTGACCACCAGGCAGTGCTGGCGCGGCTCGGGCGGCTGGCTCTGGACGCGACGGATTTAGGCGAGCTGCTCAACCAGACCGCGGCGTTGGTTGCCAAGACCTTGCGCGCCGACTTTTGCAAGATCATGGAGCTGCTTCCCGACCGTAAGTCTTTCCTTCTTCGGGCTGGGGTGGGGTGGAAAGAGGGACTGGTGGGGACGGCGATTCTGCCGGTGAACCGCGAGACTCACGCCGGACATGCACTGGTCTCTCAGAGGCCGGTGGTGATTGAAAACGTCGCCTCCGATTCCCGCTTTCGCAAGTCGGAGCTATTGCGGAGCCACGCGGTCGTCAGTGGCGCACACGTGGTGATTCCAGGAGCGGAGCCGTTTGGCGTCCTGGCGGTCCACACCGCCGAGAAGAGGAGTTTTTCCCGGGCGGAGGTTGCTTTTCTGGAAGCGGTGGCTGAGATCCTGGGCCAAGCGATACAGCGGCACCGCTCCCATGAAGCGATTCGTCTGAGCGAGGAGCGCTTTCGCCGGACTTTCGATGATGCGCCGATCGGGATCGCCATCATTGGCTCCGACCAGCGCCTGCTCCAGGTCAACCGGTTGCTGTGCGAGCGTTTCGGTTATTCGGACGAGCAGTTGCGGGGTTTTTCGTTTCCGCAACTGTTCCAACCCGGCGACAGCGAGATGGCGCGGACTTCGCTGGCCGATCTTTTTGCTGAGAAAATTGCACATTTCCGCCACAGTATGAGTGGGATTGACGCCGGCGGCGGCAGTTTGTGGCTGGATGTCACGGTGAGCATGGTCCGGGATGAAGCAGGGAAGCCCTTCCATGCAGTGGCGATGATCCAGGACATCACGGCGCAACGGCGGCGGGAGCGAGATCTCCGGCTGGCTCGGTTTACTCTGGACCGCGCCAAAGAAGCAGTGTATTGGGTGGGTCCGGAAGGAAAGATCCTGGATGCGAATGCGTCCCTAGGCGGTCTGCTAGGTTATTCCGGGCAGGAATTGTTGGGATTGAAGGTTTCCGATATCGACCCGTCAATCTCTGCCGAAGCCTGGCCTGAATTCTGGCGGCAAGTGAAGACGGCTGGTTCGGCGATTTGGGAGACGGTATTCCGGGCGAAGGACGGCAGAGCCATTCCGATGGAAGTGACGGCAAGCTATCTGGGTTTTGACGGATCCGAGTACGAATGCGTGATCGCGCGCGACATCACCCAGCGCAAACTGGCCGAGGAACAAAGGCGGGCGGGGGAAGAATGGTTCCGCAGCAGCTTTGAGTACGCAGGGGTAGGAACGGCGATCGCCAGTCTGGACGGCCGCTGGCTGCGCGTGAATCAGGCGCTGTGCCAATTTCTCGGTTACAGCGAAGAAGAATTGGCGGAACGGAGCTGGCGGGATGTGACGCACCCCGACGATGTGGAGCTTAGCGCGGAAGGAAGGGCGCGGTTGCTCGCCGGCGAAATTCCCGCGTTCGAAGTTGAGAAGCGCTATGTGCACAAGAGTGGGAAGATTGTCTGGGGCCGCCTGACCGTCTCTTTGATTCGGGATGCGGCGGGGCGTCCGCACAGTTTCACGGTGCAGATTTCCGACATTACGAAACGGAAAGAGGCGGAGGAAGCATTCCGGCGGACGGAAGCCGCGCTGCGGCGCAGTGAAGCGGAACTACGCGGGCTGGCGGCGCGTTTGCTGGCGGATGAGGAAGAGAAACATCGCCGTCTGGCGCGCGACTTGCACGATGATTTCAGCCAACGTCTGGCCGTTGTGGCGTTCGAACTCGCACGGTTGGAAAAGGAATGCGCGTCCGGCGCACAGGAGAGTCTGAGAGAGTGCCTGCGCACGCTGCGGGCGCGAATCGATGCGCTTTCGGACGACTTGCGCTCGGTGGCGCGGCAGCTTCATCCCGCCGTCATCGAGGTGCTGGGTCTGCCGGCGGCGCTCCAGGAACTGTGCGAGAGCGCTTGCCGCCCTCCTCATCGCGTGGTGCGGTTTAGCGCGAGGAGACTGCGGGCAGCGATTGCCCCGGATGTGGCGCTGGCGCTGTATCGAGTGGCGCAGGAGGCGCTGCGGAACATCGTCCGGCATTCTCAAGCCAGCCGCGTGGCGGTGACGCTCGGCCAGCGGGGCGACACTCTGTGGCTGGCGATCAAGGACAATGGGATCGGCTTCGATTCCAGTGAAGCCGCAAAAGGCGGCATCGGACTGATCAGCATGAAGGAGCGTGTAAGGCTGGTGAATGGAACGCTCACGGTGGAATCGCAACCGGAGCGGGGAACTCGAATTGTCGTGCGGGTTCCCAACCATGAAAGGGCTGGAAATACGGGGCGTCAAGACTAGGGATTCTCCCAGTTTTCAGCGCCGCGAGCAGGGGTGACAATCGAATTAAAGCGTGACCGTGATGAAACGGCTAGTGTCTCCATTTCTAATCTCTCGCAGTGGACGCAGCGTATCGGTGGTCCTGATCAGCAGTTCCCGGGCTCGTCACGCGGCTTTGGCCAAGGTGGCCAAGACGCTGGGCTGGGAGCTAACTTTTTGTGCTAGTTGCAGAGAGGGCTTGGAGTACTTGATGCAACACAGGGTTCCGGTCGTGGTGTGCGATGAGTGCGTCAGCGACGGCGACTGGAAAGTCCTGATGGAGCAGATGCACGGGCTGGAATTCCCTCCGAATCTCATTGTAATCGCAGCGCAACCGGGCGATAATCTTTGGGCGGAGACCTTCAACTGGGGCGCTTACGACCTACTGTCGGCGCCGTATAGTCCGGCGGAGATTTACCGTCTTGTCAGCCTGGCTTGCGACGCCAAGTGCCGTGAGTGGTCCGGGGCTGCCGCGCCGAAAAAGCCCGTGGCATCTTATCCCGCCGTCGCCGGCGCCAGCAGGGCGGCATCGCAACAGGCCTGAAGCCGGAGGACACATAAGGAGCGCCCGCGGATCCGCGGAAGGGGAGGTGCGCCGATCAAGAGCGGGTGGGCAGCCGTTCCCTTTTCGCGGCGTTGGTGTTAGAGTGTGGGTGGGCAATGCAACAGCAGGCCAAACGGGTGCGGCTGTTGGTGGCCGACGACCACGCGCTGGTGGCGGCCGGCCTGAAAAGCATGCTCGAACCCCGGTTCGATGTGGTGGCGGTGGTTGAAGACGGGCGCACACTGGTCCGGGTGGCCGAAGAGCAAAAGCCTGACGTCGTGCTGCTGGACATTTCGATGCCGGAGCTCAACGGCATCGACGCCGCCCGGCAAATCGGCCAGTTATTGCCTAAAACCAAGGTGATTTTCGTCACCATGTACGCAGATCCGACCTTTGTCCGGGAGGCGTTCCGGGCAGGAGCGGCGGGCTTTGTAGCCAAGCGGTCTGCGCCGACGGAGCTGGAGCAGGCCATTGAGACCGTACTGAAGGGTAAGTTGTACATTACTCCGTTGGTGACCAAGGACTTTCTGGGCTCGGTGTTGACGGGTGATCAAAGCGGGGGTATGGCCGACAAACTTACGCCGCGGCAACGAGAAGTGCTCCAGCTTGTGGCGGAAGGGCTTTCCGCCAAAGAGATTGCCGAAAAGCTGCATATTACGACGAAAACCGTCGAATTTCACAAGAGCGGCATTATGCGCGCCTTAGGGGTGCATACAACGCTGGATCTGGTGAAATACGCCATCCGCCACGGTTTAGCTTCGGCTTGAACGGTGACGGAGGGTTGCGGGTGGTCTCGCGCGGAAGGATTTGGCCGTCAAGCGGCTGGTCCGGCCGGTTCCGCATGAGGGGGTAGGGGGACGCGGAGGCGTTCCGCCCAGGCGGCGATGCGCTGCCAGACTCCGACGGGGACGGGGATGCCGGAACGCCGGCGTTCGGCTTCCATTCGCCATTCCGGGTCGCCCGCCACCAGGACTTCGGTGTAACCCAAGGCGGGCTCGGCGGATTTGAGTTCGGTCACCAGGCGCTCCATCCGGCGCTGGAACTCATCGAGCGGCAAGAAGCGCTGGACGTCGAGGGCGAGAAACATCTGGTTGACGCGGAGGGGACGGCCCGGGATGCCGATGCCGCCCAAGTCAGTGAGCATGCCGCCGCCCGAAAGGACGGCGCAAAGGATCTCGACCATCACCGCCAGCCCGCTGCCTTTGTAGCCGCCGAGCGGCATGGCGAGCCCCTCGATGGCTTCCTGGGTCGAGGTGGTGGGTACGCCGCGCTTGTCCATGGCCCAACCGGGGGGAATTTCGGGCTGGCCGGCGATGGCGGCTTTAAAGATTTTGCCGCGCGCCACAGTAGTGGTGGCCATGTCGAGAAGCCAAGCGCCACGGCCGGAGGATGGGACCGCCATACAGATGGGGTTAGTGCCGAGTTTGGGTTCCCTGGCTTGCCAAGGCGCGATCGAAGGGGAAGCGTCGCACATAACGATGCCGATAAAGCCGTGGTTGGTCATGCGCTGCGCCCAGTAGGCGGCCGCGCCGAAGTGGCTGGATTCCCGGGCCACCACGATGCCGACGCCGTGCGCCCGCGCCAGCCGGACGGCATGGCCCGTGCAGATTTCCGAGATCACCTGGCCGATGCCGGCTTCGCCATCGTAGACCAGCGCGGGAGGATTCTCGCTCACCACGTGGCCCACCGCGGTGACCGATATGTCGCCTGCCAGCATGCGTTCGAGATACGGCGGCAACAACTGTACGCCGTGGGAATCGACGCCGCGCAGGTCGGCCGCCACCAAGGAGTCGGCCACCAGCGCGGCATGTGCGGCGGGAACGCCCGCGGCTTCCAGTAAAGCTTGTGAAAAAGAAGTTAAAGATTCGGCGGTGAATATGATTTCGGCGGTCATGGTTTCGGATTCTTTTTGCAACCGGTTAGCGGGCAGTCCATCCTCCATCCAGGACGATATCGGCGCCGGTGATAAAACCGGCCTCCTCGCTGCACAGGTAAAGCGCTAATTTTGCGACCTCTTCGGGCTTGCCCCAGCGGCCCAGAGGGATATTGTCGGTGAACTGGCGCAGCGCTTCGGGGTCTTTCAGAAGGGGCGCGTTCATCTCGGTGGCGACAGGACCGGGGCTGATGCCGACGACGGTGATGCCGTCGGGGGCGAGTTCCAAAGCCAGAGCGCGGGTGAGGCCCAACAAGCCGGCTTTGCTAGCGCAATAGGCGGTGCGGCCGGGAAGGGCCACGTGGCTCATCATGGAGGTCAGGTTGAGGATTCGGCCCCAGCCGCGCCCTTTCATCAGGGGGATGAAAGTACGGCACATGAGGAAGACGCTGGTGAGATTGGTGTCCATGACCTGGCGCCACTCTTCCAGCGTAAATTCCACCAGGGGCTTGCGGATATTCATGCCGGCGTTGTTGACTAGAATGTCGACGTGGCCGAAGCGGGCCTTGACTTGTGCGCCCAGGCGTTCGATGTCCGCCTCACGGCTGAGGTCGGCGGGGAAGACTTCCGCCGAACCGCCCAGCGCACGGCAACCGGCGGCCACGGCTTCGAGTTGAGCGGCATCGCGGGCTACCAGAGCGAGTTGCGCTCCGGCGCCGGCGAGCGATTCGGCTATGGCCTTGCCGAGGCCGCGGCTGGCGCCGGTGACGATAGCGGTTTTGCTTTCCAACGGACGATTCATAGGGATCACATTTCTCATTACAAACGGCGCGCGATTACGGCATAGTCCTGCGCGCCGAAAAACTGAGTGCGGAAACCGGCGGGCAACTCATCGAGGGAACGATCTTCAACCGGGAAGCGCCGGATTACCTCGATGCGCCCGAAGCCAGACTCTTCCAGAAGAAAAACGAGCAGGTGCGGGGGGACAGGCCGCACATGCGTGGGATCGAGATAAAAGTGGCTGGCGAAAATGGCCAGACATTCGGGATTGGGCGTTTCCATGACGGCGAGGCCGCCTTTACGAAGGCGCGAGGCGAGAAGGGTCATCAGCGCGGGCAGGGCCCCCATGGGCAGATGTTCGACCACTTGGGCGCAGAAGACTGCGTCGAGCGACAACTCGGGGAGTTGGGCGAGGAAGTCGAACAAGTCGGCCTGGATGGCGTCGAGCCCTTGAGCGCGGCACAGGGCTACGCACTCCGGGTTGCTGTCCACGCCGCGGGCTTTCAAGCCCGCTTCTTTCATGAGCGCCAGGAACTCTCCTCGTCCGCAACCGAGATCGAGCACTTCGGAGGCGCCCTGGAAGTAAGGCAGGTAGAATTTTTGATTTTCCTTAACCTGTTCGAATGACCCGCGGAAGCGGTCCTCAAAACGCAGGTAATCGAATGGCTCCAGGGGACGGGAAGCTGCGGGCGGCGAGGGCGGCGCCGCGGCGGGCGCGGCGGCGGCGCGCTGGCGCACAACGCGCAGCTCCTGATGAATGAGCCGCTCGTATTCCTCGCGAATGCGCGCCATATCATCCCACAGGCGCTTCTGGATTTCGGTGGCTGAGCGGTCCAAAGCGCCGGTGAAGTCGCGGTGCTGGGCGGCGACCATTTCGCGGAAATTGCTTTCCAGCAGGGTGACGCGGTGCTGGAAAGCGCCCTGCAAATCGGCCACGGCGCGGAGGAACTGGACCTCGTTGGTGGCGAGTTTGCGTTCCCATTCGGCGCGCCATTGGGCCCAGTGCTTGCGGATGTCATCGAACTGGCCTTCCAGGGGGGCGGCGCGGCGTTCGAGAGCTTCGAGCTGGTTGTAAAGCAAGCTCAGGGAGCGGTTGCATTCATTCAAAGCGGCGAGGGTGGATTCCACGCACTGCATGACGCCCCGGTTGAACTCGACCTGGTCGCGGACGAACCAGCGGAGGGTGCGGGCCACAGCGCGCTTCAGCGCCTGGATGGCGTTATTTACAGCGCCCGGGGGGCGGGGATTCACCGTGCCGATGGAAGCCACTTTCGCCAGCGCCGCGTCGCGGGCGTGGAGCAACGGCATCAGGTCCGGCAAGGGGACCTTGGCATCCGAGCTTTGGGGATACCGGGCGCGGACGCGCTCGCGGATGGCGCGAAGCTCGGCAGTTACATCATTTTCGGCCACGGCGGCGGCTCCAAGTGGCGGTGATGGCGGTGTACACGCCCCCGCGCGGCGTGAACTCCCCGATGACGGTAGCGGTGATGGGGTTGGTTGCACGCACCACGTCACGCAGAAAGCGGTTCACGACGTTTTCCTGAAAGATTCCCAAGTTGCGGTACGCCAGCATGTACATTTTCAGCGATTTCAGCTCCAGGCACCACTTGTCGGGGACATAGTTCAAGGTGATGACGCCGTGGTCGGGCAGGCCGGTTTTGGGACACACGGAAGTGAACTCCGGCATACGGATTTCGATTTCGTATCCCGGGTATTGGTTTTCCCAAACTTCGATATCCGGCAAGGGGGCGTCCAGGCCCGCCTTGGCGTGCTGTTCGGTATACTCGCGCTGCTTTTTCATGACGGGATTAAGACCTTTGAAAGCATGTGCAGGAAGAGACCAACGTCGGTCACAACGCCGACCGCCTGGCCAGTGCCGCGGTCGCTAACCTTGGTGGCCACAGCCGGATTGATATCGACGCACACCAGCCTCACCCAACTGGGCGACATATTCCCGACGGCGATGGAGTGGAGCATCGACCCGAGGCAGAGCACCAGGCCGGCGCCCTCGAGGTGGGTGGCGTAAGCGTCCTGGGCGGCGTTCATGTCGGTAATGGTTTCTGGGAGCGGGCCGTCGTCGCGCAAGCTGCCCGCCAGTACGAAGGGCACGTTATGGCGGACGCACTCATAGAGGATGCCGGAGGTCAGGACGCCGCTTTCCACCGCTTGGCGGAGGCTGCCTGCTCGATAAATGGCATTGATGGCGCGCATGTGGTTGCGGTGGCCGTGTTCCTCCTGCCGTCCGTCGGAGATGCGAATGCCGAGAGAAGTGCCGAAGAGGGCGGACTCGACGTCGTGCACGCCCAGGGCGTTGCCGCTGAGCAGGGCTTGGACGACGCCGGCGCGGATGAGGGCGGCCAGCGAAGGCGCACCGCCCGTATGCACCACGACGGGACCGGCTACGGCGATCACCTTTTTGCCGTCGCGCAGCGTTTGCCGGATAAGATGAGCGGTCTGGCGGACGGCGGTTTCCACTTGGCGTTCGGAGGAAACTCCGTGGGTCATGAAGGCGAAGGCCAGGCGGTCGCGCTCTTTGGATTCGGGTATGACGCGGATTCCGCGCATGCCCACCACGACGCGGTCGCCGGCGCGGAGGTCGCGCAAACGGCGGCAGTGGGCTCTGGCGCCGCTGACCACGATGAGCGCATCCATGCGCTGGTTTTCCACCGTGACCCATGCTCCGTTCAGGCGGATCTGGGTGCGGTGGTTGGTAGTGGAGTAAAAATCATCCGGCGCGCAGCGGTCCTTTTCGACCACGGCGATGCCGGCGTCGGCGGGTTCGGCGGGGGTGCAGCCCAGGGTGAGCAGTTGGGCGAGCAACTTATTCATCTGCTGGGGGTTGGGAGCGTCGACGCGGAGGCGCAGGCGGGATGGGTCGGCGTTGGTCTTTCCGATGTGGAAGTCCTCGACCTCAAAACGGCCTCCGAATTCGACTACGGTGTCGAAGATCTGCTCCATGATGTGGGAATCGATCAGGTGGCCCTCTGCCTCGACCACTTCGGTCAAAGGCGAGACAGCGCCGGAGGAGTTCGTCATTGGGTTCCAGAATCCTTATGTATCAGGATAGCCGAGCGGCGGGGTTCACTTGCGCGCCGTCCAGGCGATGAACAATCCGTCGGGCGCGACATCCTCCCAGTAAGAGATGTACTGGCTGGAGACTTCGCGGCAGTGGCGGCGGAGCAGTTTCTCGAGTTCCCCCTTGCGGAACCACCGTTCCCAGGGCGGGGTTTCGAGCCTTCCCCACTGTTCAGCGTTCTTGTCGATGATCACCAACCGCCCCCCGGGTTTGAGGACGCGGCACAATTCGGCGACCGCCATTTCGATCTCGACGGCGTGTTCCAGGGATTCGGTGGCGTAGCAGGCGTCCAGAGAGGCGGTAGCGAGCGGGAGGGCGGTCATGGTGGCGAGCACCGGCGGAATGCTCTTGGGAACCACGCGGAGCATGGCTTCGGCCAGGTCGAGAGCGATGAGGCGCGCCTGGGGATGGCGCTCTTTCAGGATACGGGCGAAGCGGCCCTTGCCGCAGCCGGCGTCAAGCACCCGCTTGTGGTTGAGGTCACCGAGGTAGCGGAGGATGAGCTGAACGTGGAAGATGCGGGGATCAATGGTGGAGGGGAAGTGCTCTTCGTCTTGCGCGGCGTCTTCGAAGCTGGCGCGGATCCGCCGGAGCAGATCCGCGTCCAGCTTGGGCTTGAACCAGCGCCGCGGCCACCAGCGCACGGTCAGGCTCGCGTCAAGAAGATGGGGAAGCCGCACTTGTTGGCGTAATTTGGGCGGTAACGCTCGGTGTTGTACATGGTGGCGACATCCACCTTGCGCGGTCCCAGCTTGGGATCGGGGATCTCCACCAGGGCGAATTTGCCGTCTAGAACGGCGGTCATCAAACCGCTCTTGCCCTCGAGGATGGCGTCGAAGGCCATGTTTCCGAAGGTGGAAGCGACCAGCTTGTCGATGAAATCGGGCTCCCCGGAGCGGAGTTCATAAGTCAGGTCGCTGACGATGGTGTCTTCCTTGGAGCGGGCCTTGACTTCGTTGGCGAAGTCTTCGGCGACGCTCATTTTCTTGCGGTGGCCGTAGGCGTCGGGCTCGCCGTATTCCTTGACCGTGTAACCTTCCCACTCGGCGCCTTCGCTGAGCACCACAAGGCAGTAGTTGCTGGGGTTGTTGCGCTTGTCGGTGAGCAGCAGTTCGATCATTTTGTCGAGGTTGAACTTGTACTCGGGGATGCCGCAGCGGATGTTAGTGACGAAGGCTGTATATAAGGCGGTGTAGCCGGCGTCGCGGCCGAAGACGCGGAAGATGCCGACGCGCTCATGGGAACCGACGGTGGACCGCTGGCGGTTGATGGCGTCCATCGCCCGGGTGATGGCCGTAGAGAAGCCGATGCAGTATTCCGTGTTGCGGACGTCGTTGTCCATGGTCTTGGGCACAGCCATGACCTTGAAGCCCAACTCATGCAGGCGGGCGGCGTAACTGAGCGTGTCGTCACCGCCGATGGCCACCAAGCAATCGATGCCGAGGGTTTCCAAGTTCTTTAAAACGACCTTGCTCAGGTCATACACGGTGGAAGTGATGCCCTTCTTGGTGACCTCCAGTTTGGGGAAGTCCTCGGCTTTGAGATGCTCCGGGAGGCTTTTCATTTTTGCCGGGTTGGTGCGGCTGCTATGGAGGAAGGTGCCGCCCGTGCGGTCGATGGTCCGGGTGTTCACCCGGTTCAGCGGCAGGATGTAACGCTCCTTGCTGGCGGGGTCGTCGAAGTTGACGTGGGTGAGACCTTCCCAGCCGCGGCGGATGCCGATGACTTCCATGCCGTTTTCGACGGCGCGATAGGTGACGCTTTTGATCACCGAGTTGAGGCCCGGCACATCGCCGCCGCCCGTAAGAATTCCAATCCTTTTGGCCATGAGTGCTCCTGTGTCGTTCGGGGAATAGGGTTAAGAGCCATTATATCTGTCCGCCGGGCGGGGTGGGGTGGAGCAAGTTGGGGATGAAAGGCTGCGCATGTCTGCTTTGGTCGATCTCCATTCAGGCCCTAAAATCTTCATTCCAACCTGGGATTTGCCCCGTTGAGCATTTCTCCGTAGTCTCAAGTCCTAGCGTTTCCTTATACTTAAGCTTCAAGAATGCCAAGGGAGGGCTACGCGTGAGCACGCAGGCTTTCGCCGCCACTAAATCAGACAAGTTTGTCGTAATTCAGCCGGAGACGACCTACACCGGCGCTCCGATTAAGCCTCTGGCTAAGGGGCTGCCCAAGGTGACACAGTCGTTGTGCCCGGAGTGTTCGGCGCTGCTGGAAGCTAGGATCTTCGAGGAGAGCGGCCGGGTGATCATGGAGAAGACCTGCGACGAGCACGGGCTTTTCCGGGACACGGTGTATTCGGACGTAAAGCTGTACCTGAAGATGGAGGAATGGGTTTTCGGGGACAACCGGGGGTTGATGAATCCGGCGGTGAGCGATGCGGCGGTGTGCCCGACCGATTGCGGACTTTGCAACATGCACACGAGCCACACGGGGCTGGCGAACGTGGATTTGACCAACCGGTGCAACCTGACTTGCCCGGTGTGCTTCGCCAACGCCAACGCCGCCGGCTACCTGTACGAACCGGACTTGGAAAAGATCCGGGCCATGTTGCAGGCTTTGCGGGATGAAAAGCCGGTGCCGGGCCGCGTGGTGCAATTTTCGGGTGGGGAGCCCACGATTCACCCCAACTTCATCGAGATTGTGGCCATGGCTCGGGAGATGGGCTTTTCGCACATTCAGGCGGCCACCAACGGCATTAAGTTTTGCGATTTGGAATTCGCGCACCGCTGCAAGGAAGCCGGACTGCACACGCTGTACCTCCAGTTCGACGGGGTGACCGACGACGTCTACTTGAAGACGCGGGGCGAGCCGTTGATGGAGAAGAAACTCCAATGCATTGAGAACGTGCGCAAGGCGGGGATGAAGATCTGCTTTGTGCCGACGGTGGTGAAGGGGTTTAACGATCATCAGATTGGCGACATCATCCGCGTGGCGCTGGACAACATCGACGTGGTGAGCGCCATCAGCTTCCAGCCGGTGGCGTTCACGGGGCGCATTTCGCGCCGCGAGCTGGCCGCCAAGCGGTTCACGCTATCGGATTTTGCGCATGCGGTGCATCAGCAGACCGGCATTTGCGATCCGTACGAGGACTGGTTCCCGCTGTCCTGCGTGACGCCCTTCTCGAAGCTGATCAGCGCGCTGCGGGGCGAGGAGACGATTTCGCTGAGCTGCCATCCGCACTGTTCGCTGGGAACTTATCTGTTCGTGGATCAGAACAAGAAGGGCACGCCCGTGACGCGGTTTGTGGACGTGGGTGCGATGTTGCAGGACATGGAGATGACCGCCCGCAGGGCCGAGCGCGCGCGCATCAAGTTCTTTTCGAAGCTGAGCGCGTGGAATTCGCTGCGGCGGCACTTCCATGCGGACCGGGCGCCACAGGGGCTGAGCTTCGAACGGTTTTTGCAGACCTTGCAGGGGTTGACCGACAAGCAATACGGGCGAGGCGCCAGCGAAGCGGCGGGCTTCACCTACAAGACGCTGATGGTGGCCGGCATGCACTTCATGGATCACTACAACTACGACGTGGAACGGGTGAAGCGCTGCGTAATCCACTATTCGGCGCCGAACGGGCGGATTTATCCGTTCTGCGCTTACAACGGCGGGCCCACGTTCCGCGACCGCATCGAAGCCTCGCACTCGATGCCGTTTTACGAGCAGCCGCAGATGAAAGCCCTTTTGAACGGCGGCGGCTGCGGCGCTTGCGGCTCTCCAAGCGCGAAGAATTCGATCGTCCAGCTTTCGTAAAACTCAGCGCACGGCAACCTGGATGTTCTGACCGGGCATGGGGGGAACAGGGGTGTGCGCGCCTGCGGCCGATTTTGGGACGGCCACTTGCGCCACTTTCGGGAAACGCTGCGGGAAGGGGAGGGCATCCGGCGCCGGAAGTTTGGTAGAATCGCCGTGCGATGAAATTTGGCGTGCATAGCTTCATTTGGACGGCGAACTTTTCGCCTGCGGATTTCGGTCTGTTGCCGCGGATCAAGGAGCACGGCTTCGATGGTGTGGAGTTGCCGCTGTTCGAGCCCGTTGGCTATCCTGCGGCGGAAGTACGGAGGGCGCTTGCCGATCACGGGCTGGAGTGCACGTTCTCGGTGGTGATTCCGGAGGGAATGAGCATCCTTGCGGACGAGGCTGCGGTGCGCGCCAAGACGCGGGACTATCTGGCGGCGTGCATCCGGACCATCGCCGAGGCGGGCGGCAAACTGCTTGTGGGACCGGTGTACTCGCCGGTTGGCTACATGTCCGGCAGCCGCCGCACGGAGGCGGAATGGAAGCGGGCGGTGGATTGCTACCAGAGCCTTGTTCCGGTGCTGGAAAGCTGCGATGTGACCATGGCGATAGAGCCGCTTAACCGGTTCGAGACGTATTTTGTGAATACAGCGGCGGACTTGGCGCGGCTGTGCGATGAGGTAGGCTCACCGCGGGTGGGCATGTTGATCGACACGTTTCACGCCAACATCGAAGAGAAGTCGGTGGCGGGGGCGTATCGGACCGCCGGACGGCATCTCAAGCATGTACACACGTGCGAGAATGACCGGGGCACGCCCGGCACTGGTCATGTGCCATGGATGGAAGTGTTTGCCGCGCTCCGGGAGCTGCGCTACGACGGCTGGCTCACGATCGAGAGCTTTGGGTTCTCCTTGGGCGGCATCTCAGCGGCGGCGTCCATTTGGCGGGATCTGGCGCCTTCGCCCGACGACATCGCTTTCGAGGGCGTAAAGTTTCTGAAAGAGCACATGGGCGGATGAGCGGAGAATGGTGGACGTCGTTTCGCGTGGCGCCCGGCTGGTTGATCCATGCGGCGGCGAGCGATAGAGGCATCGCCAGAATCGAGATCGGGGGCGACCGGCAGCCGGCGGGGGAAGACCCGCATCCGCTGCTGGCGCGCGTTCGCAGGCAACTGGAGGAGTATTTTCGGGGGGAGCGGACGGAATTCGACGTTCCGCTGGATCTACGCGGGACCGAATTCGAGCTGAGGGTTTGGGAGAAGCTGCAAGAAGTCCCTTACGGGGAGACGATCCGTTACGCGCAACTGGCGCAGCGTGTAGGATCGCCGCGCGCTTTTCGCGCCGTGGGCAGGGCCAACGGCAAGAACCCGGTTCCGATCATCGTGCCATGCCACCGCGTAATTGCCTCCGGCGGCGGGCTGGGCGGCTATAGTGCGGGGATTTCTTACAAGCGCTTGCTGCTCGAGCTGGAGGCTTCCAACACCAAGCGGATCAATTCGTCCGCGCGGTCCAGTTCCACTCCGATTTTCAGCCAATAGAGTTTGAGCGGGTGAACCAGCCGGGTGGCGTCGTCCGGCAGGTTCATAGCGTCCTTTTCGGTGGTGAGCAGAGCCTCTGCACCGAGCCTGCGGGCGTGTTGAGCCAGGCGGAGCAATTCGGCGGGGCGGTAGGTGTGGTGGTCACCGAAGGGGTAGCGCATCACGGTATGGATGCCGGCAGCGTCCAGCGTGCTCCAGAAGGCGGCAGGGTTGGCCAAGCCGCAGAAGGCGAGGGAACGGGCGGCGGGCGGCGCCTCCGGGGGCCACTCGTGGGCGCCGTCGGTCCAGGCGCGGGGGATTACCCGGGCGTGGAAGACCGGCGCGTGGGGACAGTAGCGGCGGAGTTTGCGCTCGATGCCTTCGTAAGAGCGGCCGGCGGTGGTGCGCGTGAGCACGAGCACGCCGGCTCGCTCCAACGCCTCGAAGGGCTCGCGCAACCGCCCGAGCGGAAAGACATCGCCGCCGCCGAACGGGTCGAGGCTGTCGATGAGCACGATGTCCAGGTCTCTGGCGAGGCGCTGGTGCTGGAAACCGTCGTCGAGGAGGATGACGGAAACGCGGCAGTTCTCGATGAGGGCCCGGGCGGCGGCGACGCGATTGGCGCCGATGGCGACCGGACCGAGGCCGGACCGCACAAACAATTGCGCCTCGTCGCCGGTGCGGGCGGTGGGGGCCGACCCGCCGGCGGGGATAAGCGTGACCGGCTCCGGGGACTTTCTGCGATAGCCGCGGGTGAGGAATGCCGGCTCGAGCCCGCGTTCCTTGAGGCGTTCGGCAAGCCAGAGGACGAAAGGCGTCTTGCCGGCGCCGCCCATGGCCAGCGCGCCCACGCTGACGACAGGGAGGCCGACCTTTTGCCGTTCGCGCCGCATGCGAGCTTGACGCAGACGGCCGCCGGCTTCCCAGATACGGGCCAAGGGCCAAAGCAACAGCCGCACAGCGGCCGGATGGAGCGCAGCCGGCGCATGAGAGGCGTGCAGTCTTGCCACTTCGGCGGCGGCGCGGGCGGTGGCGCCGCGCTTAAGCTGCGCCAGTTCGAGAGCCCGGCGGCCGATCTCAGCGCGGCGGGCCGGGTCGTCTAAGAGGTCTTCCACGGCGGCGGCGAGTTCGGTTTCGTCGCGGATGCGCACCAACGCGCCCGCCGAGGTGAACTCTTCGGCGATCGCGGCGAAGTTCTCCATATGGGGGCCGGCGATGACGGCGCGGCTGTGAAACGCCGGCTCAAGGATATTATGACCGCCGCGGTGCGGCAAGGTGCCGCCCATGAATACGACGTCGGCGAGCGCGAACAGCGAGCTGAGTTCGCCGATGGAGTCCACCAGCAAAACTCCGGGCAGCGTGAGGCTTGAGGTGGCGTCAAGCCGAGAACGCCGCAGGTGGGGCAAGCCGTCCAGCTTGGCCGCAGCGTCCTCGAAGCGTTCCGGACGGCGGGGAACGAGCATCAAAAGCAGGTCAGGGCGGCGTTCGGCCACCCGCCGGAAAGCGGCGATGACGGCGTCATCCTCGTCGGGATCTCCGGCTTTGGCGGGCGGCATGGTGCTGGCGGCGATCCATACCGCGCCGGGGCGAAGCCGCTCGAGGAATCGGGCGATTTCTTGGGGCGGCGCGCCGGCGGAAGGCTCAAAGTCGAACTTCATGTTTCCGGCGACCGTGACGGAGTCTTCACGGGCGCCGGCGGCGAGGTAGCGCTGTAGATCACGGGGCGTTTGAACGAGGATCCGTGAGGCGTGGCCGAGTGCGTGGCGGAAGAACCAGCGAAAGCGCGCGTAGCGAGGAGCGGCGCGGTCAGAGATGCGGCCATTGACGATCAACAATTCTGCGCCCGCCCGGCGCGCTTCGCGGAACAGGTTGGGCCAGATTTCGGTTTCCATAATGACGACCACGGCGGGGCGGATGGTCCTCAGGACCCGGCGCACGCAGGAGACGTAATCGAAGGGGAGGAAGAAGACGCCGCCGGCAAGTCCGGCCAGTTTCTGATCCGCCATGGCGCGTCCGGCAAGGGTGGTTGTGGAAACGAACAGCGGCGCTCCGGGAATGTCTCGTTTGAGCTTCCGCAACAGTTCGACTGCGGTCAGGATTTCCCCCACGGAAACCGCGTGCAGCCACACGGCGCCTGCACCCTTACGCCGGAACGCGCCGGGCAGGAACCCGAGCCGCTCGCCGATGCCGCTGAAGTAACGGCGGTCGCGGATTCCGCGGCTCACAACGTAGAGTAGGATGAAAGGTAACGCTGCAAGTTCGAGGAAGCGATAAAGGAAATAGATGAGCTTCGTCGCCAATAGTCTGATTCTTTCCCTGAGTATAGCGGCCGCGGCCGCCGCCGACAAGAACAGCGGGCGAGAGGCGTTTCGCGTGCAGCCGGCCGAGTCCTACCCCTACCGCCAGACCAACGACAAGGTGGTGATTGCGGTGGAGCCGTTCGATCGGGCGGACAAAGCCAAAGCAGCGTTTGGAAAGGTGAATCCCAACGAGTACGGCGTGCTGCCCGTACTGGTAGTGATCCACAACGGCGGCGCCAGGGCGCTGGACTTGCGCGCCATGCGTGTGGAATATATCGGTCCGGACCGCAGCCGCATCGAAGCGACGCCCAGCCAGGATGTCCGCTACGTGCGCGGTCCCGACCGTCCGCCGCCGGGTGCGGGCGAGCCCCCGCGGCGCGGTCCGCTGCCCCGATCCGGAGGTAAGAAAAGAAACCCTCTGGATGTATGGGAGATCGAAGGGCGGGCGTTCGCCGCGCGTATGCTGCCCGCCGGGGAAAGCGCCCACGGATTTTTCTATTTCCAGGCCCGTCCGCGTCCCGGCGCCGCCATCTATATCACCGGACTGCGGGAGGCGGGGACGCAGCGTGAATTGCTGTATTTTGAGATCCCGCTTCCTTAAGTTCGAAGGGCCGGGGGCGGTCCCTTTTCCAGTGATCTGTCAGAAAGTGAGTTTCAAGGCGAACTGGAGCACGCGCGCGTCGCGCGTTCCGGTCACCACGGCAAAGTTGTTGAGCAGCGGATTCACGCCGGTGGCGGTCACGGTCAGCGTGGAACCCACGGTCGTGAACGAAGGGTGATTGAAGGCGTTGAAGAATTCGCTGCGGAACTGCAAACGCAGCCGTTCGCTCAACGTGAAGTTCTTGAACAACGAGAGATCCCACTTGTTCACGCCGGGTCCGCGCAGGCTGTTGCGGCCCATGTTGCCGAAAGTTCCGGTTCGAGGACGCGCGAAGGCGGAGCGGTTGAACCACTCTTCGACGGTGCGCGGTCCTTTGGTGTCCGCGATGACGTCCGGGCGCTGATTTTGAACGGCGCCGATGCCGGCTACGTCCGAACTCATGACCACATCAAAAGGACGCCCACTCCACATGCGAACGATGCCGGACGCCTGCCAGCCTCCCAGGGCATGGCGCACGAAGGCTTGATTCTTGCGAAAGTACGGCAGCCGCCACACGAAGTTTCCGGTAAAGACGAGGGTGCGGTCGAAATCCGAGGGGCCACGCTCAGCGCGGATGTTATGGCTGTTGGGCGGCACGTCGCCGGCTCCGCGTTCGCTTGACCCATCGTCAATACTCTTGGCCCAGGTGAAGGCGCCGCCGGCGGACAGCCGTCCCCTCATGCGCCGGTTGAAGGAGACTTGCAAAGAATGGTAGATACTGCTGCCGGTGGTCTGTCGCTGAGTAATGTTGCCCCAGCCGGTATAAGGGCGCACCGCATTTACGTTGACATTGGCCGGGACCGAGCCGGCAGGCGGGTTGTTGATGTTGAGCGGGCGCTGTAAGCGCAAGCCGCGCGTGCCGACGTAGCTGACGTTGAGGATGCCCAGGCCCATGATGTCCCGCTGCTGGCCGAAGCTCCACTGGTGGACGGTGGGGGCTTTCAGAGGGTCGCCCAAGGCGGTGAAGTTAGGCGGGTTGGCGGGCGCCTCGGCGCCGCTAACCGCGTTCTGGAGCACGGGGTTGGTGATGGTGACCGAACGGGAGAAGGGCGGGTTGTCAAAGGTGTTGTTGATGAAAGTGCCGATCAGAGGACGCGTGAAGAACATGCCATAGCCGCCGCGAATGACCGACTTGCGCCCTTTGGGCGCCCAGGCGAAACCGACGCGAGGGGCAAACAGCTTGGTGTGGTTGTTGGCCACGCGCCGCCCGTACGGGGAATTTTTCCCGGCGATCACCACTCCGTTCAGAGGATCGCCGGAATTCGGAATCAACTGGCCGTTTGCGGCATTGACGCGCATGGCTTTCGTGCGATCCCAAAGCCACGGCAGAAAATTGGCCACTTGATTGTTGCGGTCGTAGGGGTTAAAGAAAGCCGAATACCGGACGCCCAGATTCAAAGTCAGCCGGGACGTGGCGCGGATATCGTCCTGGGCGTAGGCTTCGAGCATGGCGAAGCGCGCATCCGACCAGATGGTCTTCTCCACTTCGCTGTATTGCGTGGGCAGCCCCAACAGCATGTTGGCCACTGGGTGGCGGGCGTTGTTCGTAGTGTAGGTGAGCGATCCGGAGGTGTTGGGAGAGAACGGCTGTTCCAGGTTGCCGCCGTAGGAATAGATGCCGCCGAACTTTAGCAGGTGCTTGCCGGCGATTTTGGAGAAGTTGTCGGTGACCTCCAGGGTGAACAACTCCTTGTGGCCACGGCGGGGCACGTTAATGGCGGCGTATCCGGATCCCAAATTTACTTGGGGAATGATGTTGCCTTCGTTCTCGGGGAAGAGTTCAGGGATGGTAAGCCCCAGTTTGGTCCGGTCGGCGATTTCCGAGATGGAGCGCATGTCAAAATAGCGCCGCGCGAAGCTGAACTGAGCCTGATTCAGGACGCTGGGCGAGATGGTCTGGGAGGAGCTAAGCACGAAGTTCTTGCCGGGGCGGTCGGAGTTGGTGGTGGCGACGCCGGGGAAGCGGGTGGTGACGCTGGTGAGACCCGATCCGCCGTATGGATTACGGACGTAAGCCGAGTCCTGGGTGTAACGGCCGTAGATGCGCCAGCGGTCTGAAAAATTGTGATCAATGCGGATCATTTCCTCATGCCAGTTCTGGCGGCTCGGGGCGGCGGAGGTGTAGTTGATATTGCCGGGACCGGCAAAATTGGGCAGCGGATAGAGGTTCAGCAGCTTGACCGCATTTGGATCCAGGCGGCTGGCGGGGATGACGCCGCCCGGAAAGCCCACGCGCGTGGTGGGATCGATCACCGGGTCGTCGGCGGTGCCGAAAGCCCGGTCATTGCCCGGTCCGTAAGCGCGGAAATCCCCGCGGCGTTCTTCCGCCGTGGGAACCAAAATGTTGATGGCCTCGCCCCGCTGCACGACGCGGTTGAATTCTTGAGAAAAGAAAAAGAACGTTTTGTTGCGGTCGCGATTGTATTGGCCGAAAGAAATGGGGCCGCCGAGCGTGTAGCCGAAGTTGTTGAGCTTGAGCGGCAAGGTGAGGTGGGAGAAATAATCCTTGGCGTCAAAGGCGTCGTTGCGCAGGAAGTGGTAGACCGAGCCCCGGTACTGCCGGGTTCCGCTCTTGGTCACCACGTTCACTTGAGAGAACCCGCCGCGCCCGTATTCGGCGGAAAACGTCGAGGTAAGCACGGTGAATTCGGCGATGGATTCCAGCGAGGTAAAGGTGTTGAGGGAACTGGAGCCGACGATGACGTCGGAGTTGTTGCCGCCATCGATGTTGAAACTGGATCCCGTGCTGCGGGCGCCATTGATGCTGACATTGGGGGTACTGTTAGGATCCTGCCGGTCGCTCATGTTGGAGGCGACGCCCGGAATGAGCTCCAGTAAGGTCATAAACGAGCGTCCGTTCAATTGCAACTCGCGGATCTGTTCGCCGGAGATGAGGCCGCCTTGATCGGACGATTCGGTCTGCAACTGCTCGGCGGAAGCCACCACCGAGACCTCTTGGGAGACTTCGCCCACTTGCAGCTCAATGTTGATGCCCAGCCGCTCGCTAACGTGCAGCGCTACGTCTTTTTGAACGAACTTTTTGAAGCCGGGCGCCGAGGCGGTGATTTCGTAGGTTCCGATGGGCAGGATTGGAAAGGCGTAGTTTCCATCGGCATTCGAGACTGTCTTGCGGGTTACGCCGGTGTCGCGGTGTAGTGCGGAAATCTGCGCGCCGGGCACCGCAGCGCCTGAAGGATCGAGAACGCGACCCGCGATGGAGCCTGCTGTTTCCTGCGCGAGGGCGGAAGCACAGGCGAAAAGAATCAACACAAAGACCTGAAGCATAAGACTTACCTGCTCCCTCGATTGTAACCCGCTGCAACGACGGACCTGCGGTTACGGGGTCCGGCGGCGGTGCGCGCCGGCCCATCTTTCCACCAAGTAATACAGGCACGGAATGGCCAGGAGGCTCAAGAACAAGGTCGAGATGAGTCCTCCGAGCACCACTGTGGCGAGAGGACGCTGAATGTCGGAGCCGATGCCCACTGCGAACGCGGCGGGCACAATGCCTACTGTGGCCACCAAAATGAGGATGAGACATGGCCGCAACTGAGCGCGCGCGCCCTCGATCACGGCTTCTTGGAGAGGTCTGCCATAGTCACGCCTTTGCCGGTTGATTTCGGCAACATACAGCACGCCGCTCATCACGGCAATGCCGAACAGGGAAACAAAGCCGACTGCGGCGGAGACGCTGAACGGAATCTGGCGCAGATAGAGCGCCGCCACGCCGCCCACGGCGGAGAAGGGGACATTGGCCAGCACGACGGCTGCGCCGGCGACTGAACCGAAAGCCCAATACAACATGAGAAAGATGACAAAGATAGTAAGCGGCAGAATCCAGGCGAAGCGGCGGCGCGCGCGATCGAGGTTTTCGTACTCGCCTCCCCATTCCACGCGGTAGGCGGGCGGCAACTGGATCGCGCGTTGGACGCGGCGCTGCGCCTCGGCGACGAAGCTGCCCTGATCGCGGCCGCGTATGTTGGTGCGGACGCTGATCTGCCGCCGGTTGTTGCGGCGGGCGATGATGGTGGCGCCGTCAGCGATCTTCAGTTCGGCGATGCGAGACAAGGGAACGCGGCTGCCGTCGGCTGCCGGCACCAGGATCTTACCGATCTCGGCCACGGTGCTGCGGGCTTCGGGCGCGTAGCGC
>Ga0272446_1002157_pt1 | contig 27392 bp, 26 predicted proteins | sample YNPCB0061_FD_194587 | JGI IMG/M metagenome (GOLD analysis project Ga0272446, IMG submission 194587) | Hot spring microbial mat communities from Yellowstone National Park, WY, United States - YNP-CB-006-1 | ecosystem: Environmental > Aquatic > Thermal springs > Hot (42-90C) > Sediment | place...
CCTCGCCGCGCAGGGCCGGCGCGCCGCCCTCGCCCTGGCCGCGGTGATCGCCCTGGCGATGGCGGTCGAGCACCGGCCCGCGGAATGGCTCCGGGTGGAATACGACCGGGTCGCGCTGCCCGATCCCTTGCTGGCGCTCGCCGCCGCGGCGGTCTTCGCAGTGGCGGAGCGCCTCGGCGCGGGGCCGCGGGGGCGGCGGGCGGCTGCGGCCGGGCTCGCCGCCGCGCTGGCGCTGGCGCTGCTCATCGCGCTCTTTCCGGGCCTGCCGCGGGGGCCGCTGGCCGATGCCGATCCCGGCTACCTCAGGCTGTTCCATCCGATCATCCAGGAGAACCAGCCCCTGCCGCCCTTCGGCCCCGGCGATCCCCGGGAGGTCGCGGGCTATCTCAGCGGCGGGGCGCTCGCGGGGCTGCTCGCGCTGGCGCTGGCCGCGCGGGCTGCGGTGGCGGATGGCCGCTGGCCGGCGGGGCTGGTGCTGGCGCTCGCGCTGCTGGCGGGGATCGCGGCCACTTTCGGGGCGCGGCGCTTCGGGATGGACCTCGTCCCGCCGGCGGCGATCGCCGGGGCGGGGCTGGTCGGGCTGCTGCTGCAGGCGGCCTGGCCGCGCGCGCCGGTGCTGCGCGCGGGCCTCGCCACGCTGCTCTTCTTCGGCGGCCTCGCCCTGCCCTTCCTCGCCGACGGTGCGGCCAGGCAGGCGGCGACGGGGCAGGAGGGGGAGCGCATCGCCTGCGACTGGACGGCGATGGGCCGCTGGCTCGACGCCGCGCGGCCGCTCCTGCCCGCGGGCGGGCGGCGGGTGGTGCTGATGGCCTCCGACATCTTCGAGGGGCCGGAACTGGCCTGGCGGACCCCCTATGACATCGTCGCAAGCCCGCATCACCGCGCCGGCGCGGCGATCGAGGACACCTTCGCCCTGTTCGGCGCCACCGATCCGGCCGCCGCGCGGGCGATCCTCGCGCGGCGGGGCGTCGCGCTCCTGCTCGCCTGCCCCTCCCAGCCCTACATCGCCATGCCGCCCGGAAGCCTCGGGGCCATGCTGCGGGACGGGGCCGGCCCCGAGTGGCTGGAGCCGATCCCGCTGCCGCCGCATCTCGCGGGCTTCCGGCTGCTGGCGGTGCGGTTCTAGAGCCGGCCGCCCGCGGCCGGATTCGGCGGGAGGCGCCAAGAGGCGCGCGAGGAAGGCGTGAGCGGTATCCCCTGGTGTGGAAATCGCTCTGGATGCTGCCGCTTTCCTCGCCTAAGCGGGGGTCTTGCCCGCATCCCGGACCGGCGAAACACTCGGCGCATGACCCTCCTGATCACCGGCGGCTTCGGCTTCATCGGCTCGGCGGTGGTCCGTCGCCTGCTCGCCACCACCGCCGAGGTGGTGGTCAACCTCGACCGCATGACCTATGCCGCGAGCCCCGAAAGCCTCGGCCCCTGGCGGCATGACCGCCGCCACATCCATGTGCGGGCGGACATCTGCGATGCCGCCGCGGTGCGGGAGGTCTTCGCCACGTACCGCCCCTCCCGCGTGATGCACCTCGCCGCCGAGTCGCATGTGGACCGCTCGATCGACGGCCCGGCCGAGTTCATCCGCACCAATGTCGTCGGCACCCAGGTGCTGCTGGAGGCGGCGCGCGAGCACTGGGCCGGCCTGCCGGCGGCGGAGAAGGCCGCCTTCCGTTTCCACCACGTCTCCACCGACGAGGTCTTCGGCTCCCTCGACAGCCGCGACGCGCCGCCCTTCGACGAGCGCACGCGCTATGATCCGAGGAGCCCCTATTCGGCCTCCAAGGCGGCCTCCGACCATCTGGTGCGGGCCTGGCACCACACCTACGGGCTGCCCGCCTTCGTCTCCAACACCACCAACAACTACGGCCCCTGGCAGTTCCCCGAGAAGCTGATCCCGCTGGTGACGCTGAACGCGCTCGAAGGCCGCCCGCTGCCGGTCTATGGCGACGGCTCCAACATCCGCGACTGGATCCATGTCGAGGACCATGCGGAAGCCCTGGTGCTGGCGCTGTTCCGGGGCGAACCCGGCGCCACCTACTGCCTCGGGCCGCGGCAGGAGCGGACCAACCTCGAGGTGGTGCGCGCGATCTGCGCCACCCTCGACCGCCTGCGCCCCGACCCGGCCGGCCCGCGGGAGCGCCTCATCACCTTCGTGAAGGACCGCCCGGGGCACGATTTCCGCTACGCCATGGACCCCTCGGGGGCGGAGCGCGCGCTCGGCTGGCGCGCCCGCCGCGACTTCGAGACCGGCCTCGCCGAGACCATCGCCTGGTATCTCGAGAACGAGGCCTGGTGGCGGCCGATCCGGCAACAGCGCTATGCCGGCCAGCGTCTCGGCGGCGTCGCGCCATGACCGGGCGCCCCCGCCCCGGCGGCTTCAGTGTGAGGGACCAAGGCAGATGAAGGGCATCCTCCTCGCCGGCGGCTCCGGCACGCGGCTGCATCCGATGACGCTCGCGGCGTCGAAGCAGCTCCTGCCGGTCTATGACAAGCCGATGGTCTACTATCCGCTCGGCACGCTCATGCTGGCCGGGATCCGGGACATCCTGCTGATCTCGACGCCCGCCGACCTGCCGCAGTTCCGCCGCCTGCTCGGGGACGGCAGCCGGTTCGGCATAAGCCTCTCCTATGCCGAGCAGCCGCGGCCCGAGGGCATCGCCCAGGCCTTCCACATCGGCGCCGACTGGATCGGGGGGGAGCCCTGCGCCCTCGCGCTCGGGGACAACCTCATCTACGGCCACGGGCTGGTCGAGAGCCTCAAGGCGGCGGCCGAGCGGGCCCGCCGCGGCGAGGCCACCATCTTCGCCTACCGCGTGGCCGACCCCGAACGCTACGGCGTGGCCGAGTTCGACGCCGCCGGCCGCGTCCGCTCGCTCGAGGAGAAGCCGCAGCGGCCGAAATCGGACTGGGCGGTGATCGGCCTCTACTTCTACGACCATCGCGTCGCCGAACTCGCCCGCGGCCTCGTCCCCTCGGCGCGGGGGGAGCTCGAGATCACCGACCTCAACCGCCTCTATCTCGACCTCGGCGCCCTCCATGCCGAGCAGCTCGGCCGCGGCTGCGCCTGGCTCGACGCCGGCACGCCGGCCTCGCTGCTGCAGGCCGCGCTCTTCGTGCAGACGGTGCAGGAGCGGCAGGGCCTGCAGGTCGGCTGCCCGGAGGAGATCGCCTTCCGCATGGGCTTCATCGACGCCGAGGCCCTCGCAGCCGCCGCCGATGCGCTCGGCAGGACGGCCTATGGCGCCTATCTGCGCGACCTCGCGGCCGGCCGGCTGCAATGAGGGTCGCGCCCCTCGACCTCCCCGGCCTGCTGCTGATCGAGCCGACCCGGCACGGGGATGCGCGCGGCTTCCTGAGCGAGGTCTGGTCGCGCCGGGCCCTCGCCGCCGCCGGCCTCGACGCCGATTTCGTGCAGGACAACCACGCCGTCTCAGGGCCGCGCCATGTGCTGCGCGGGCTGCACTTCCAGCGCCCGCCGCATGCCCAGGGCAAGCTCGTCCGCGTCGCCCGCGGCGCCGTCCTCGACGTGGTGGTGGATTTGCGCCAAGGCTCGCCCACCTATGGCCGGCACGCCGCCATCGAGCTCTCGGCCGCGAACTGGTTGCAGATCTGGATCCCGCGCGGCTTCGCCCATGGCTACCTGACTCTCGAGGCCGATACCGAGGTGCTCTACAAGGCCGACGCCTACTACGAACCCGCCGCCGATGCCGGCATCCTGTGGAGCGACCCCGCCCTCGGCATCGCCTGGCCGGTCGCCGACCCGATCCTCTCCGAGCGCGACCGCGCCGCGCCGCGCCTCGCCGAGATCCCGCCCCCCTTCCCGCCCGGGAGCTGGTGATGCGGCGCATCCTGGTCACCGGCCGCGGTGGCCAGCTCGCCACCGCCCTCGCCGCCGCGCTGCCGGCCCGGGGCTTCCTCGTCCTGCCGGCGGGCCGGCCGGACTTCGACTTCGACCGCCCGGACAGCCTCCCCGGCGTGCTCGCCGCCGCCGCGCCGGATGCCGTGGTCAACTGCGCCGCCTGGACCGAAGTGGACGCGGCCGAGGCGGACGAGGCCGCCGCCTTCCGCTGCAATGCCCTCGGCCCGGCCCTGCTCGCCCGCCTCTGCGCCGCGCGCGCGATCCCGCTGATCCACCTCTCGACCGACTATGTCTTCGACGGGCGGAAGGGCGCCCCTTACGCCGAGGAGGACGCCCCCGCCCCGCTCGGCGCCTATGGCCGCACCAAGCTCGCCGGGGAATGGGCGGTGCTGGCCGCGACTCCGCAAAGCCTCGTGCTGCGCACCGCCTGGCTCTTCTCCGCCACCGGCCACAACTTCCTCCGCACCATGCTGCGCCTTGGCGCGGAACGGGCGGAGCTTGCCGTCGTCGCCGACCAGCGCGGCAATCCCACCGCCGCGCCAGACCTCGCCGAGGCGATCGCCGCCATCCTCGCCCGCATCCGGGAGGAGGGCTGGCAGGAACGGCACCGCGGCGTCTTCCACTGCGCGGCGGAGGGCAGCACCACCTGGCACGGCTTCGCCGAGGCGATCTTCGCCGCCGCCGCCCCCTTCGGCGGGCCGCGTCCACGGCTCCGGCCGATCGCGACCGGGGAGTTCCCCGCGCGCGCCGCCCGGCCGGCCGATGGCCGGCTCGACTGCACCCGCCTCGCCGCCGTCTTCGGCCTCCGCCTGCCGCCCTGGACATCCGGCCTCGACCGCGTGGTCCGGGCGCTGTACCGGCCATGAGGATCCCGCGCCGCGTCCTGCTCGCGCTGCCGCTGGCCGGCTGCGCCGCCGGGCCGGAGGGGGAAGCCGAGGCCTGCCCTCCGGTCTCGCACCCGCCGATCGCGAGCCCGCGCCTCGCCGCCGCGCTCGACCGGCCGGGCGGGCCGCTGATCGTGGCGATCGGCTCCTCCTCCACGGCCGGGGCCGGGGCGAGCCGTCCGTGGCGGAGCTACCCCGCCGCGCTGGAACGCCACCTGCGCGAGGCGCTCGGCCGCCGCGTGACGGTGCTCAACCGCGGCGTGGGGGGGGAGGCGGCGGACGCGATGCTGGCGCGGCTGCAACGCGACGTCATCGCCGAAGGGCCGGACCTCGTCATCTGGCAGGTCGGCGCCAATGCCACGCTCCGGCGGATGACGCCCGAAAGGTTCCGGCGTTTCCTCTTCCAGGGGCTCGATCGGCTCGGCCGGGCCGGCCTCGACGTGGTGCTGATGGACAACCAGCGCGCCCCGCGCATCCTCGCCCGCCCCGGCCATGCCGACTATGACGCCATCCTCGCCGAGGCGGCGGCGCGTTTCCCCTCCGTCGCGCTGTTCTCGCGCGGGGCGATGATGGACCGCTGGGCCGCGGCGGGGCTGCCGAATGCCGCGCTGCTGGCGGCGGACGGGCTGCACCACAACGACCGCGGCTATGACTGCATCGCCCGCGCCCTGGCCGAGGCGCTGATCGCCGGCCTCGGTCCCCCCGCCATCCTTGCGGGGGCGCGCTGACTGTTCCGCAAGGGTATCTTAGCTGCGCTGCATGCATATCGAGGTTGCGCGGCGGGAACGTTGGCAGCCCCGGCTATGAGCCTTACCTCATTTCTATCAGAATCGTGAGCGGCAAGGTGGTGACCGCGATTCCGTGAACGGGATTGCGATCCCGAGGGAGAGGGCAATGCTTGAAGGGCTGACGGCGAGGGCGATGGGCGCCTTGCCGCTGCATGCCGTGCGACCCGACGGGCTGGTGGCCTTCCTCGACGGGCTGCCCGGCGCGACCGCGTCCTTTCTGCGCGGCAGCGGCTTCTCCGCCAAGGCGGGGGAACATGCGCTGCTGCCGGGTCCCGAGGGGCTGGCCGGGGCGGTGGTCGGCCTCGGCGGCGATACCGGGCCCTGGCCCTTCGGCGCCCTCGCGCGCGCCCTGCCCGCGGGCAGCGCCTGGCGGCTCTCGCCCGGGCCGCAGGACCCGGCGCTCGCCACCCTCGGCTGGGCGCTCGGCGCCTACCGTCCGCGCCGGCACAAATCGGGCGGCCCCGCCCCCGCGCTGCTCGAGATCCCGCCCGAAGCGGCCGACGCCGTCATGATGGCCGAGGCGATCTGCGCCGCCCGCGACCTCATCAACGCCCCCGCCGCCGACCTCGGCCCCGCCGAACTGGCCGAGGCGGTGGTCGCGCTCGCCGCCCGCCACGGCGGCACGGCGGAGGTGATCGCGGGGGACCGCCTCGACCAGGGCTTCCCCGCCATCGCCGCGGTCGGCCAGGGCAGCCCGCGCGCCCCGCGCGTCGCGAGCCTGCGCTGGAGCGGGGCGGCGGACGGCCCGCTGATCGCGCTCTGCGGCAAGGGTGTCTGCTTCGACACCGGCGGGCTCGACCTCAAGCCCTCCTCCGGCATGCTGCGCATGAAGAAGGACATGGGCGGGGCGGCGGTGGTGATGGCGGTGGCCGAGATGGTGATGCGCAGCGCCCTTCCGGTCCGCCTTCTGGTCCTCGTCGGCGCGGTGGAGAACGCGATCTCCGGCACCGCCATGCGCCCGATGGACGTGATCCGCACCCGCAAGGGGCTCAAGGTCGAGATCGGCAACACCGACGCCGAGGGTCGCCTCGTCCTCGCCGACCTCCTGACCTTCGCCGCCGAGCAGTCCCCGGCCGCGATCCTCGACTGCGCCACCCTGACCGGCGCGGCGCGCGTCGCCCTCGGCCCCGACCTGCCGGCGCTCTTCTGCAACGACGAGGTGCTGGCCTCCCGCCTGCTCGCGGCGGGGGGGAGGGTGCAGGACCCGATGTGGCGCCTGCCCCTGCATGACGGCTACGAGTCCTGGCTCGACACGCCCGGGGCGGATCTCTCCAACGTCTCGCAGAAGCCGATGGCCGGGGCCGTGGTCGCGGCGCTGTTCCTGCGCCGGTTCGTCCCCGCCGCCATCCCCTGGGCGCATCTCGACCTCTATGCGTGGAACGACACCACCCGCCCCGGCCGGCCCGAAGGCGGAGAGGCGCAATGCGCCCGCGCGCTGCACGCCTTGATCGAGGAGCTCTCACGGTCGCACACCCTGTCCGGGTCCCCCTGAGGGCCTCGCCCCCCTTGCCACAGGGCAATGCCGGGGCGGCCCCGCCGCCCCCAAGACACGAAGGACAACACCGATGACCAGCCATACCAACCCCGACCAGCAGATCGGCATCCTGCGCGAGACGATCGTCGCCCTCGTCCGCAGCGACGGGCCCGACCTCTCCGCCCGCCAGCTCGCGGTGCTGCTGACGGTCTATCTGAGCGAGGGGCCGCACACGGTCCGCGGCCTCGCCGCCGAGCTCAACGTCTCGAAGCCGGCGATCACCCGCGCCCTCGACCGCCTGGGCGAGCTCGACCTCGCGCGGCGCAAGGTGGACCCGGCGGACCGCCGCTCGGTGCTCGTGCAGCGCACGACCAAGGGCGCGAACTTCCTGCGCGACCTGCGCAACGTGATGGTGGAGGCCGCCAAGGCCACCGCCGAGGCGCGGCTGCTGCCCGCCCAGGGCCAGGGCGAGGCGCCCGCGCCGGCGCTGCGCGCGGTCTGACCGGCTTCGGGGGCGGCCCGCCGGCCGCCCCCGGCCGCCCGGCTCAATAGCCGGCCGAGAAATCCACGAGGTTGATCAGCGGCCGCCCCGCCCGGGCGCGGTGGATGTTCTCGACCACCTGCGGGGCGGCGGAGGCGGGGATGGTGATGCTCGCCGCATGCGGCGTCAGGATCACCTTGGGATGGGTCCAGAAGGGGCTCTCGGGCGGCAGCGGCTCGGGCTCGAAGACGTCGAGCGCCGCCCCGGCCAGATGGCCGGACTCCAGCGCCGCCAGCACATCGGCCGCGACCATGTGCCCGCCGCGCGCCGCGTTGAGCAGGTAGCCGCCGGGTCGCATCGCGCCGAGCAGCCGCGCATCGATCACGCCGCGCGTCTCCGGCGTCAGCGGCAGCAGGCAGACCAGCATGTCGGCGCGCGCGGCCATCGCCCCGAGCCCGTCGGGGCCGTGGAAGGTCTCGACGCCCGGCATCGCCTTCGGCCGGCGCGCCCAGCCCATGACCGGGAAGCCGAGGGCGAGCAGCGCCCGCGCCGCCGCGCCGCCGAGCTCGCCGAGGCCGAGGATGCCGATGCGCCGCGCCGCGGTGTCCGGCGCCGGCAGTTCCTCCCACCGCCGCCGCCGCTGCAGTTCGCGGTATTCGGGGTCCTGGCGGTGGAAGCGCAGCACGTTCAGCAGCACCCATTCGGTCATGGCCTGGGTCAGCCGCGCATCCACGAGGCGCGCCACCGGCACGCCGGGCGGGGGGCCCGGCGGGCGGAACAGGTGGTCCACGCCCGCGCCCATCGAGACGATGAGCCGCAGCCTCGGATAGCGCCTGAGCTCCGCCATGTCGTGCGCCGTCCACACCACCGCGGCCTCGATCTCCTCGGGCGCGCCGGTGTCGGGGAAAAGACGGATGTCGAGCGACGGATCGACGGCAAGCAGCGCCGCCTTCCACTCCTGCATGGTCTGGGCCTTGGTGGAGAGCAGCACCGCCATCAGCGGGGTTCCTTCAGCCGTTCGTCGATCGTGGCCACGAAGTCGCGCCAGCTGTCGCGGCGGGTTGCCACCCGCTCCGTCCCGTCCGGCAGCTTCGCGTAGAGGCTGAGCACGCCCTTGCTCCACAGCGCGTCGAAATGCGCCGGCGACTGCAGCGCATAGGCGGCGCTGCGGTCGAAGACGCCGTCCTTCACCTTCGGCATCACCCGGTAGAACCACCACCAGCAGCCGATGCCGAGCACGACGGTCCCGGCCCAGGCGCCGCCCTGGCGCGCGCCGAGCGCCTCGAGCGGCGCCCCCCCCCATTTCAGCGCGAGGAAGGACAGCGCCAGGATCAGCCCCGCCGGCCAGACATTCTCCCACGAGCGGTAGACGGGTGAGCCGGGCGCGTTCATCCGCCGGATATGGACGCCGAGCTTGACCTGGCCCGCATCCATCAGCGCCTTCAGCCGTTCGATCTCGTTCACCCCGTGCCCGCCCCCGGAGCGGCGGCCCCCGTCCCGCGGGGGCGGAGCGCGCGGCCGCCGATCCGGCCCCTCACGTCCCGAGCCCCGGCGCCGTCTCGACCCGCAGATCGAAGGCCGCGGCCATCAGGGCGCGGGTGTAGGCCTCCCGCGGCGCGGCGACAAGGCGCGCCGCCTCCCCCTCCTCCACCACCCGTCCGTCCTTCAGCACCATGATCCGGTGCGCCATGGCGCGCACCACCCTGAGGTCGTGCGAGATGAACAGATAGGCGAGGCGGTGGCGCGCCTGCAGCGCGCGCAGGAGATCCACCACCTGCGCCTGGACGCTGACATCGAGCGCGCTGGTCGGCTCGTCCAGCACCAGGAAGCGGGGCTTGAGCACGAGGGCGCGCGCGATCGCGATGCGCTGGCGCTGCCCGCCCGAGAACTCGTGCGGGTAGCGTTCCGCCATCGCCGGCGCGAGCCCGACCTCCTCGAGCGCGGTCGCCACCGCCGCGGCGCGCTGGGCACGCGTGAGCCCCGGCTCGTGCACCGCGAGCCCCTCACCCACGATCTCACCCACACTCATGCGCGGCGAGAGCGCGCCATAGGGATCCTGGAAGACGATCTGCATCCGCCGCCTGAGCGGCCGCAGCGCCCCGCGCGCGAGGTGCTGGATCTCCGCCCCCTCGAAGCGGATCACGCCCTCGCTCTCCTCGAGCCGCAGCAGGGCGAGGCCGAGCGTCGTCTTGCCCGACCCCGATTCGCCGACGAGGCCGACCGTCTCCCCCTCGCGCACCGTGAGGGAGACGCCATCCACCGCCCGCACATGGCCGACGATGCGGCGCAGCACGCCGCGGCGGATGGGGAAATGCACGCGCATCCCCTCCGCGCGCATCACCTCGGCCGCGCCCTCGGCGAGCGGCGCCGGCGCGCCGCGCGGTTCGGTGGCGAGCAGCATGCGCGTGTAGTCATGGCGCGGCGCGGCGAAGACCTCCGTCACCCGGCCCTGCTCCACCGCGCGCCCGTCCTTCATCACCACCACGCGGTCGGCGTGGCGGCGCACGATGTTGAGGTCGTGGGTGATCAGCAGCAGCGCCATGCCGGTCTCGCGCTTCAGCCGCTGCAGCAGGTCGAGGATCTGCGCCTGGATCGTCACGTCGAGCGCCGTCGTCGGCTCGTCGGCGATGAGCAGCCGCGGGTCGTTGGCGAGTGCCGCGGCGATCATCACGCGCTGGCGCTGCCCGCCCGAGAGCTGGTGGGGATAGGCGCCGAGCCGCGCCTCGGCATCGGGGAAGCCGGCGCGGCGCAGCAGCGCGACGATGCGCGCGCGCAGCGCGGCGCCGGAAAGCGGCTGGTGGAGCGTGATCGCCTCCCCCACCTGCCGCTCCACCGTGTGCAGCGGATTGAGCGAGGTCATCGGCTCCTGGAACACCATGCCCGCGACACCGCCGCGCAGCCGGAGCAGCGCCGATTCCGGCGCGCCCAGCACCTCCGTCCCGTCGAGCACGATCCGCCCTTCCGGGTTGGCCCCGCCCGCGGGCAGCAGGCGCAGGCAGGATAGCGCCGTGACCGACTTGCCCGAGCCCGACTCGCCCACCAGCGCCACCGTCTCCCCGCGCTCGACGGTGAAGGAGACGCCCTCGACCACGCGCCGGCCGCGGAAGGCGACGGCGAGGTTCTCGACCTCGAGCAGCGCCATCAGCGGCTTCCCCCCGGCAGTTTGCGCGGGTCGAAGGCGTCGCGCACCGCCTCGCCGACGAAGATGAGAAGCGTGAGCATGCCGCCCAGCACCAGGAAGCCGGTCATCGCGAGCCACGGCGCGGTGAGGTTGTTCTTGCCCTGGTTGACGAGTTCCCCGAGCGAGGGCGAGCCCGGCGGCAGCCCGAAGCCGAGGAAGTCGAGGCTCGCCAGCGCGGTCACCGAGCCCGAGAGGATGAAGGGGAGGAAGGTCAGGGTCGCCACCATCGCGTTGGGCAGGATGTGGCGGAACATCACCACCGCATCGGAGACGCCGAGCGCCTTGGCCGCGCGTACGTAGTCGAAGTTGCGCCCGCGCAGGAACTCCGCCCGCACCACGCCCGTCAGCCCCATCCAGGAGAAGAGGAGGAGGAAGACCAGCAGCACCCAGAAGGAGGGTTCGATGACGGAGGCGAGGATGATGAGCAGGAAGAGCTGCGGCATCCCCGACCAGATCTCGATGAAGCGCTGGAAGATGAGGTCCACCCAACCGCCATAGTAGCCCTGCACGGCGCCGGCCGCGATGCCGATGGCCGAACTGATGAGGGTAAGCGTGAAGCCGAACAGCACCGAGATGCGGAAGCCGTAGATCACGCGCGCCAGCACGTCCCGCGCCTGGTCGTCGGTGCCGAGCCAGTTCCGCGCCGAGGGCGGGGAGGGGGCGGGGCGGCCGAGGTCGCGTACCACGGTGCGGTAGGAATAGGGCACGAGCGGCCAGACCATCCAGCCGCCCTTGGCCGCGAACTCCTCGCGGAAGCCGCGGTCGTGCCAGTCCGCAAGCGTCGGCAGCCCGTCCTCGATGATGTCGCTCTCGGCGTAGTCCACCAGCACCGGCACATACCAGCGCCCCTCCAGCTTCGCCACCAGCGGCCGGTCATTGGCGATGAACTCGGCGAAGAGGGTGAAGAGGAACAGCGCCGAGAAGATCAGGAGCGACCAGTAGCCGCGCCGGTTGGCACGGAAGTTCGCGAGCCGGCGGCGGGTCAGGGGTGTCAGCGTCACCGCCGCGCCTCGAAGTCGATGCGCGGATCGACCAGCGTATAGGTGAAGTCGCCCACGATCTGCATGAGGAGCCCGAGCAGGGTGAAGATGTAGAGGGTCGCGAACATCACCGGGTAGTCGCGCCGGATCGCGCTCTCGAAGCCGAGCAGCCCGAGCCCGTCGAGGGAGAAGATGATCTCCGTCAGCAGCGCGCCGGTGAAGAGGATGCCGATGAAGGCCGACGGGAAACCCGCGATGATCAGCAGCATCGCGTTGCGGAAGACGTGGCCGTAGAGCACGCCCCGTTCCGTGTTGCCCTTGGCCCGCGCGGTCAGCGTGTACTGCTTGCCGATCTCGTCCAGGAAGGCGTTCTTGGTCAGCATGGTCAGCCCGGCGAAGCCGCCGATCACCAGCGTCAGCGTCGGCAGCACCATGTGCCAGGCGTAGTCCAGCGCACGCTGCCAGAACGGCCATTCCGACGCGCCCGGCGTGGCGAGGCCGCGCAGCGGGAACCACTGCAGGAAGGAGCCGCCCGCGAACAGCACCACGAGCAGGATGGCGAAGAGGAAGCCCGGGATGGCATAGCCCACCAGCACGAGGCCCGAGGTCGCGACGTCGAAGCGCGACCCGTCCCGCACCGCCTTGCGGATGCCCAAGGGGATGGAGACGAGGTAGATGATCAGCGTGGACCACAGGCCGAGGCTGATCGAGACCGGCATCTTCTCGAGGATGAGGTCCACCACCGGCCGGTCGCGGAAGAGGGAGCGGCCGAAGTCGAAGGTCAGGTAGCCGCCCATCATCTCGAGGAAGCGGGTCGTCGGCGGCTTGTCGAAGCCGAAGATGCGCTCGATCTCGGCGACGATGGCGGGATCGAGGCCCTGCGCGCCGCGATAGGTGCCGACCGGCCCCGCGCCGCCGCCGCCCGCGCCGCGCTGCTCGGCCGCGGTCGGCGTGCGGATCTCGCCGCCGCCTTCCCCGGTCAGGCGGCCGAGGGTTGCGCCCTCCCCGCGCAGTTCCGCGAGCATCTGCTCCACCGGACCGCCGGGGGCGAACTGCACGATGACGAAGTTGATGACGATGATGCCGAACAGCGTCGGCACCACCAGCAGGAGCCGGCGGAGGAGATAGGCCCCCATCGCCCCGCTAGCCGCGCCGCGCGTCCGCCAGCGCGCGGTCGCGCGCGGGGTCCACCCACCAGGCGGCGGGGAAGCCGAGGCCGTAGCGCGGGTTGCGTTCGGGCCGCCCGAAGCGGTCCCAGTAGGCGATGCGGAAGCTGCGGCTGTGCCAGTGGGGGATGACGAAGTCGTGGTGCAGCAGCACGCGGTCGAGGGCGCGGGTGCGCGCCACCAGCTCCGCGTAGTCCGGCGCGGCGATGACCAGTTCGACCAGCTCGTCGATCGCGGGGTCGGCGATGCCCGCGACGTTGCGGCTGCCGTTCTCCCGCGCCTTGGCCGAGGTCCAGTAGTCGCGCTGCTCGTTGCCCGGCGAGAAGCCCTGCCCCTGCGCATCCACCGTCATGTCGTAGTCGAAGGCGTCGATGCGCACCTGGTACTGCGCGGGGTCCACCGTGCGCACCCGCGCCGTGATGCCAAGGCGCTCGAGCCACTGCACATAGGGCAGCGCCACGCGCTCGAAGGTCGCGCCCTGGAGCAGGATCTCGAACTCGAAGGGCTGGCCCTCCCGGTTGACGAGGCGCCGCTCGCGCACCGTCCAGCCCGCCTCCCTGAGCAGGGCGAGGGCGCGGCGCAGCCCCTCGCGGTTGTTGCCCGAGCCGTCGGTGACCGGCAGCCGGTACTCGGCGGTGAAGACGCTCTCGGGGATGCGGCCGCGGAAGCCTTCCAGGATCTCGCGCTCCCGCCCCTCCGGCAGCCCGCGGGAGGCGAAGTCGGAATTCGAGAAGAAGGAGGTGGTCCGGGTATAGGCGCCGTAGAAGAGGTTGGCGTTCATCCACTCGAAGTCGAACACCTCGATCAGGGCGCGGCGGACGCGCCGGTCCTGGAACAGCGGCCGGCGGAGGTTCACCGCGAAGCACTGCATGCCGGTCGGGATCTCGTGCGGGATCTCCTCCCGCTTCACGAGACCGCGGCGCGCGGCGGGGAAGTCGTAGCCGGTCGCCCAGTCGCGGGCGACGTTCTCGGTGCGGAACTCGACCTGACCGGCCTTGAAGGCCTCGAAGGCCACGGTGGTGTCGCGGAAGTACTCGTAGCGGATGGTGTCGAAATTGTAGGTGCCGCGCCGCACATTGAGGTCCTGCCCCCAATAGTCCTCGACGCGGCGATAGACGACGCTCCTGTTCGGCGCGAAGCGTTCGAGGCGGTAGGGGCCCGAGCCCAGCGGCACCTCGAGAGAAGGGCGCGCGAAGTCCCGTCCCTCCCACCAGTGCTTCGGCAGCACCGGCAGGTCGCCGAGGATCTGCGCCAGTTCCCGGTTCTCGGCGGTGCGGAAGCGGAAGGTCACGCGCCGCGGCCCCTCGGCCACCACCTCGGCCACGTCGGCCCAGTAGGCGCGGAAGAAGGGCCGCCCATGGGTGCGCAGGGCGGTGAAGGAGAAGACGACATCCTCGGCCGTGACCGGCCGGCCGTCGTGCCAGCGCGCGCCCTCGCGCAGGTCGAAGGAGACGCCGCGGCGGTCGGCGGGCAGCTCGACCGTCTCGGCGAGCAGGCCGTATTCGGCGGTCGCCTCGTCGGGGTTGCCCGCCATCAGCGTGTCGTAGATCAGCCCGACGCCGGCATCGGCCGTGCCGCGCAGGATGAAGGGGTTGAAGCTGTCGAAGGCGCCAAGGCGGGCGAGCACCACCTCGCCCCCCTTCGGCGCGTCCGGGTTGACCCAGGGCCAGTGCGGGAAGTCGCGCGGCAGTTTCGGTTCGGCCAGCAGCGAGAGGGCGTGGGTGCGCACCACCTCCCCCGGCCGATCGCCCCCCGCGGGCACCACGGCGCGGGCGCCGCGCGGCCGCGGGGCGAGGATGGCGAGGGCGCCGAGCGCCAGCAGGTCACGTCGCAGCATGGGTTGCAGGATGGGGGCTCGGCCCCCGCGGGGCAACGTCCCCCGCCTACCGATCGGCGAGCAGCCCGACCGCCTCGGGGAGCAGGGCCGGATCGCCCACCGCCAGCACGCGCCCCTCCGCCCCCGGGGCGAGGGCCTCGCCCCGCCAGCCGGTGACGCGGCCGCCGGCGCCCTCGACCACCGGCACGAGCGCGGCCCAGTCCCAGACCTTCATCGTCGCCTCGACCACGACATCGACGAGGCCGAGCGCGAGCAGCCCATAGGCGTAGCAGTCCCCGCCCCAGGTCACGCGCCGCGCGGCGGCGCGCAGCCGCGCGAAGCCGGGCCGGTCCTCGGGGCCGAACATGTCGGGGCTGGTGCAGGAGAGTTCCGCCTCCGCCACCCGCGGGCAGGGCCGGCAGCCGACGGCGCCGCCGAAGGGGGCGCGGAAGCGCGTCGGCCGCCCCGCCACACCGACCCAGCGCTCGCCCGTGACCGGCTGGTCGATCACGCCGAGCACCGGCCGCCCCCGGTGCAGCAGCCCGATCAGGCAGCCGAAAAGAGGCCGGCCGGTGACGAAGGCGCGGGTGCCGTCGATCGGGTCGAGCACCCAGACCCATTCGGCCTCCGGGCGCTCCGCGCCATGCTCCTCCCCGATCACGCCATGGCCGGGGAAGCGGGCGCCGATCATGGCGCGGATCGCCTCCTCCGCCTCGCGGTCGGCGCGCGTGACGGGGCTCGCGTCGCCCTTGGCCTCGACCAGCAGGCGGGAGCGGAACAGCGGCCGGATCACCGCGCCCGCGGCATCGGCGAAATCCTCGGCGGCGGCGATGATCTCCTCGCCGATCACTCCGCCCCCCCTGCGGCCGCCGGCCTCCCGCGCCGTGCTTCAGGGCGCGGGGGCGTTGGGCGAGATCGAGCGCAGGTAGGCGATCAGGTCGGCCCGCTGCTGGAGGCTGGCGAGCCCCGAAAAGGACATGCGGTTGCCCGGCGCATAGGCGCGCGGATTGGCGATCCAGGCGTTCAGCTCCTCATAGGTCCAGGGCTTGTCGGCCATGGCGCGGAGCGCGGCGGAGTAGTTGAACCCCTCCGCATGCGCGTGCTTGGCGCCGACGATGCCCCAGAGGTTCGGCCCGACGCCGTTGCGCCCGCCCTCATTGAAGCTGTGGCAGGAGGCGCAGGCCCGCTGCGCGATCTGCCGGCCATTGTCGACATTGGCGCTGGCGAGCAGCGGCGTCACCGGCTCGAGCGCCGGGGCGGCCGGGGCGGCCGGGGCGGCGGCCTGCTGGGCCGGGGCCTCGCCGCCGATGGCGATCACCGGCTCGTGCGGGTATTTCGGGGCCACCAGAAGCCGGCCGACGAAGCCAGCCAACCCGAAGGTGATGCCGGCGGTCAGCACCGCGGCGACGATCTTGTTGCCTTCCAGACTATGCATGCGCCTCGAACCTTCGCGCCCGCGCACGGGGCGCGTTTGCGCCCGGCCACCGGCTTGCCTAAAACGCGGCGGACCATAGTGCCCGACTTGACGCCCGACAAGCAGCCGGAGCCGCCTTCTTGCGACCCATCGTCGTGATCCCGGCCCGCATGGCGGCCACCCGCCTGCCGGGCAAGCCGCTCGCCGACATCCACGGCCGCCCCATGATCGCCCATGTCCTCGACCGCGCGCGGGAGGCCGGGATCGGCCCCGTCGCCGTCGCCGCCGGGGAGCCGGAGATCGCCGCCGCTGCCCGCGCGGCCGGGGCCGAGGCGGTGCTGGTGGCCGAGGACCTCCCCTCCGGCACCGACCGCGTCCAGCGCGCCATGGCCGTGCTCGACCCCGCCGGCCGGCACGACGTCGTGGTGAACCTGCAGGGCGACTTCCCCACCATCGCGCCGGCGACGCTGCGCGCCGTGCTCGAGCCGCTGGCCGACCCGGCGGTGGACATCGGCACCCTGGTCTGCCCCATCGCCGACGAGGCGGAGGCCACCACCCCCTCCTTCGTGAAGGCCGCCTGCGCCTTCGACGGCGCGGCCCGCGTCGCGCCCGCGCTCTATTTCTCCCGCCTGCCCATTCCCTGGGGGGAGGGGCCGCGCTGGCACCATATCGGCGTCTATGCCTATCGCCGCGCCGCGCTCGAGCGCTTCGTGGCCCTGCCCGCGAGCCCGCTCGAGAGGCGCGAGAGGCTCGAACAGCTCCGCGCCCTCGAGGCCGGGATGCGCATCGCCGCGGCCCGCGTCGAGCATGGCCCCTTCGGCGTCGACACGCCCGCGGACCTCGAGCGCGCCCGCGCCCTCCTCGCCCCCTGAACGGAGCGTCCATGCCGAACCGGACCATCGCCTTCCAGGGGCTGCCTGGCGCCTATTCCGACCTCGCCTGCCGCGCCGCCCGGCCGGGCTGGACGACGCTGCCCTGCCCCTCCTTCGAGGCGGCGATGCAGGCCGTGCGCGAGGGCCGCGCCGACCTCGCCATGCTGCCCTGTGAGAACTCGCTCGCCGGTCGGGTGCCCGACATCCACCGCCTGCTGCCCGACTCGGGCCTCTTCGTGGTGGGGGAGCATTTCCAGCGCGTCGAGCACTGCCTGCTTGCGCCCAAGGGGGCCTCGCTCGCCACCCTCCGCCGCGCCCACAGCCATCCCATGGCCCTCGGCCAGGTGCTGAACCTGCTGCGGCAGCGCGACCTCGAGCCGGTGATCGAGGCCGACACCGCCGGCGCCGCCCAGCTCGTGGCCGAGCGGAACAGCCTCGAGGACGCGGCGATCGCCTCCGAGCTCGCCGCCGAGATCTACGGGCTCGAGATCCTCGCCCGCAATGTCGAGGACAGCCACGACAACACGACGCGCTTCTACATCATGGCGCGCGAGCGGCGCGATCCGCCCCCGGACGCGCCGAACACGGTCACCACCTTCGTCTTCCGCGTCCGCTCCATCCCCGCCGCGCTCTACAAGGCGCTCGGCGGCTTCGCGACCAACGGCGTGAACATGACGAAGCTCGAATCCTACATGGTCGGCGGCCGCTTCGCCGCCGCGCAGTTCCTCTGCGACGTGGACGGCCACCCCGAGAGCCCGCCGCTCCGCCGCGCCTTCGAGGAGCTGGCCTTCTTCTCGAAGGAGTTCCGCATCCTCGGCGCCTACCCGGCCCATCCCTGCCGGCTCGAACAGGCGGCGGCGGCGGAGTGAGGCACCCCTTGCCCGCGGGGCCTTCACGGATCCGTCGCGCACCCTTCATTGCGGTGCCACGGGCGGCGCGCTAGGTGGCGGGGTGATGGAAGCCGTCGCCCGCGCCCCCGAAGAGGCCCTGAAGCCCCGCCGCCTGCGGCGGCGCCGGCCGCTCAACTTCCAGCCCTGGATCCCCGGCGCGGCGTGGTCGGACGTGATGGAACCGCGGCCGATGGGCGGGCGCCTGCGGGCCGTGCGCCGCATCCTCTGCGCCCTCGTCTGGACGCTGGTCGCGATCCCCATCCAGGAGGTGCTGATCCGCCTGCCCGGCCGCGGCAAGATCGTCTTCGCCCGCCAGTACCATGCCGTGCTCTGCCGCCTGATCGGCCTGCGCGTGCAGGTGGTGGGCACGCCCGCGCGCGGGCCGTCCGTCCTGTTCGTCTCGAACCACTCCTCCTGGCTCGACATCCTCGTCCTCGGCAGCGTGCTCGAAGCGGCCTTCGTCTCCAAGGCCGAGATCGCGCAATGGCCGCTGGTGCGCACCGTGGCCCGGCTCGGCCGCACCGTCTTCGTCAGCCGCCGGCGCGCCGGCACCGGGCGGGAGGCGGAGGAGATCCAGCGGCGCCTGCGTCAGGGCGACAGCATCATCCTCTTTCCCGAAGGCACCTCCAACGACGGGACGCGGGTGCTGCCCTTCCGTTCCTCCTTCCTCGCGGTGGCGACGGAGGCGCGCCAGGTCCAGCCCGTCTCGGTGGTCTATGACCGGCTCGGCGGGCTGCCCGCCTGCCGGCGCGACCGCCCCCTCTTCGCCTGGTACGGGGACATGGACATCGCCACCCATTTCTGGCGCATCGCCCGCCGCTCCGGCGCGCGCGCCACGGTGCTGCTGCACGAACCCGCCGACCCCGCCGCCTTCCCCGACCGCAAGGCGCTGACCGCGGCGGCGAGCGCGGTGGTGGCCGAAGGCGCCGCCCTGCTCCGCCAGAACCGTCCCGCGGCGCCGCTGCCGCTGCGCCCGCCCGGGGCCTGAAGCGGGCCAAGACGCTTGACCCGGGGCGCGGCCGCCGTCCAGTTTTCCGGGCATGCCGAGTCGTTTCGGACCCCCGGTCGCTTGATCCGCGGCGTGCCGGTGCGCATCTCCCCCGCCTCCCTTCGCCGCGGCGCGCGCGGCGAAGGCGGCGGAGCCTGACCCCGAATGACCGACACCCCCGTCCCCCGGAAGCGCCTGCTCATCCGCACCTGGGGCTGCCAGATGAACGTCTATGACAGCGCCCGCATGGCCGAGCTGCTGGCCCCGCTCGGCTACGCGCCGACCGAGGCGGTGGAGGAGGCCGACATGGTCATCCTCAACACCTGCCACATCCGCGAGAAGGCGACCGAGAAGGTCTTCTCCGACCTCGGTCGGCTGCGGGAGGCCAAAAAGGCCCGGGGCGGCGACATGGTCATCGCGGTCGCGGGCTGTGTCGCCCAGGCGGAAGGGGCCGAGATCACGGCGCGCGCGCCCTGGGTGGACATCGTCCTCGGCCCGCAATCCTACCACCGCCTGCCCGAGATGGTCGCCCGCGCCGCCCGCGCCGCCGGCGCGGTGATCGAGACCGACTTCCCGCCCGAGGACAAGTTCGACCACCTGCCCGAGGCGCGGGCGCCGCAGGGTGCGACCGCCTTCCTCACGGTGCAGGAGGGCTGCGACAAGTTCTGCGCCTTCTGCGTCGTGCCCTACACGCGCGGGGCGGAATACTCGCGCCCCGCCGCCGCCGTGGTGGCGGAGGCCGAGCGCCTCGTCGCCCTCGGCGCGCGGGAGATCACGCTGCTCGGCCAGAACGTCAACGCCTGGCACGGGGAGGGGCCGGACGGGCGGGCCTGGACGCTCGGGCGGCTGATCCGGCGGCTGGCGGAGATCGAGGGCCTCGCGCGCATCCGCTACACCACCTCCCACCCGCGCGACATGGACGCGGACCTGATCGCCGCCCATGCCGAGGTGCCGGCGCTGATGCCCTTCCTGCACCTGCCCGTGCAGTCGGGCAGCGACCGCGTGCTGCGCCTGATGAACCGCGGCCATACGGCGGCGGACTACCTCCGCCTCGTCGAGCGGCTGCGCGCCGCCCGGCCCGATCTGGCGCTCTCGACCGACATCATCGCCGGCCATCCCGGCGAGACGGCCGCCGACCACGCGGCCACACTCGCGCTGATCCGCGAGGTCGGCTTCGCCCAGGCCTTCTCCTTCAAGTATTCGGCCCGCCCGGGCACGCCGGCGGCGGCCATGGCCGGGCAGGTCGAGGAGGCGACGAAGGAGGCGCGGCTCGCCGAGATCCAGGCCCTGCTCAGGGAGCAGCAGACCGCCTTCAACCGGTCCCGCATCGGCCTCGTCGCCGAGGTGCTGGTCACCGGCCCGGGCCGCCACCCCGGCCAGATGGCCGGGCGCACCCCCTGGCTCACTCCGGTCCATTTCGACGGCCCCGCCGATCTCGTGGGCCGGCTCGTGCCGGTGCGGATCCTCGCCGGGCATCCGCATTCCCTCACCGGGGCGCTGCTGCCCCCCGCCTCCGCCGCAGCCAGGGAGAGACCCGCCGCTTGACCGCCACGCCGAGCATCGCCCTCCGCGCCTCCGACTCGCGCGGCCCGACGGAGCAGCGCTCCGTCACGCTGCAGTTCGACGACAACGTGCTGCTGCCCCTCCTGCACGGGGAACACGACAGGCACCTCGCGCGCATCGAGCAGGTGCTCGGCGTCCGATTGTCGTCGCGGGGCAACCGGATCGCGATCTCGGGCGGGGCGGAACGGACGGAGATGGCCGAGGCCGCGCTGCTCGCACTGTGGAAGCGCCTCGAACAGGGCCAGCATGTCGGCACGGCCGAGGTCGAGGCCGCGCTGCGCCTTGCCGAAGGCGGGGCCGAACAGGGCGAGCCGCGCCTGCCGCTCGCGGACCTGCCCGCGATCCGCACCCGCAAGGGCGCGATCGCGCCGCGCTCCCCCGCCCAGGCCGCCTATATCGAGATGCTGGCGCGGCGCGAGATGGTCTTCGGCATCGGCCCGGCCGGCACCGGCAAGACCTACCTCGCGGTGGCGCAGGGGGTGGCGCTGCTGCAGTCGGGGCGCGTCGACCGCATCGTGCTCTCCCGCCCCGCGGTCGAGGCCGGCGAACGCCTCGGCTTCCTGCCCGGCGACATGAAGGAGAAGGTCGATCCCTATCTCCGCCCCCTCTACGACGCGCTGCACGACATGCTGCCCGCCGACCAGGTGGCCAAGCGGATCGAGCGCGGGGAGATCGAGATCGCCCCCCTCGCCTTCATGCGCGGGCGGACCCTCGCGCATTGCTACGCCATCCTCGACGAGGCGCAGAACACCACGCCGGCGCAGATGAAGATGTTCCTCACCCGCATGGGGGAGGGCAGCCGCATGGTCATCACCGGCGACCCGACCCAGGTCGATCTGCCCCCCGGCCAGCCCTCGGGCCTCGCCGAGGCGCTCGGCATCCTCGAAGGCGTCGAGGGCATCGGCGTGGCGAGATTCGCCGAGCGCGATGTGGTAAGGCATCCGCTGGTGGCCCGGATCGTCGCCGCCTATGGGCGGGCGGAGGAGCAGTCCCGGGCGAAGAAGGAGAGGCATGGAACCGGGAAGTAGCCGTCCCGGCCGGCGCCGCCCTCCGGGCGGCCGGGCCGGGCTCGGGAACCGATCCCCGGAGATGGCGGACATCTCCGTGGTCCTGGCGGCGCCGGGCTGGCGCGCCGCCGTCAAGCGGCCGGAGGAGTTGGCGCGCCGCGCCGCCCTGGCCGCCCTGCGCGAGGCCGGCGCCCGCGGCGCCATGACCGTGCTGCTGACCGACGACCGCGAGGTGAAGCGCCTGAACGGCCGGCACCGCGCCAGGGCCAAGGCGACCAACGTGCTCTCCTTCCCGGCCGCCGCGCCGGGGCATCTCGGCGATGTCGCCCTCGCCCTCGGCGTGGTGCGGCGGGAGGCCCGCGCGGCCGGCCGCCGCGTCGCCGCGCATGCCGCCCATCTCGTCGCGCATGGGGCGCTGCACCTCGCCGGGCACGACCACCTCGCCGCCGGCGAGGCCCGGCGCATGGAGCGCGCCGAGGCGCGGATCATGCGCCGCCTCGGCCTGCCCAATCCGTGGCGGGGCGCGACATGAGCCCGGACCGACAACCGCCGCCCCCGCCCCCCTACCCGGGAGCGCCCGCATGAGCGACGCCTCGGTCAGGCCCGGCCTGTTCTGGAAGCTGCAGGCGCTGCTCCGCCGCAAGGAGGCGGAATCGGTCCGCGACCGCGTCGAGGAGCTGATCGAGCGCGGCGAGGAACACACCGACAAGGCCGGCGGCCCCGCGCCGAGCGACCTCGACAGCCATGAGCGCGCGCTGCTCTCGAACGTGCTGCGGCTGCGCGGCACCACGGCCTATGACATCATGGTGCCGCGCGCCGACATCATGGCGATGCCCGAGGACTACAGCCTCGAGCAGGCGATCGCCCTGATCCAGAAGGACGGGCACAGCCGCTACCCCGTCTATCGCGAGAGCCTCGATGACGTGGTGGGCATGGTCCACATCAAGGACGTCTTCGCCGCCGTCGGCCGGCCGGGACCCTTCGACCTCAGGACCATCCTGCGCAAGCCGCTCTTCGTCGTGCCCTCGATTCCGGTGCTCGACCTGCTGCTGCAGATGCGCCAGTCCCGCGTCCACATGGCGCTGGTGGTGGACGAATACGGCGGCATCGACGGGCTGATCACCATCGAGGACCTGGTCGAGACCATCGTCGGCGACATCTCCGACGAGCATGACGAGGACGCCGCGCCGCAGATGACCGAACGGCCCGACGGCACGCTCGACCTCGACGCCCGGACGCCGATCGCCGCCTTCGAGGCGCGGCTCGGCCCGGTGCTGACCGAGGAGGAGCGCGCCGCCGACATCGACACCGTCGGCGGCCTCGTCTTCACCCTCGCCGGCCGGGTGCCGGCCAAGGGGGAACTCATCTCCCACCCCTCGGGGCTCGAGTTCCGCATCCTCGACGCCGATCCCCGCCGCATCCGGCGCCTGCGCGTGCGGCGCCCGGGTGAGGCTGCCCAGCGCGCGGCGGCCGAATAGGCGGCCGGTGACAGCGGGGGAGGGCGGAAGCGCGCGGCACGCCGGGGCCCGCCTCTTCGCACCCGCCGCCCGAAGCCGCAGCGGCGCCGGCCCGACGGGCCCGGGCGGGGCGGGGCGGGGCGCGCCCCTCGCGGGGTCGAGCCCGCCGCGATCCGCTCGAGAGCGGTCTCCCTGCGGGCGGAGACCGCTCACGCTGTCCGCGCGAGCCTCTGCACGCCTCCGTCTCATTCCCGCCGCGGGCGATCTGCTCTAGGACCCTCGCCGCATGTGGGAACCTATCCTCGGGCATCTCGCCGCCCGGCGCGGCTGGCGGCTGTGGGTCACGGCGGCGGGCCTCGGCGCGCTCGCCGCGCTTGCCCTGCCGCCGGTCCATGCGGTGCCGGCGCTGCTCCTCGCGGTGCCCGGGCTGCTGGTCCTTCTGGGGGCGGCGCCGGATTGGCGGCGCGCCTTCTGGGTGGGCTTCGCCTGGGGGTGGGGGCATTTCGCCGCCGGGCTCTACTGGATCACCCATGCCATCCTGACCGAGGTCGCGCGCTTCTGGTGGCTGGTGCCCATCGCGGTGCCGGCGCTGGCGCTGCCGCTGGCCCTGTTCGTCGCGGGGCCGGCGGCGCTGGCCCGGGCGGCGCGGGCGGGCTGGCCGCGCGTGCTCGTCTTCGGTGGCGCCTGGGTCGGTTTCGAACTGCTGCGCGGCTGGGCCTTCACCGGCTTCCCGTGGAACCTGCTCGGCACGGTCTGGGCCTTCGGCGCCCTGCCGGTGCAGGGAGCGGCCTGGATCGGCGTGCATGGCCTGTCGCTCGTGACGGTGCTGGTGGCGGCGACGCCGCTGCTCGGCCGCCGGGCGATGCTCGGCGGGGCGGCGGCCCTCTTCGCCTTCGCCGCCTTCGGCCTCGCCCGGCTGTGGCCGGCGGAGGCCGAGCCGCGGCGGGTCGGGCTGCTCATCGTGCAGGGCAACATCGCGCAGGAGGTGAAGTGGCGGGAGGAACAGCGCGTCCCGATCCTCAGGCGCTATGTGGAGATGACGCGCGAGGCGGCGCTCGCCGCCCTGCGCGAGCTGCCCGAGGACCACAACCTCGCCGTCATCTGGCCGGAGACGGCGGTGCCCTTCCTGCTCGCCGACGACCCCGATGTGCGGCGGCTCATCGCCGGCGCGCTGCCGCAGCGGGCGATGCTGCTCTCGGGTTCGGTGCGGGCGGAGTTCGGGCCCGACGGGCGGGCGCGGCGGGTGTTCAACAGCCTGGTCGCGATGGACCCGGCCGGGGAGGTCCGGGGCATCGCCGACAAGGTCCATCTCGTGCCCTTCGGGGAATACATGCCCCTCGCGGGCCTGCTCCCGATCCGGCTGGTCCAGGGGGGGATGGACTTCACGCCGGGCCCGGGCCTGCAACCATTGCGCGCAGACTGGCTGCCGCCCTTCGTTCCTTTGATTTGCTACGAAGTCATATTTCCCGCAATGGTTGTGCCCCCCACCAGGCCTGACTGGATCGTGAATGTCACGAACGACGCCTGGTTCGGATTATCGGCGGGCCCGTGGCAACATCTCGCCGCGGCGCGGTTGCGAGCGGTCGAGGAAGGGCTGCCCCTGGCGCGGGCGGCGCAGACCGGGATTTCGGCGGTTTTCGATGCGCGCGGACGCCTTGTGGCGCGCACGGGCCTGGGCGAGACGGGGGTGCTGATGGCCCCGCTGCCCGCCCCGCGCGCACCCCCGCCCTTCGCGCGTCTGGGGCTGCTGATCCCGGCGAGTCTCGCCGCCGCGACCTTCGCTCTGGGGTGGTGGAGGCGGAGGGGGTGAGCCCGCGGCACGTTCATCGGCGCGCGTTCACGACTCTTTGAGATGTCTCAAAAAATGTGAATGCGAAAAAGAGTTGACGAAAAATGAATGCCGGCCTACTCGTGCGACAGGCGCGAGGGGTAATCGCGATCACTGTGGACGGGGCGGGAGAGGGCCATGGCACGTGGAAGGGCGGAGGGCTGGATGCCGAACGACGAGGGGGTGGAACGGCCTGATCGCGAGCATCGCGCGAGTCCGATCGATGTCCATGTCGGCTCCCGCGTCCGCCTGCGCCGCACGCTCCTCGGCATGAGCCAGGAGAAGCTCGGCGAGGCGCTCGGCCTGACCTTCCAGCAGATCCAGAAATATGAACGCGGCGTGAACCGGATCGGCGCAAGCCGCCTCTTCGACCTCGCCCGCGTGCTCGACGTGCCGATCGGCTTCTTCTTCGACGACATGTCCCCCGAACTCGGCGGCAATGCCGTCACCCGCTCGCGCGGGTCCGCCTATGGCTTCGCCGAAGGCCAGGAGGGCTTCGAGGACGACACGCTGCACCGGCGCGAGACGCTGGAACTGGTGCGCGCCTACTACCGCATCACGGATCCCTCGGTGCGCAAGCGGGTCTTCGACCTGATCAAGACCCTCTCGCCCAGCGAATAGCCGGCGCGACCGGCGCGGCGCCCTCCCGCCCGCGGGCGCCGGGGCATCAGCCGGCGCCGCGGCGGCGGTGTTCGCGGCGTCCTCGGGGGTGTTCATGCGGCCCCGGCGCGGCCGCCGAGCCTCCGGCAAGGGCGGCCTCCCCCTCAGCCCCGGAGGGACACCCTCCCCGGCACGGCCATCTGGCCGAGCAGGGCCTCGACCATCGCGCGGTCCGGGCTCGCCCCGTCGCGCGCCCTGAGCGCCCCGGCGGCGGCGGCGAAGCGCATCGCGGCCGCGACCGGCATGCCTTCGGCCATCGCCAGCGCATAGGCGCCATGGAAGACATCGCCCGCGCCGGTGGTGTTGGTCGCCTCGACCGGAAAGGCCGGGGTGCGGGCGGGCTTCTCCATCCCGGGCGTGAGCCACAGCACTCCCCTCTCGCCCTGCGTCACCGCCGCCACCCGCACCGGGCCGGAGGCGAGCGCGCGGCGCAGCCCCTCCTCCGGCGGGCAGCCCGGGGCGTAGTTGGCAAGGCCGGGGACCGAGAAGATCGCGTGGTCCACCCGCGGCACCAGGTCGACCAGGATGCGCGTCTCGCTGCGCTCCCCGTCCAGGACCACCGGCACGCCCGCCTCGCGCGCCGCCGCCGCGGCCACCGCCACGCCCTCGGGCCAGCGCGGGTCGCAGCAGAGCGCCCCCGCCTCCCCGAGCCGCGCCAGCGGCAGCCAGGACGGATCGGTGCCGAGCCCGGCGCCGCGGAAGGAGATGATCGTCCGCTCCCCCCTGGGATCGACGAGCACCGCGCCGACCGGGGTCCGCCCGCCCGCGACGCGCCGCAGCGCGGAGACGTCCACGCCCTCGGCGGCCAGCGCCGCGGCCAGCGGCTCGCCGTTCAGGTCGTCCCCCACGCGGCCCCAGAAGGCGGCCCGCCCGCCGAGGCGCACCACCGCGATCGCCGCATTGGCGGCCATGCCGCCCGGCCCGATGCTGTAGGCGCGGGCCGCGATCTTCGCCGGCGGCTGGGGTATGTCCTCGACGCGGAAGGTATGGTCCGCCACGACATTGCCGAGGCAGATGACGAGAGGGGGGCTCGCTGGTCCCGACATGATGCGACAGAGCCTCCCACGTCCGGCCCTGCCGCGCCAAGCCGCCCTGCCGCCCGATCTCGCCGCGCGGCTGCTGCTGCTGCGCGCCGAGGTCATGGTGCTCGACAAGCCGGCCGGCCTGCCCGTCCACACGGGCCCGCGCGGCGGCCCCTCGGTCGAGGACTGGCTCGAGCCGCTGCGCATGGGCAAGCGCCACCGCCCGCAGCCCGTCCACCGCCTGGACGCCGACACCGCCGGCTGCCTCGTGCTCGGCCGCACCAGGCCGGCGCTCGCCGCGCTCGGGCGCCTCTTCGCCGCGGGCCGGGTGGAGAAGACCTATTGGGCGGTGGTGCGGGGCGGCCCCGCCGCAGCGGCGGGCGAGATCGCGACCCCGCTGCGCAAGACCAGCACCGCCGCCCGCGGCTGGCGGATGGAGCCCCATCCCGAAGGCCAGCCCGCCCGCACCCGCTGGCGGGTGCTCGGCCGCGGCGCGGGGCTCGCCTGGCTCGAACTCCGCCCCCTCACCGGCCGCACCCACCAGCTGCGCGCCCATTGCGCGGCCGAGGGCTGGCCGATCCTCGGCGATGCGGTCTATGGCGCGGCGGAGCCGGGCGGGCTCATGCTTCTTGCCCGCGCCATCGCCCTCCCCCTCGACCCGCCGCTCGCCGCCACCGCGCCGGTGCCGGCGCATCTGCGCGCCGCGCTCACGGCCTGCGGCTGGGCCGGGGCGTGAGGCGGCGGCGCGTCACGGCGCCCAGGCCATGTCGGGGTCGAGCGGCCAGATCGGCCGCGGCACCTGCCGCCAGGGCACCCTCTCCAGCACCACCGTGGTCAGACCCGGCGCGTCCACCTCGAGAATGCGCTCGGGCGGGAAGTGCTCGTCGAAGCCGGCGCGGAAATGGCCGCGCGACTTCACCACCAGGCTGCGCACGGCGGCCAGCTCCACCCCCAGCGCCTCGAGCATCGCCGGCTCGCACAACTGCCGCCGGTTGGAGCAGACCGCGACCCTGATCCCGCCGAGGCGGAGCAGCGCCATCGGGCCGAGATCCACCTCCCGCCCCGCAT
>Ga0272446_1002158_pt1 | contig 27387 bp, 23 predicted proteins | sample YNPCB0061_FD_194587 | JGI IMG/M metagenome (GOLD analysis project Ga0272446, IMG submission 194587) | Hot spring microbial mat communities from Yellowstone National Park, WY, United States - YNP-CB-006-1 | ecosystem: Environmental > Aquatic > Thermal springs > Hot (42-90C) > Sediment | place...
TGTGCGTCTTGTCCGTTAGACGCACAAAACACGGTGTATTGAGACTCAAAAAATTCGGCGAGAACATCGCAAAGCAACTCGTCGTCATCGACGATTAAAATGGTCTTTTTGGGCATACAGAGGTGAGTTCGGGTTTTAACAATGCTACATTTTAAACAGAGAGACAGAGTAAAAATCTCTTGACAATACGGAAATGCGTACCGAAACATAAGATAATTTTCTCTTTGGCGAAAGAAAAATGATATATCGAAAATTTTGGCTATTTTTCTGATGGAAGCAACAGAGGTTCACATCGGCAGGCGAATACGACAAATTCGCAAGAATATGAACCTGACGCAGACGAATTTCTCAAGTATTTTGCACACCTCCATAGGGTTCATCAGTGAAGTAGAGCGAGGAAAGAAACAGCCCGGATTTGACCTAATTTTTTCACTTAAGCGAAATTTTAACATCTCTACTGACTGGCTTTTGACTGGCAAAGGGACTATGTTTGGAGCTCAAAAAACCGGAAATACAGAGGGAGCCTCTGTTAAACACGATGCACAGATTCGTCAACTGGAAGCCGAGAAGCAACTGCTGCTCGAGCAAAACCTACAACTTAAAGCGCAGGTAGAAGTGCTCAAGGAATTGATTGTCAAGTTGAAAACGTCGTAGGGGTCGGGCTTGGTGGCGCAAGGGCTTCGAGTTCTTTTCCCTCAACGGTTTCGCGCACAGGGTCGCCGTAAGCTGCGTTCAACAGGTCTTTGACATTGCGGACGATATTTTCTGCGATGTCGTCGGTCGGCAAGTCGTCTTCGTCTTTGCCAAACGGGTTTTCAATGATTTCGGCAATCATTTCTATACCGACCATCACATAAAAGACGAACGGCACAATGAGGACCGACGCCCAGCCGAAGTCATGCACCAATCCAAAGGGCAGGGTAAAGAGGTATGCCGCGATAAAGCGTTTGATGAGCATTGAGTATGAGAACGGGATGGGCGTTTTTTTGATGCGTTCCATTCCGCCGATGGCATTGATGAGTTCATCATAATTTTGCGAGAGCGTCAAGAGCTGTTCAGCCGAGAGTTTATCATTGCTTCTCAAACTGTGCATTTCGCGCCCCAAGAGTTTTGCAATAGCGAGCGGCAGGTGCGGCGAGGCGGATAAATCTCTGCGTTGGGCCTCATCGAAGGATTCAAGCGCGCTTTCGGAGATTTCGCTGCGCAGGTGCGACGGCACGCTGCGGGCAAATGCACAAATCAGCGACGCCAGTTTATGGCGTTCCTCGTATGCGTTGGGGTCTAAGAAGGCGTCCGATTTCAGCGCAAGGCTGCGCGAGGCATTGACTAATGTTCCGAAGAGCCGTCGTCCTTCCCACCATCGCTCGTAGGCAGTATTCGTGCGAAAGACCAAGACTAATCCCAGCACCACACCCAACAAGGTATGAACCGTGAGCGGCATCTCAAGTTTGTAGAGCGCCAGAGTTAAATCGAGATAGCAGATTGCTGCTGTAAACAGCGCGATAAACCCCATGTTTGGCAGTTGCCGTCGCAACTGTCCTGCCCTTAGATTGAACAGAAAAGAGAACCAAACTTTGTCGTCGTATTGAATCATCGGAACTTGATTGATATGATGGTTATTTACTTAAACACGGTTTCCTCGCGTCTGGGTCCGACAGAAATGAATGTGATCTTGGTTTCCAACTGGTCTTCGATAAACTCAATGTAGCGTTTTGTATTCGGGTGCAACTCGGAGAATGTCTTTGCATTACGATTTGATGTTTTCCAGCCGTCGAGCGTTTTGTATTGCGGCTCGAGTTGGGAGAGCGTTTTGTGGTCAGTTGGAAAGTCTTTGATGATTTTGCCCTTCACTTTGTAGCCTGTGCAGACCTTAACTTCATCGAAGTCGTCGAGAACATCGAGCTTTGTGAGCGCCAATTCTGAAATACCGTTGACGGCTATCGAGTATTTCAGCAGGGCTACGTCAAGCCAGCCGCATCGGCGTGGTCTGCCTGTCGTTGCGCCGAACTCGTGTCCAATTTTTCTGATGCGCTCGCCCGTCTCGTCGTGCAGTTCAGTCGGGAACGCGCCGTTGCCGACGCGCGTCATATACGCTTTCGCCACGCCAATCACTCGTCCGATGTGAATTGGCGAGATGCCCGACCCTGTGCAGGCGCCGCCCGCCGTTGGATTCGATGACGTTACAAACGGATATGTGCCATGGTCGACATCGAGCAGGCTGCCTTGCGCGCCCTCGAGCAAGACTGTTTTGCCCTTTTTCAATTCGTCGTTCAGATACACTTGTGTGTTTTTCACAAAGTCGTTGATGGAGCGGTCGAAGGCGGTATAGTGATTGACGAGTTCTTCGACGTTGACTTCGTCTTTGGCGTAAATTTTCGTCAGCAGGTTGTTTTTATGCTCGAGGTTGAAGCGCAATTTTTCTTCCAGCACATCGGGCGAGAGCAAATCGACGATGCGAATGCCAACGCGGCTGAACTTATCGACATAGCTTGGCCCGATGCCGCGCATGGTTGTCCCGATGCGCTCGCCGCGCGTTTGTTCCGAGAGCGAATCGAGCAACTTATGATACGGCATAATAAGATGCGCGTTGTGGCTGATAAAGAGCCGACCTTCGACGCTGTAACCAAGCTCGCGCACGGTTTGAATTTCCTTCATCAACGCATCGGCGTCAATGACAACGCCATTCCCGATGACACAGACGCAGTTTGGGTTAAAGATGCCCGATGGAATGAGGTGCAGCACGACGGTTTTATCGTCGAAGCAAATTGTGTGTCCGGCATTCGCACCGCCTTGGTAGCGAACGACGATGTTGTATTGATTAGATAAATAATCGACGAGTTTGCCTTTGCCTTCATCGCCGAACTGCGCGCCGACAAGAACCGTTGCGTTTCGTTCACGCCCGTTGGTATGCGTTGACATGATTCAGTAATTCAAAAGTTATGGTCGATACACTTCTTTGCGATGACCGATTTTGATAATAGTAACGATGCGGATTTTATCGGCGATGTCGTAAATGATTCTGTAATCGCCGACGGCTATCCGATACTTTTCGCTCGCTTCTAATTTTTTGCACCCGCGCGGACGCGGATTTTCCGATAGGTCGTAGATTGCATGGGTCAGTCGTTCACGCAATTCTTCAGAAAACTTTGCAAGCGTTTTTTCTACTTTTCGCGGAATTACAACTTCATACATCACTACGCCGCGCGGGTTCGTCTTTTGGGTTTCTCCGGCTTTTTCACGCGGTATTTTTTCATAAACTCATTGAGCGTCGTAAACTCGCCGCGCGCGATTTCTTTTTGAGCGGTTCGTGCGGCTTTCAGTGCGGCGCGGTCGCAGAAATAGGTATCAATGATGTCGAGCATCCATTCGTAGGTTTTCACATCCAACACCACGCCCGTCTTCTCACCTTTTTCATTGACGATATACTTCTCTTTGATGTTCATTGGGTTGATTTGATTAGAGCTTGCTTGTTAGTCACGATATACCTCTTTGCGATGACCGATTTTGATAATAGTAACGATGCGGATTTTATCGGCGATGTCGTAAATGATTCTGTAATCGCCGACGGCTATCCGATACTTTTCGCTCGCTTCTAATTTTTTGCACCCGCGCGGACGCGGATTTTCCGATAGGTCGTAGATTGCATGGGTCAGTCGTTCACGCAATTCTTCAGAAAACTTTGCAAGCGTTTTTTCTACTTTTCGCGGAATTACAACTTCATACATCACTACGCCGCGCGGGTTCGTCTTTTGGGTTTCTCCGGCTTTTTCACGCGGTATTTTTTCATAAACTCATTGAGCGTCGTAAACTCGCCGCGCGCGATTTCTTTTTGAGCGGTTCGTGCGGCTTTCAGTGCGGCGCGGTCGCAGAAATAGGTATCAATGATGTCGAGCATCCATTCGTAGGTTTTCACATCCAACACCACGCCCGTCTTCTCGCCTTTTTCATTGACGATATACTTCTCTTTGATGTTCATTGGGTCAGACAAATTGAGTTTTTGTTCAAATAAATTCGGATAGTTTTTTCAGCAGTTCGTGTTTGCCAGCACCTGTGGCAGACGCTGTGTCAATCATAAATTCGTAGCCCTCGAATGCGGTTTCGGCGTCGCGCCGCGTTTTCTCCTGCTCCGACGCTTTGAGCTTATCGATTTTCGTTCTGGCGATTGCATACCGTCGTCCGTAGAACGATAAAAACTGCTGCATCTCCAAATCGTTTTGCATCGGCGAGTGCCGCGCGTCAATTAAAAGAACGACAAGTTTCAATTCTTTGCGCGTTTGCAGATACGATTCCAAAAACGCCTTCCATTCATTTTGCAATGTTTTGCTCACTTTGGCGTAGCCGTAACCCGGTAAATCTACGAAATAAAATTTTTGATTGATTCGAAAGAAATTCAGTTCGCGCGTCTTGCCCGGCGTCGCGCTGGTTTTCGCCAAACCTTTTTTGCCCATCAGCATATTGAGCAGCGAGGATTTTCCGACGTTGGAGCGTCCGGCAAACGCGATTTCTGGAAAGCCGTCTTTCGGCAACCCGTCCTGTTTAACAACGCTTTTGAAAAATTCGGCGGAGAGAATTTTCATAAATTTCAGTTGTAAATTTATCATTTGTTTATTTGGATGAGCATTGACGACCATTATGCCGCTTTCTTGAAAGGCATCGACGAATATAACGCTGCGATGTTCTTTGAGTGCCACGACACATGGGAAGAAATCTGGCAAGAGATTTACGGCAAAGACAAACGCTTTTTGCACGGGTTAATTCAAACGTCTATTGGTCTCTATCACTTCACGAATAAAAACACCAAGGGCGCGCGCAGTATGTTTGCTAAAGCCTTTTCAAAGTTGGAGCATTACAAGCCTGTATATCGCGGCATTGATGTTTCCGAAATGGTGCGGCATATTCAGACGGTTTGCTTTCCTGTCATCGAGTGTCTCGAGCAAGGTGACGATGTGGTGCTGACCAACTCAATGCTGCCAAAAATTATTCTTCAATCATCAACTTGATGCTTTACATCTACAACACACTCACGCGCACAAAGGAAGAGTTTAAACCACTCGCAGAAGGAGAGGTAAAAATTTACGTTTGCGGTCCGACAGTTTATGGACACTCGCACATTGGTCATGCGAAAAGCTACGTTTCTTTTGATGTAGTGGTCAGGTGGTTCAAGCACTTGGGCTATAAAGTTAAATATGTTCAAAACATCACAGATGTTGGTCATCTAACCGACAACGCCGATGCAGGCGACGATAAAATTGCTGAACAAGCCAAACGCGAAAAGTTAGAGCCGATGGAAATTGCGCAGGCTTATACGCGCAGTTATTACGAAGACATGGACGCACTTGGCGTTCAGCGACCGAACATTGCACCGACGGCTGCTGGACATATTCCCGAACAAATTGACCTCATCAAAACGCTCATCGAGAAAGGCCATGCCTATGAAGCAAACGGCAATGTTTATTTTGATGTCAGTTCGTTTGCAGGCTACGGCAAACTTTCGGGCAGAACAAATCAGGGCGACCTTGAAGCCGGAACGCGCGTTGCTGTGCGCGGCGATAAAAGAAATCCGAGCGATTTTGCGCTCTGGAAAAAAGCCGAGCCGAACCATATTATGAAATGGACTTCGCCATGGAGCGTTGGCTATCCGGGCTGGCATATTGAATGTTCAGCGATGTCGATGAAATACTTGGGCGAGACGTTCGATATTCACGGCGGCGGCTTGGAAAATCAATTCCCGCACCACGAGTGCGAAATTGCGCAGTCGGAAGCGGCGACGGGCAAGCCATTTGCGCGGTATTGGATGCACAATAACATGGTTACAGTCGGCGGCGTGAAAATGGGAAAATCGCTCGGCAATTTCACAACGATCAAAGACGCGCTGAAAAAATTTCAGCCGCTTGTCATTCGGTTTTTCATTTTGCAATCGCATTACCGTTCCACGCTTGATTTTTCCGATGAGGCACTTCGTGCGGCTCAAAATGGTCTGGAGAAATTGCACGACACCTACAATCGCTTGAAGCAATCCGCGTCGGGGAACGGCAGCATTGACCTGAGGAAATTCGAGATGGCAATTCACAATGCAATGAACGATGACTTCAACTCGCCACTTGCGATTGCCGCCTTGTTCGATTTATCGCGCGAAATCAATACGGCATTATCGGGCGCGGGACTTTCGGAGATTGCAAAAAACCAAACGGTTCAATTTATGGACACTTATGCGGGAAGTGTTCTTGGCATTCTCCCGAGCTTAGCCGCACAACGCACTGCATCTGTCGATGTGCTGCCCAAGGTGATGGATTTGGTGCTTGAGCTTCGCAAAGAGGTTCGCGCCAAAAAAGATTTCGCCGCAAGCGACTTAATTCGTGACAGACTCAAAGAGGCGGGGATTGAAGTGAAAGACGGCAAAGACGGCGCAACATGGCGACAGTTGTAACTTGCCTCAGATATGCTCTTCCAACTGCTTGCGCTTGAGCATATCGACAATGTGCTTGACATCTTGCGACTGACCGCGTCTGCAAATTAACAGCGCGTCCTCAGTTTCAACGACCAAAATGTCATTAACATCAACCACGGCAATGGTTTTGTGCTTCGGCTTTAGCGCCAGCACATTTTTTGAATTATACATAAACACCTTTTCATCTTCAGGCGTGTCAGACAATTTGAACTTCATAATTTCGTCCCAACTACCTGCATCCGACCAATCAAACGCGCCTTCCAAGACATACACCGACTCGGCTTTTTCCATCACGGCGTAGTCAATTGATATTGGGTGCACCCAACTGTAGACGCTTTCTATCGTCTTTTTTTCTTTGCGCGTGCCAACGGCATCCATGATTACCTGCATATCCATATACAGTTGAGGGATACAGCGTTGCATTTCGCGCGAGATGCTCTCGACTCGCCACACGAAGATGCCGCTGTTCCACAGGAAATCGCCGCTCGCTAAAAATCCTTTTGCCGTTTCATAGTCTGGCTTTTCAGCGAAGGTTCTGACTTTGTGGGCGTGAATGCCGAAACGGACTTTGATGGAGGTGGAAATTTCTTCATGATTTTGTTCGGCTTGAATGTAGCCGTAGCCAGTTTCAGGTCGGTCGGGCTTGATACCGATGGTTACCAGCGCGCCAGTGCATTCTGCTACCTCAATGGCTGCGCGCAGCGTCTGACGAAACATTTCCTCGTTTTGAATCAGGTGGTCTGCGGGAAACGTGCAGACAACAGCGTTTGGGTCTTGCTTTTTGATAAATGCCGTTGCGAGGGCAATACAGGGCGCGGTGTTTCGCCCAGCAGGTTCAACCAAAATGTTTTTTCTTGGAATGGTCGGCAGTTGCTTTCTCACGAGCGCTTTGCCGGTTTTGTTCGTTACGATGAAAATGTTCTCCGTCGGCACAACGCCATTCAAACGCTGGACGGTTTTTGCAATCATCGTACCGTCGCCGAAAATATCCAAAAATTGTTTCGGCAGTTTTCTACGCGATAAGGGCCAGAGTCTTGACCCAATGCCGCCAGCCATAATGACCGCGTAAATACTTTGTGAACTTACTCTGGGCGATTCTGTATGTGAATTCGGAAGGGCGATATTGCTGAGCTCTTGCATCATTAAAACGGAGTTGTAGCTTAACGGTTTTATTGCAGCAAGGTTCAAATTACATATCTTAGTGCAAATTTCAACTCTTTTCCGCGCCGATGACCCGCGCCGAGCTTCACGATGTTGTTGCGCTGTCACGACAGCAAGGCATCGAGCTTTCCGCTGCTCAACAAGAACAACTTTGGCGATATGCGGAACTGCTTTTGGACTGGAATGAAAAAGTCAATCTCATCAGCCGCAAAGACGAGTCAAGCGTTCTCTCGAAGCATGTGCTTCACTCGCTCTCGATAGGATTTTTTTATGCGTTCAAATCGGGCGAGCGCGTTTTGGACATCGGCACAGGCGGTGGGCTGCCGGGCATTCCGCTGGCCATTGCCTTTCCCGAAACCCTTTTTCTACTCATTGACTCGATTGGTAAAAAAATTTCAGCGTGTCAATCCATGATTACAGAACTTGGCTTGAAGAATGCCATTGCTCAAAAACGCCGCAGTGACGAATTGAGAAACGTCAAGTTCGATGTGATTGTCAGCCGACAAGTTGCGTCCATGCTTGAACTCTGCGAGTGGTCTCGACCGTTGCTTAAATCTGGCGGCACGATGCTCTGCCTCAAAGGCGGCAATCTGGAAAAAGAAATTGGAGACGCATTGGTTGACGGCGCGGAACGCTTGTCGTTTCCTGAACATATTGCGCAACACTCGATTGCGTTTCTGGGCGAGCGGTTCGTCGATAAGGTCGTCGTCGCTGCAACCTAACGCCCTTTCGCCAGTGAATCCGCCAGAAAATTGCTACTTTTACGTATATTTTCACCCTTTCAAGCGCCGTCGCTGACGGTCATATCAATCACATCGTTCTACTGTTGTTCGTTCATGAAAATTCTCGTGGTCGACGACGAAGCAGATGTTCATAAACTCATCTTGCGTCACTTTCGTCAAGAAATCCGAAATAACGAGTTTGAATTTTGCTTTGCCTCCGATGGCACTGAAGCGTTGGAAGTGCTAACGAAGAAAGGCACCGACGGCACAGGGTTGGGGCGGTCAATTTCAAACGACATTATTCGGGCGCATGGCGGCGCGATTTCCGTCGATAGCGTTGCAGGCGAATATGCCGAATTTATCATCACGCTGCCGAAAACCTAAGCAATGTATGCGCCCTCTTTTTTTCCTCGTGATGCTTTTTTCTGCTTATGCCGCAGAAGCGCTCGACCCGACCAAGCGGCTCTCGCAGTATAAATTGGATTCGTGGGACAAGTCCGCAGGGCTGGTTACGTCTGGCATCAACGATTTGCTTCAAACATCCGATGGCTACTTTTGGATTGCCACCTTTTCAGGTCTCTATCGTTTCGACGGTGTGGTCTTCACGCATTTCCATCGCGCCAATACGCCTGCCATTGTCATCGAGGATATTCGCCGCCTCTGTGAAACGCCCGACTCAACGCTTTGGATTGGCGTCAACGGCGGCGGACTGCTCTCTTACAAAAACGGCTTGTTCACTCGCTACTCGACTGCCGACGGACTGCTCTCCAATGTCGTCTTGGGCTTGCTGGTTGATGCCTCACGCCAACTTTGGGTAGCAACAAACCTTGGCGTTCAGCGCTTTGAAAACGGCAAGTTTGTCCCAGTTACAACCATCGACGGAAAACACATCTCTCCGTATAAAGCCATGCTGAACGACCGCAATGGTCAGATTTGGTTTGGCTCATCGGGCTTATATCGGTTCAACGGCGAGCGACTTGTGCCACATCAGGCGGTCTCAGGTCTGGTCGTAACGCGGCTGTATCACGACCGCAACGGCACTCTATGGATTGGCACCGTAGGCAAAGGCGTTTTCACCTTGAAGAACGACAGTCTCGCGCCTTTCGGCGCATCGGTCATCGGAAATGAAAACGTGTGGGACATTGAAATTGACCCAGATAACAACGTTTGGATTTCTACCGACAATGGGCTCTTTCGGTATAATGAACAGGTCGGGTTTTCGTCGCTGTCCGAAAAGAACGGACTCAACGGCAATGTCGTCTTTGAAATTTTTCTCGACCGCGAAGGCGGGATTTGGATTGGCGGCTATCAAGGCGGATTGCAACGCCTTTCCGACGGAAAGTTTCTCAACTACACGACCAAAGAAGGCATTGCGAGCGGAAATGTCTATTGTGTCTTTGCCGAGCCAGACGGCGGGCTTTGGATGGGTGGCACGGGCGGGATTGCCTTCGTCAAGCAAAACATTGTAGCTACTTATCCTGCCAGCGCAACACTGCCGTTTAATTCCGTGCGAGCCATTCATCGCAGCAGAAATGGAACACTTTGGGTTGCGACTTACGGGAAGGGATTGTTCAGTTTTGACAATGGCGTCGTTCAACCGTTCCGATTCGCATCGCTTGTATCGGCGTCTATGCGTGCGCTGCTTGAAGACCGCAATGGCGCTCTTTGGTTCACCATGAACGGCGGCATTGGACGCTGCCGCAACGACTCGCTCAAGGTTTTCACGGCGAAAGACGGGTTGGAAAATGAACGCGGCGAGTTGCTTTATGAAGACGCATCGGGCTTGGTTTGGTTCGGCACCGACGGCGGCGGACTCTATGCGGCGCGCGGCGACTCAATTGTAAAAAAATACACGACGAAAAACGGACTCGCGGCAAACGTTGTCTTCGGCATTCATCAAGATAAACGCGGCGCGATGTGGATTTGCACCAACGCCGGGTTAAGTCGCATCGCCAACGATTCCGTTTTTACATTCACTACATCGCATGGGCTTCCAACCAATAACCTGTATTGCGTTCTGGAAGACGATGCCGAATCTCTTTGGATAAGCACAAGCGACGGCATCATGCGCGTTTCAATCGCCGCGCTGAACCGCGTGGCGGAACACGCAGAACCATTCGTGGAAACAGAACTCTTTACGACGGACGACGGTATGCCGACCGAAGGGGGCACGACGCCTGCAACCGCCTGCAAAACCCGCGACGGTTGGTTGTGGTTTCCAACGGTCAAAGGCGCAGTCGGCATTCACCCAAGCAAGCTACAGCGAAACGCCTACAAGCCGCCGATTTACATTGCAACTTATCTTGCAGACGCAGACACGATAATCAACGGTCAAGCCATTGCACCGGGCAAACAGCGCCACGAATTTCACTTTTCCGTGTTGAGTTTTCCCGCGCCTGCAAAAATGCGCGTCAGATATAAGCTCGAGGGCTTCGATAAATCATGGGTTGACGCCGGAAGGCTTCGGACAGCGGCCTACACCAATCTTGCTCCCGGCGAATATGTTTTTAAAGTCGTGGGCAGCAACAACGACGGCGTTTGGAACGACGTCGGCGCGGCGTTTGCGTTTCGAGTTCTCCCGCACTTTTATCAGACATGGTGGTTCATCGGGCTGTGCATCAGCGCGACGATTGGCGCGGGCGTCGGTGCAGTGCAATATCGCACACGGTTGCTTCGTGCGCGGCAAAAAGAATTGGAACGCGCCGTCCAGACGCGTACCGAAGAATTGGCACGACTCAATCAAGATTTGGTATCGGCAAAGAACGCCATTCAGGAAAAGAACCTCGCGCTCGAGCAGGCATTTCAATCCATTCAGATTTCCAAAGCAGAGACCGACGCTAAAAATGCCGAACTTGCTAACATCAATCGTGAACTGCGTGATGCTAATCAGCTTAAAAGCGAACTGCTTTCCATTGCCGCACACGATTTGAAAAATCCGCTTCAAAGCATTTTGGGATTTGCCCAACTCTTGCAAGAAGACGCGCCTATACAGTCGGTTTCACAGGCCGCCGAAGTGATTAAACGCGCGTCTAAAAGAATGCTAAACCTCATCGGCGAACTTTTGGAAAGCGCGGCAATCGACGCAGGCAGACTTGAACTTCATCGACAGTTGATGGATTTCTCCGCGCTTGCCGAAGTTGCTATTGAGCAAAACATAAGTCAAGCCCGCGCCAAATCTCAACGCATTCAGGCCGCGTTTGCCTCGAACCTGATAGTGCATATCGACCAAGAGCGAATGAAGGAAGTTCTCGATAACCTTGTCAGCAACGCCATCAAATATAGCCCGCACAACACCACCATTACCGTTACAACCGAGAGAGCCGTTTATCGTGGCGCGTCTGGCGGCGCGCATGAAGTCGCTCGGCTGATTGTCAAAGATGAAGGACAAGGCTTAGACCAAGACGACTTAAAAAAAATGTTTGGTCGGTTTCAGCGTCTTTCGGCGAAACCAACGGGCGGCGAGAGTTCAACGGGCTTGGGGCTTTCTATCGTCAAGCAGCTTGTCGATTTACACGGCGGCAGAGTTTGGGCAGAATCCGAAGGCAGGGGCAAAGGCAGCGCGTTTTTCGTCGAACTGCCATTGGAAAATTCTGTTTAAAACCTAACGGCGTAATTTATGTCATCTTCAAAAAAACTGTTCAAAGAAATTTCCCAGTTGCTCACCGAACAGCAAAATCCAGATACGCTTCGCATTGATGAACTCTCGTCGTTGGAAGTGGCGCGGCTCATCAACAATGAGGATAAAAAAGTCGCGCTCGCCGTCGAAGCCTGTCTTTCCGACATTGCGCGGGCGATTGACCTCGTCGTTCAAGCCTTCAAACAGGGCGGACGGCTTATTTACATCGGCGCGGGAACATCGGGACGTTTAGGCATTTTAGACGCCTCCGAGTGTCCGCCGACATTCGGCGTCCGTCCCTCGCTTGTGCAAGGCATCATTGCGGGCGGCAAAAAGGCGGTCTTTCGTTCTGTCGAAGGCGCGGAGGACGACGCGACTGCAGGCGTCGCTGACCTCAAAAAAATTCATTTTTCCAAACAAGACGTTTTATGCGGCATCAGCGCCTCGAAACGCACGCCGTTTGTTCTGGGCGCGCTTGATTACGCCCGCTCGCTTGGCGCAAAGACCATTTTCCTTACCTCTAATCCTGACGTCAAACAAAAAGCCACGGTGGTCATTCGACCCTTAGTTGGCGCGGAAGTCGTGATGGGGTCGACGCGAATGAAAGCCGGCACATCGCACAAAATGGTGTTGAATATGATTTCAACGGGCGCGATGATTTTATCGGGAAAAACGTTTGGCAACTTGATGGTCGATTTGCAGCAAACCAACGCCAAACTCGTCGAGCGCACCAAACGCATTTTTATGCTCGCAACGGGCGACGATTATGAAAGCGCGGAGCGCCATCTTGCTGCCGCCAAAGGCAAATTGAAACTCGCCATTCTTATGAGACTTTCGGGATTGGCATATCCCGACGCGGTTAAGCGGCTTGCCTCAGCTGACGGGTTCATTAAAAAGGCACTTGCGCCATAAGCAGTTTGTAAAGCGCCACACGTCGTTGCATCTTTGCAGCGATTCTTTGAAACGAACTCACTGTTTGTGAAGACCGAACTTTTTTTACGCTTCGAGTTTCTGGCATCGCATTCGCTTTCCGTGCGAGAAGAACCGCATTTGCATCTCTGGCGCGTTGTGGTTGCGCTTGGCGGTGAGCCGCAGAACGGCATGATTATTAGCCTTCCCGACCTTCGTGCCGCTTTTGCAGAGATTCTCGCGCCGCTCGAACACACATTTCTCAATGACAACCGCTTGCTTGACGCCGACGCTCAACGCGCGCCAACCTGCGAGACGCTTAGCACGTTTTTTTTTAGCACATTTAGCGATGTCTTGCAGCGTCAATTCGCAGCACAAAATCCGACCGTCGCACTGCGCTCCGTCGAAGTCGCCATTTGCGAACCAACCGGCTTTGAATGGGGGTCGGCGAAACTTTCAAAAGAGTAACATTATCGACGAATCACCGCGATTTTTCCAAGCGCACTTTCGCGTCCGTCTTCGCTAATAGCCACAGCGATGTAAATGCCCGACGCCACATCGTTTCCATTTTTATCTTTGCCGTCCCACTCAGCGATGCTGCCGCCTGTCGCAGGCAGTTCGCGCACCAGCGCACCAGACACGGTTACGATTCTCACAAACGCATTGCGCGTCAAGCCTTCAATGGTGAGCCGTGTGGTCGAGGGCGCTCGATACGGATTTGGAAAAATTTTCAGCGTGCCGAACGTCTCTCTTGGTTCAACGGCGTTGGTCGTCAGCGATGAAAGCCCCCTATCTGTTCCGAAATACATCACGCCCGTCCGTCGGTCATAGGCAACGGAGCGCACATTGTTCGAAAGTAGTGGCGAGTTGTCAACGGTATAGCGTTCCAGAAGCCTTGTGCCGTCGGCATTCATTACCCAAACGCCGTTTTGAGAGCCGAACCATTTTCGATTCAGCACATCAATGGCAAGCGATGTAAGAAATTCATTGCGCAGGTCAAAGACATTTGTAGCATTTGGAATGCGCTGCTGCAATACGCTGCCACCGTCGAAGAAATACGCCGCCCCTCTATCGGTAGCAAGCCACAGTGCGCCGTCCGCATCGACTTGGATGTCGTTCACTCGATTGTTGGGCAGCGCGCCGAACCCTGACCGTTCATCGAGTAAAATCCATCGGTCGTCTTGAATGTTCTCTGGCGTGAGGTTGTCATCGAAGACAACGACGCCGCGTCCGCTTCCATCGTTCTCGCCTGTCATCGCAATCCACTTTCGTCCGCTTGCGTCGAGAGCAATTTTGGAGGCTGAGACACCTCGTGGGAACTCGCGTCCGTCGCCGAAGCCCGTCGTGCCGTATTTTCGAATTTGACCGTTCGGCAAAAATTCATAAATCGGGTTAAGTGCGGTCAGCAAATTTGCAATCCAAATCGAGCCGGTCTCACTTGTGGCCATTGACGGAAGCACGACGAAGTTTTCCGCTGTGCGAATGCCGACAAAGTCGGAGTTGGAGCGATTATAGACGCGCACGGCGTCGGTCTCGTCAAATTCCAGAAGCCCGCTTCCCCACGTTGAGACGAATGTTTTTCCATTGCGCGTAACCACCGCGGAGAACTGATTAGCGGGCGCCGTGTTTGGCGAGTTGATGTTTGTAAAATTCCGCCACTGTCCGTTGCTCAAGCGGTAGAATCCTGCGGCGCCGTTGCTCGTTGCAGACGAGCTTCCCCAAACGCGGCTTTGCGCGTCGATTGCGACTACTTCAAATCGATTCGATAGCGGCGAGTTCGGCGCAAAACTCGTCAGCGCTGTTCCGTTGAACTCGATGAGCGATTGTCGTCTGTCCGAGATAAATGCGCCGCTTTGGTCGTCAATAGCGACGCTCGATGCTTGCGACAATGCTCCCGAGATGCGACGCGCTTCGCCTGTCGATCCCTGTAAAATCAAGGCGTCAGAGGTTAGAACGGCGAGCGTTGCGCTGTTTGCCGACAGCGAGATGACGGCAGCCCCAATGTCTTGACGCGGCTGAAGCGTGGTTCCGATAAGCGAGAACACACCGCGCTCTGTGCCGACGACCACCTCTCGTTGAAACTCTGCCAGCGATGTTGCACGCCCTTGCGCAGTTATCGCCGTCCATTCTGTCGGTGCGACTAAGTTTCTCGATGTTAGACTCGCGGTTGCCACGCCTTGCACCGTTGCCGCCACAAGGCGCGTTCCCGATAGGAGAACGGCGTTCACCCTTGTTCCGCTTGGCAACGCGCCCAGCCGCGTGTAGCTTTCTCGAAACTCGCGGCGCGACGGCACAAGCAGCGAAATTCCAAAGTCAGAGGCAACGAATACCGAATCGGACTGAATCGAAAAATCTCGAATGGTTCGACTTGGAAATTGCGTTACTCGCGCAAGGTCGAGGTAGTTTGTGAAGGTCTCGTTTTCCGTATCCAAAACGCTCACTGCGCCGCTCTCGTATCCAATCCACAGTTGGTTTCGTAGCCGATCGAGTTTCAGTGCCGTAACGCGCGTCTCAACTAGTCCTTCTGTGTTTGTAAATGTTCGCGCTTGGCGCGTCGCCCGATTGAATCGATACAAGCCACCTTCTGTTCCAACCCAAACGATTTGATTTCGCTCAACGGCGACTGACGTGGCGGTTTGCAATGATGTAAAACTTTTCCAAGTTCCGATGCCTTGCGCGAACATCGGCAGCGAGACTATGCACAGCAGACACGCAAGCGTCATGCGATAGAGCATTCGAGAGCAGGTAAAATTGTTATCTTTGTGTTCAATTTAACACTTCTTACCGCGAAGTTTTATGGGACAACCATTGCTGCGCGACCCCTTTGTCGCGCCGGAGATTTTTTCGTCGTTCCCGACTCTCGTTGCGTCGCAAAGCACGCGACACGGCGGCGAAAGTCCCGCGCCATTCGACTCGCTCAACCTTGGGCTGTCTACTGGCGACGCGCACGACTATGTTCATCGCAACCGCGAGGTTTTTTTCGGCGAGCAGGAGATTGACATCAGCCAAGTTGCACTGTCGCATCAAGTTCACAGCGATGCTGTGCTATACGCCAAGTCGCCCGGCAAATATGATGGGTTCGATGCGCTTATCACCAACAAACGCCATGTATTTCTTGCCGTCTCAATAGCCGATTGCGTTCCGATTCTCATCTACGACTATGCGGCGCAGGCGGTCGCGGCGGTTCATGCAGGTTGGCGTGGCACATCGAAACAGATTCTCTACAAAACATTGCGCACATTGCAAGCGACTTTCGGCACAACGGCGAACACTTGTGTTGCGTATATCGGCACATGCATCAGCGCCGCACATTATCAGGTCGATGCAGATGTCGCGGCTCATTTCAATAGCGATGTGAAAGTATACAGCGCACCGGAAGACAAATTTTATCTCGACTTAAAACTTGCCAATGTGGCGCAATTAAAATCGTTTGGCTTATCCGACGACCAAATTGAAGTTTCACCATACTGCACCTATGCAGATTCGGCACACTTTTTCTCACATCGCTTCGCGACCCACCACACGGGCGGCAAAACTGGACGCATGATGGCATGTATTGGTCTTCGCTGATTTTTTTAATCAAATCTACATTCATCAATGAAAAACACTTTTCGTTATTTACTGCTTGCGCTTGTTTTTGCAACTACTTTTTCTGATGTGGTTTCTGCGCAATTTCGTCAAGGCACGAACATCTTGGGCGTTGGACTCGGTTTTGGCGGATACGGCGGCGTGAATCGTTCAGGCTTGGCGTTTAATACGGGCATTCCAGTTGGCGTGCAGTGGGAAATCGGCGTTAGCCCGAAACTTGGCATCGGATACATTGGGGTTGGCGCGCTTGGCGGCGTATATTTCTTTACGGGCGGGTCGTTTGTCGTCGCAGGTGCGCAAGGCAATTACCACTTTGACATTCCGACCGCGAAAAATTTAGATTTGTTTGCCGGCTTAAATCTTTTGTTTGCATTCAATGAATTTGCGAGCGGCGCAGGTTTAGGGCTTAACATCGGCGCAAGATATTTCTTTACGCCCAACATCGCCGGTTTTCTACGGCTTGGCTATGGCTTCGGCTTTGCCATGATTGGCGTCGACTTTGGATTATGATATCTGACAGCCGCCTAAACAACCTCGGGCCTATGAGCAAATTCAGCCTTAGTTTAGCCCAAAGCGATACGATGCTTTCAGCACAAACTCTCGAGAGGGCGCGGGCAAGGGCGCAGAAAAATTATTGTAAGGTTGAATGAACACGTAGTTCGATCCAAATAAGTCATAAACGCCCGCGCCAATATCGAGTCCGATGGGCGATTTGTAAAGCAAAAATACGTTCGCCAGAACCAGCGGCTGAAATTTTATCACTTGTGGGTTGCCATCGGAGTCAACTTCGTTTCCGTTTACGCCATTGCGCTCGCTTAAATAGGTTAGCGACGGACTAATGGTCAGTCCTTCCGTAACTTTGAAACTGCTGTTGAGCGCAATTTTATGTGTGGCAAATCCCAGCAAGACATCGGGGTTACTCGGCACCGTGTAGGAAGCCACCAAATTTTTTCCTGCCGCCGAATAAAATGAGTAGCTCAGGTTCACAAATCCCCATCGATCTTTCAAGCGATACTCGACCTCGAGACCGCGCGTGCCAGTGCGGTCAAAGTTCCGATAGCCATCGGGGTTCTCTACGTCGTCGTCTGTTGAGGAAAAATATACAATTGGCTGGTCGATTGTTATGTCAAACACATTGAGCGCAATCGACATTGTCTTCGTGATTTCATATCCAACCTCCGCCTCGAAGACGGTTGTAAATTCAGGCTTAATGCCGCTTGTTGTGTCGTTGCCCGAGATGATTATTCCGCTACGAATATTCTCAAATGATGGGGCGCGGAAGGCGCGGCTTGCCAGAAACTTGATGTGCAGTTGGTCAATCACCCGCGTTAGACCGATGCGCGGCACAAACGCCGACCCAAATGCGCTTTGATTATCGAAGCGCGCACCAATAGTAAGGTTGGCAATCGGCAGCGCAAACACGCCTTGTGCAAACCCAGCGATGTTGGTATAGCTAATGCTCCGTTGGTCTCGATTGACGCCGAAAAAATTTTCTTGTGGGTCAGCTGAGCCAACTGTTGCTGCGTCGTTAAAAAACTCCGCGCCGAACAGCACGTTGATTTCCTTCGTAATATCCCAGAGTGCCGTTACGTTTGCCGTGATGCGTTCAGTGATTTTGTTGCCCGGATTCGCGCCCTCGAATGTCTCAACGACGTCCCAAGGCAGTTGCCGCCGATAGGTTAGGCGCGGCGTTACAATTAATTTGCCGCCAGCGGCAATGTCATATTTGACATCAGCGATGTAGGTGCTGAAATTTTGCGATACAGGTCTCTCGGTAATTGCGCCATACCCGTCCTGCGTAGTGGTTGAAAAACGGTCGGCAATAAACCGCACATCTAAGTTTTGGTATGACAAGCCAAAATTAAAATGTATCGGGTCGAGGAATGAGGCATTGGACATGTCAAATGTATTTCCAGCGAAGTCCGTATAGGTGCGGTCGCTGCGATTACCTTGTCCAATCAAGCCGATCGCTGTTATGTTGAGGTCGCCGAATTTTTTACCGAAAGCCATGCTGAGGTTTCTGCGCCCAAATGTGCGCTGCATTTGTCCGTATTGTCCTGCAACCGTCACACCAGAGATATCGTCCGCGTTTTTCGTGATGACGTTCATGACAGCCAGCGCAGCTTGACCGCCGTAGATTGCCGAGCCGGGACCGCGCACAATTTCAATTTTCTTGATGTGTTCAATCGGGAAATTGTTTCCGAACTGTAAGGTGCCGTAGAGATTTTCATTGAAATCTTGTCCGTCGATAAGCATTAAAATTTTGCCCTCGTGTCCCCAATTGCCGCGAATGCCCAGCCCTACCACGCCAACCACATCCAGTCCAAATTCAAAGCCGGGCACCAATCGTAGCACATCGATTAATTCACGTGCGCCACTGTTTTTGATTTCGTCTTCGGTGATAACGGTAACAATACCCGGCGTTTCGCGAGTGGAGAGGCTTTTTTTCGTTGCGACACTAATTGTTTGAATGTTGAGCAACTCCTCGAGTGAGAGTTCCTCGAGCACAAACTTCGTCGTGTCCTTTGTCTGCGCCGTCGCACTTTTAGCGACGCACAGTATTACAAAAGCCAGAATAGAAAGAAAAACACATCGTAGTAGGTGATTCATTGTCGTTGCTGTTTTGGTTTTGGGCTTAAACTGAACTTGATTAGCACGCAGCATAGCGCTTGCTAACGATATGAGGCAATACCACGGGCTGCGGAGAACCCTTGATTACTCGACTACGGTTGCCAGTTTCATCAAGGCATCGTTAAACGATTTTTGCTCGCGCTCCAAATTTTTCCGACTGACGATGATTTTAGATTTGCCTTGTTCATCGGTGCCGATAGCAACCGAGACCAGTCCCTGTTCAACGAACCGCTCGGTCGAGGTTACCGTCAGCACACCCGCTTTCAGCGCAATTGCTTGTATGGACTTTGCATTCACGCTTGGCAATAGATACAGCACATCAAATGCTTTGGCTGTTTCAGCTAATTTTGACTCTGGCACAAATTCGGCCTCTGTTTTTGCGGTCTGAAATTGCTTGACCAGTTCATTGCCGTCAATGTCTGCATCGGCTGCATAGACCACACCGATTTTCACTTTCGGTTTTTGAGCAAGCGACTTTTCGTAGCCAAAAATTTTAGTAAACATTGCGGCTTGAAGCGGCAACAAACTTCGTTCGGTGCGGAACGTAACCAGAATGGTTACCACACCTGCAATGGGTTTTCCGCCTACGGTTGCCGGCTTGAATCGTAAGTCTTCGCTCAAGACTCTAAAGACCTCGTCGTTCAATATCGCGTTTGCTGTTTTGACCAGAGTTACTTTGCTTGCAAATCCATTGCGATCCACGAACACTTTTGCGACGACATCTCCCTCGATTTTTTGCTCACGTGCAATGGAGGGATAAATGAGTTTCTCGTATAGCGCATTCATACCGCCGATAATTTCAGGCTTGGTTTCAAGTGTTAATTTCTCGCTTTTTTCAGCGTCTTCTGCATCTTGGAGTGCTTCCTTCAAGCGGACATTGGCTGCAAGCGATGTATCGGTAGAGGCAATAATTGCAGGCTTTTCTGGCACAGGAGCAGGTTTTGGCTGTGGCAGTTTTGTTTCCGCAGGCTTCGCTGCGGGTTCAGCTTTGGCAAGGTCAGCGGGTTTCTTTTCAGCAGGTTCAGGGCGTCTGTCTTTCGGCTCTGGTTTAGCACGTTTTGCTTCGGCAAGGTCGGCTGGCGCAGCAGATGCCAAACGCACATCAAGCCGCTTCATAATACTTGCCTCGAATGTGACGGAACTTGACACTTGCGGCAAACCCGATTTGCTGACTTTGAGGGTGTAACTCCCCAACGGCACAGAGATAAACGCGTAATATCCGCTTGCGTTACTTACTGCTGCCTGCGTTAAATCTGAATTGCTTAGTGAGACAACAGCTGCACGCAGTGGATTTCCTTGGTCGTCTGTAATCAAACCGAGCAGCCTTCCCTGCGCAACCGCAAGCGTTGAAACCAACATCAACACGCTTACAAAGACGGCTTTTTTCATGCGTTATGAACAGTGGTTAAAAAAGGCGTTTGAACCACAAATTTATTGCATTCCGTATTTACTTGTTGTTAAGATTTGACAAAGTTTATTGGTCAATTCTCAGCATGGTCTCGACCGCAGCGATGATGCGCTCATCGTCAATATCGGTCATACAGCGAAAGTGTTTTTCGGGACAACGGTCGCGCCCAATGTGCGAGCAAGGTCGGCAGGTCAAGTTCTTCACTTCTAAAATACTATGCGGCGAGCGATACGGTAGAAATCCAAACTCGGCGACCGACGAGCCAAAGAGCGCGACAATCGGTTTTTGAAACGCGGCGGCGATGTGCATCAACCCTGTATCGTTGCAGAGCATTGCATCGGCGTGTTCAATCAAGGCTGCTGATTCCAAGAGCGAACATGTGCCTGCAAAATTCTTCACCTGCTCTTTTTGCGCGATGCTCCTGTAAATTTCTTCGCCGATTGTCGAGTCCTCTTTTCCGCCCAAGAGCCAAATTTCCAACGCATATTTTTCAAGCAGCCGATTCAGCACGCTCGAAAAACGCTCTGCTGGAAATCGCTTCGTAAAGTGCCGCGCACCGTAAACGACCGCCAATACAGGCAGTTTCGGGCGGTTGCTATTTTGCTCAACCTGCTTTGCCGCAAACGCCTTTGAGGCGTCGTCTAAAAAAATCTCGCAGCCTTCGTTGTCGTCTGCCAATCCAAGCGGCGCGACCGCATTGATGTATCGCTCCGCCGTTGATGTATAGCCCGAATGCAGATTCACTTTGAAATTGACGAGTAAAAACTTCTTCCAGTTTTCTTTCCTGTAGCGAAGTGTTGTGCGCGCGTGAGGGCGAAGTTGCGCCGAGTGTCTGTTGTGTTGCAAATCTATACAGATGTCGTAGAACGATGCTTTATTGAATGTCTCTGGCGTAAATACCTTCGTCAGGTTTGGATTATAGAGAACGAGCGGCGCGAAAGCGGGCTTCGTTAAAAAGTGAATTTCGGCGTTAGGGAATTTTGCGCGCAGCCGACGCACGAGTGGGGTCGTTAGCACTACATCGCCGATGGACGACAATCGAATCACGAGAAGTCTATCGAGGTTCATCGGCAACGCAGGACGTTAGCACACGAGTTTTGCATTTTCTGCATCGTGTTCGCAATGATCGATGCTGTTTTCGGGGCGAACCTCGACGGGTTCGGCTTTGACAATCAAGAGCGTGATGTCGTCGTGCTGTTCCGCATTTCCAACGAAGTCAATCAGTGCGTTCTCGATTCGGCCAAGCATTTCGGAAGCCGGCTGATGTTTATCGCGCTCAATCAGTTCTAACAGCCGTTCCATTCCAAACTCATCGCCGTTGCTGTTCTTCGCTTCGGTTACACCGTCGGAGAAGAAGATGAACACATCGCCTTCACGGTAGCAGAGTTTTTCTTCGGCGAGCGCATTGGCAAACCGTTCTCCGGCGTCCAGTCCAATGCCCATACCTGATGGTTTTACAATGTGCCAGCGGTCATCGGCGGTGGAATACCACAGCATGGGCAGGTGTCCAGCTCTGGCTACCACGAGCGTTTTTTGTTCGGTGTCGAATTGTCCGCAGAACATTGTAACAAACGACCGTCGCATATCGCGCGAGAACAAGACGGCGTTTGCTTGTTCCAAGAGTGCTTTGGGCGAGAGCGTGCCGCCGTAGTTGAGTGTGCGCATAATGCCTTGTACGCGCGCCATATACATGGCTGCCGAAATTCCTTTTCCGGCGACGTCGCCCACGAGGACGGTCAAGTGTTGAGCCAACGACGGCTTGGCATGGCGCGACGACTCTAAAATCACATCGTAGTAGTCGCCGCCAACTTCGCCGGCTGCAATGTATGACCCAGCGACCACCAGCCCTTTCATCGCAGGAATTTCTTGCGGCAAAATTTCCTGTTGAACTTTTCGAGCAAATTCCAACTCGCGTTTCAGTCGTCGCTTTTCACTTTCTTCTTTGTTCAACCGCGCGTTCTCAAATGCGACTGCCGCTTGGCGCGCGACTGACTCAATGAACTTTACATCGTCCTCTTTGTAAGTTTCTTCGGAACGCTTTTCGGCGAGCAGAATGATTCCGATGGATTTGTCTTTAATCACCAATGGCGCAACGAGTTGAACTCCTGCTTCTTGGATTCTCGACATTTGATTTCTTGCATCGAGTGGCATTTCATTCGGCAAGAGCAAATCGACGATGGGGACAGGCAGAAGCAGTTCAGAGCCACGACGATACAGTTCCTCGGCATCGTCCGCCGTCAGCACCGCGCAACTGCCTTTGGCGGTTTCCAGACGGTATCCATTACGCACTGCCAGACAAATCGCTGCGCCTTTGAGTTGCATCAGTTCAATGATTTCATCGGTGATGCTTTCGGCGAGCTCGCTGACCGTAATTTTTTCCGCCAAGACTTCTGAGATTTCCGAGAGCGCGTCTCGATAATTGTATTTGCGCCGATGGAAGTAGGCGTCCAAGAGGTCACGCACTTTTTCGGACAGGAGCTTGAACGCCCACATCACGCCAATGCCGAACAGAATGAAGATAAACCGCTCGCCAATTTTGTTCGCCGCTGGATTTTCTGACCCTGTAAAAATCTGAATGCTCATCGTTGTAAATCGCACACCAACGGGCGTTGTCCATTCAAGCCGTGTGAGCCAAGAAACCACATTGATAAACGCTACGATAAGAAAAAACATAATGGCGGCATTGGTGACGTGGTAGCTCAAACTGCGTTTGACAATGCGGGTAATGCCGAAGAACCGATACTTCGTGATGCTGTAAAAATATGCCGCAGGCACAACCGCCGCGAGCAGCAAGACATAGAGGGCGACTTTTCCGAACTCGTTGTAAAGCCACCACCCTGTGCCGTTTGAGACACCGAACACGATGAGCGCATAGAAAATCCATCGTTGCGCTTTTTGAATATCGGGCTCTTGCAGCCGTTTGATGCCGTAGAGTATTCCGATAGCGATGCTGAGATATGCGCAGTTCCACATCGCCAGTGGCGTTCTCGTTACATCAAACGCCAGCAATCCGACACATGTGGCTGCACCGACGATGTAAAACGCTCTCACGAGGGCGAGTTGCTTCTTGAAGTTCTTGCTTTGTTTTGGGAAGTAAAGCGAGGCGTGGACGGCAAACGGCAGCCCAAAGAACATCGACATCCACCACAAGCCGCCAATAACGCCAGAGCCACCGACGCCCGTTATCGCAAACGCAGGTGCAAGCGCAACGAGCGACCCAGCAAGCATTTGCGCACCTTGTTGTTCAGGCTTGGCTACACCGACCGAGATGCCGACGGCGATGGTTGCCAGCATCACTCCAAGCGAGAGCAATATCGCCCAGTCAATTCCGACGCGAGCGATTAAGACATTGAGCGTTAGTTGGTCGTTGCCGCGCTGCACAACATAGGTGATGTAGTCGCCCGGCTTGGTTTGCTTTAAAATCGCGTTCGCTTCTTTGGCGTTTTGAAAGGCTTGATTGTTGATGGAGAGAATCACATCGCCAATTTCCATGCCAGCGCGTTCTGACGCGCCATCGGGGACAATCGAGATGACTTTCACGCCGTCTTTGCTGTCCTGAAAGACATTCTCATCGGTCGGCGATGTAAAGATGCTCACCACATTGCCGATTTTGGCAGCAGCAATGTAGAGCGCAAGGAACAGCAGCACTGCTTTGAAAGCCGTAGGGTATTTTGAACTTAGGTTCGTCATCGTGGCGTTCATTTTCTCCAAACTTCTGGACGCAAAAATACGCATTTACGTGCAAACCGACGGCTCGAAATGAAAAAGTCCTGCAAATGCAGGACTTTTTATGCCGAACTTTTTAATTATTCAGGTAACTGGTAAGGCCTAAGGCGGCTGGGTCGGGTGCGGTTCTTCCGACCAGTCCTCTGGCAAACACCGTGTAAGCGCGACGCGGCACGACGCTAAGTGTTCCGCTTGCCACAGTATTTGCGCCCACGACCACATCAATTCTGAATGTGCCAGAATCCAGCGGCACGAACTCTCGCACTTGGCGGTAGGTTGTTTCACCAAAGAGTTCACGGTTTGTAATTCCTGCGCTGCTGGTTCTCGTTGCCAATACTCTGACGCCGGGCGCATTTGGAACGAGATGCGCAAAGCGCACAACGCCGTTTGTCGTTATACGGTCAATAAAATCCGGGACATTGTCCAAGACGACGATTGGGTTTATGCCACCCGCCGTGCCAACCGTGTCAGAGATGAAGACAGTTGTAGCGCGCTGTGCTGGCGCATCTACATTAATATCGGCAACGGGTGTTGGCGCAGGTGAATCATTTGGGCGCGGCGCGTTTCCACCCGGCGAGGCAAATACTTTGAAATTTCGGTTTCCTGCCTCGATACCGATGTATGGGGTGAATGCGTTGTATGCGAGCGGCGCGCCGCCGTAGGCTGCGGGGTTTGGCGAGCCAAGCGGGAACGGCGCGAGACGATTCACATTGGTCGGTCTTGTTAAGAAGGCAAACAATACGTCGGCACGCAGTGTCGTATCAATTCTTACAATCGTGTTGCCTGCCCCGCGAATCGTATCGAGCCGAGTAATTGTGTTGAGTGTAACGGTTCTATTGTCCATCAAAATATCCACACCCGGAGCATTGGCGGAGGCGTGAACAAAACGCACGCTGCTGAACGACGGCACTTGACCTGTTGTCGGAATGCCCGTATCACAGGCAGCAATTCCTCCCACAAGCACAATCGTCAATATGAAATTGAGATAAAGTTTATTTGCTGACATTTTAATAGTGCTTTAATTTTTTCAAAGGGTTGACTCTCTGTTTTACGGCATCGGGAACGGCGATACCTGACTCCGGTTTGCTGCTAACACACGGTTCATGTCCACCGCGCAGGTTACAGCGGTTGTGCCAGTAAAGGCATCCATATCGGTGCCTGGTGGGATGTAGCTTGGCACTACGGCAACCGTAAACCCATCTCCAACGCTCAATGATGGATTGACATCTAACTGACGCTGCATCAGCGGAATTCGAATCCCCAAGTCGCTCATACGACGGCCCTCGAGAAAGAAGATTTCCTGACGCATCAGATACAAGATGCGGAACAGGTCTGCGACAGTGTTCGCTGTGGCAAGATTGGCGCTCACGCCGATGCCCAAACTAATAGACCCAACGGCGTTTGTATCACGCACACTCGTAAATGACGTCGGATAGACGGTTATTGGTCCTGGTCTTGTTCTGACCAGTCCGGGAATGGCGGGGGCGCTTGCGTCGGCACGCACCGTTACAGCGGCAGAGTTCGGATTACCGATTCTTGGGTTAGCTGGAAAACCTGAAATTGAATCCGCACGCAATGCCGCAGTAATGGCATTGCGTAGGTTCGTTTTGGCATTCGCGATATTATTTCTCGAAAGCTCCACTTCTGCCAGAATCAAGTGTGCCTCCTCGATTTTCAAAACTGGAATGGGCGAATCCAAAGCGGTGTATTTCGGGTCGAGATAGTCCAGACGCGGCAACACTTGTAAGTCGCGCGAGGTTCGTGTGTAGACAAACGGAAATACTTCGTTTGTTAGGTTTTGCGCGTCGTATTGGGCTCTAAACGCATAGCCTGCGCTGCCCGGAGTGTTAATTGCAGCCTGCGCATAGAAAGCGGCGCTGTCGCGATTTCCAGCCCGCCTCCATGCGCGCGCCAGAGCCAATCGCTGCGTGATAAAGTTTATGGTGAACACCGGGTTGGGAACAAATGCTGGGGCTGACAACCCCGCCGATGCCGCGTTGAATTGGGCAATTGCGGTATCTAACGCTGCACGCGCGGGAACCGCTGGTCCGCGTTCCGTTAGCGGGAAAGCAGCGTGGTTTTCAGCCAACATTAAAATCGCCAGCCCTTTGTAGAAACGTGCTTGTGCCAAAGCGTTTTGGCGCTGTGGCGCCGTCAGCGAGGCATCAGCAGGAATGATGTTGCTAATACCAAAGTCACAAGTCGCAACCAGTTGTTGAAGCCTGAAATAGACACCGCCGACGCCTGCGATAGCCAAATCTTGCGAGGTCAAGGCGCGTATGTTGTCTACGTTTGCTGACAAAAATGTGAAAATGTTACGATAATCATCTGACGCATACGCCGACAGTTGGGAAGTTATGCCTACGCATAGGGTCATTTGCCGGCGCAGACCTTGCAACAATTGCGTGGCGCTGCCGCCTGAAAATAGCACTAAGGACTCTTGTGTGATCGTCGGGTTATCGACAACTGTCGGATTTGAGTTACAAGAACTTATCGCCAAGGCCGTTGTTGCCAAGAGCATTGTCAGAAATATCCTCTTAAAAGCCGTTTTGATGTTCATTGCAAAGTTCACGGTTTGAAGTTAAAATTTGTGCGACTTTTTGTTCTGCTGGATTAGAACGAGTATTCTAATCCGAATCGCCACATTCTTGGTGCGGAGTAATTTGCCCCAGCGGTTGAGCCTAAGTCAATATCGCCGCCGAAACGCGCCCAGTTCACCTCAGGGTCTACGCCTGTCGTCTGTGTGCCAAAAATAATCGGGTTTCGAACAGATGCAGTGAAGACCAAATTTCGGATGCCTAACTGGCTTAGCACATTTCTATATCGGAAGGTAATGTCGCGAATTTTAATCCATCGGGCGTCCTCAATAAAGAAGTATCCAAACGATTGGAAGTTTCCCGGAATTGAGACCGCAGCTCCGGGCTGCGCACCTGCGTTGACAATCGAGACAAACCCTGGAATGCGGCGCAGCGAATTTTCAAACCCTGCGTTCATACGCAGCGGCTCCAAGACATTTAGCACTGAATTTCCCCATGAAAATTCCGTCATTGCACTGATGCTAAAGTCTTTGAAGAGGGTGATGTCAAAACTAAACGAACCAAAACGAGATGGGATTGGCTGCGCGCCGTTAAACTGGTCGAAGATGATTCTGCCGCGAAATGTGCCGTCAGCTTCCTGC
>Ga0272446_1002159_pt1 | contig 27386 bp, 16 predicted proteins | sample YNPCB0061_FD_194587 | JGI IMG/M metagenome (GOLD analysis project Ga0272446, IMG submission 194587) | Hot spring microbial mat communities from Yellowstone National Park, WY, United States - YNP-CB-006-1 | ecosystem: Environmental > Aquatic > Thermal springs > Hot (42-90C) > Sediment | place...
CCGCACCAGCTCAGCAGTTGCCACGTATGCCTCGGTTTCGCCTTGGTGGGGCTCATCGAGGATGCCTTGCAGATAGTCCCGGGTCCAGCCGCGGGCCTCCAGCCGGCGGTACAGCGCGGGCAAAAAGGCGTTGAGGAACTGCTGGGCGCGGGCATCCTTTACCGGCAGTTCGCGGCGGACCGCCTGCCCGCTCTCGATCACCCATGCCCGTACCAGGATGGGTGCGTTCGGGCGCCGCTCCCGCACCAGGAGGTTGCCGGCCTCGATGGCGCCCCGCACTCCGGCGGCGTGGAAGGTCTCGATGAACCGCTCCCAGTTGCGGAAGTCGTAACGAATGCCGCCCCCGGCTGGTTCGGCGCCAGCCAGGTTCACCGGGTCGGCCACGATCGAACTCTGGTGATACCCGGCCAGAAAGCGCGCGATGCCGGCCATCAGGTCCCACCATTCCGGAGAGAAACGCGAGCACCAGAAGAACTGCCGGATGTGCGCATCGCTCAGGTTGAAGTGGTTGGTGACGGTGAGGGGGATCTTCGCGGGCACGGTGGCCGGGTGGACCACAAGCCGGTAAGGAAGCCGGGCGATCTCCTCGCGGCCCTGCCTCAGCCGAATCTGGCCCGCATACTCCCCCGGCTGCTGATCGGCGGGGACGGACACGGTAAGCCAGACGGAACGGGTCTTGTACTTTTCGAGGGTGATGGGAAAGCCTTCCAGCAGCGCGTCGGGGAACAGGGCGGGCGCCTTGCGGACCAGTTCGTCCTCCGGTGTGTCCGGCGTATTTGACGTCACCACCACGTACTCGACCCACCGCACGCGAGGCGCTTCGATGGGCATGCCCGGGCCGGTCAGCGGCAGGGCGTCCACGTACAGGTCGCCAACCGTATCGGGGCAGCGCAGGGCGAGTTGAATACTGACGTTCGAGCGCCGCGCCGCGTCGAAACGCGCCTCCTCGAGCCGGTTTGTCCCGGCGCGGTCGTCGGGAAACACCTTGGTCAGCGAGTCCACAAACCAGGATTCCGGCCGGGGGCGGGAGCCACAACCGGCCAGCAGGAGACAGGAGCCAAGCAGGGGAATCAGGGCGCGCATGTTTATTCCTCCATCAGCTCGCGCTCGAGAGCGCGGAATGCGGACACATCGCGGACGTAATCGCTGATATGTGGTATGGCGGTTTCGGCCAGCCGCCGCGCCTTGCCCGGATCGCGCCGGGCCAGCGCCCGAAGCAGTTCGTAGTCTTCGATACCCTCTCGCATTGCCTCCAGACGGATGGAACTCAGCACGGAGAGCCGCGCGGGATCCGGATACACAATGGCATTGTCGCCCGCGGGAAGCAGCGTGCGGTTGTCGTTGATGACGGGCTGCACGTTGAGTTGCGGCTTGGGTCCCCAGTAGTTGCCACCCCAGTGGAGAAAGCCCGTCAGATTATGGCGGAAATTGAACCAGTGCAGCAGCCGGACCTTCAGCAGCGGGTAGTCGATGAAGCGGTTGAGGTGGCGGCCCTGCGGGGAGATGCAGGTATAGAACCAGGCCTGCCCGCCCCTCTCAACGTGGGCGCGAATGGCATCAAGCTGGTGGTCGAAGCTGCCGAGCACGGGCACCCAGATATCGCATACATCCGCAAAGAATCCGATGTCCTGATTCAGTCCCACGGCGTCGATGGTCTGAATGCCCGGGAGGTTCCTGCGAATGATGCGCGCGTAGCGGTTGTAAATGGGCGCTTCGAGGTCGTGCGGCTCGTCGTGTACGTGCTGGATGTAGTTCTTCACCCAGCCTTTTTCTTTGAGGTGCGCGTACAGGGCGGACAGGAACCCGTCCAGGTACTGCTCGGCGCGGGGATCCTCAGGTTCGAGCTGTTTCTGAACCACCTTGCCCTGCTCGACGACGTATGCCGGTACTACCATCGGCGTGTGGTAGCCGGAGGCGCGGCCCAGCAGGTGGCCGCCCTCGATGACGCCGATGACGCCGGCTTTTTGGAACGTCTCCACCCAGCGGTCGAATCGCCCGAAGCTGTAACGGACGCGGCCCGCCTCTGCCGCGGTGTCTGCCAGCGAGAAAACCGGGGTGAGAATCACATTCTGCCGGTGATCGGCCATCACCCGTCCCAGGTTGGCCAGCAACTGCCAGTAGGCGTCCGGCGCATCCAGCTTGAAGTGCCGGCGCAGGTGGCTCTCGTCGAGGTTGAACCAGTTGGTGACCTTGAGCCCCTGCTCAGCGGGCAGCACGGCTTTGGTAACGCGCACCTTGAAGGACTCAGTCGAAAGCAAGGCTTCGCCGGCATAGATCTTTACCGCACCTGGGTAGTCGCCAGGGGGCGTCTCGGGCGGGGCGTGAACCGTCACCCAAAGCGCTTCCGTCTGCCCGGGCTTCAACTCGTAGGGAAAGTCCTCGAACAGCGGGTCGGGATAAAGAGCGGGAGCGGGCCGGATGACTTCGTCGTAGGGGGTTCCGGGCGGATTCGACCCGACCGGCACGTAGCCGGCGTGGCGGACAGTGGCGCGGAGCGGTTCCCGCATCTCCACGGCGGCCTTCAGTTGGGCGATTCCCGTGGAGCTGTGGATGGCTACCTGGATTGTGCCATGACCGCCGCGCGCGACCAGGCGGACCTTGCCGCCGGTCCGGTTCGTCCCGGGCGGGTCGTCCGGAAACACCTTGATCAGAGGATCGACCAGCCAGCTCTTCATCTTCGCCCCGCCGCAGCCAGCCAGCAGCAGGGAACACGCGAGCAAGCCGAAACGTTTCTTCATGGCCTCGGCCTCACTTCGTAAATTCTGTACTCGTATCCGGCCAGGTCCGTCACCATGGATCCGTCCGCCAGCGCGGACGTGGCGAGAGTCTGCTCCTTGCCGGTGGACGCGTCCCTGACGGCGACGCGCCCTGCCTCAAAGCCCAGCATCTCCGGCTTCACCCGCCAGACGATGTTCTTGCGCGCATTCGAGCTGGTGTTCGACAGGACCACCAGGGCGTGGCCGGATTTCGAGTACAGGGCGCCATAGACATCTTCCCATCCGGTCTCGACGGCGCCCGAGTAAGCGTCGCGGAAGCGGTACTCTTCGAGCTTGTACGGCTTGAAGGCGCGGAACAGCTTCAGGGTCTCTTCGTAGACCGGCCCGCCGGTGCCTCCGGACCATGGGAACATCCCCAGCAGCACGAGCTGGGAGATGTTGTTCTGGTTGCGCTCCCGCGCGTGATCCTGGCGGTACGAGGGGCAGGGCGACCGGGGGATGCTTTCGGCCAGCACGGTCACGATGGGCGCCTCGCCCATGCGCATCCACTTCTCGGCCCCGGAGATCTCCTCCATGTTCACCACCAGGTCGGCGAAGTTTTCGAAAGCGATCGAGGGCATCATTCCGTACAGATGCAGGATCAGAGTGCCGCGGTCGCCGATGAGCCGGCGGGTCCAGGCCAGCAGGTCGATGACGCCATCGGCGCCGTTGTGAAGCCTGGCGTTGTGCTTGGGATTGTTGCAGGCGAGCTGCATGACCCAGTCGTAGTAAATCCCGTCGAAGCCCAGGTCACGGTACGCCTTCTCGATGTCGCTCTTGCGCCGGTCGAGCCAGCCCGACTGGGGACACATCTGGGCGCCGAACTCACCCTTCCCCACGTGGTTGTGGTACACCGTGCCGAGCTGATCGTTGGACCGCTTCCATTCGGCTTCATGTTCGCTGTAACCCTGCGCTTTCGGGTGGAATTCGTGGATCGAGAAGTACGGCACTACTTTGATGTTGTGTTTGTGGCAGGTGGCGATGACGCGGCGCATTTCCGCCATGCCCTGCTCGTCGTAAGGCGGCCAGGCGCCGTCATGCCAGAAATTCTCGTCGGCTGCGTAGTCGTTATGAAGACGCACGATGTTGACACCGGCCTCGGCCCAGCGGGCGATCTCGGCATCGGAAGGCCAGGGATGGTTACCGAAGGAGAGGTGCTTCCACTTGCGGTCCGATTTCTCGACGATCCGGGGCAGGCCAAGATAGTAGCCGAACGTATACTCGCCTTTACGGATGCGCACCGGCCGGGGCGCATCGACAGGTCTCCGCACAATCTGAATCGTGTCTCCGGCGGCGGCAGCGCGGTACAATCCGGCGCCTCCCCGCCCGGCCAGGGCAGTCTCCCAGGTTTCCAGATCGGAAGCCGTGGTGAGGTCGAAGCCTTCGAGGTTGCGATGGAAGAACAGCATGTAAAGAGGCGCGTGGTGTTCGGCGATGAACTCATCGCCCTCGCCCTCGACTTTCCCGAAGCGTGCCGGAGCCATCTTGCGGCGATCGGGATCGTCGGTGGGACCGGTGCGCAATCCGAATTCGTTCAGGTCGCCGCGGACGGCCGTTGTGCCAATGTCCACCGAGGAAGCCATAACGTCTTCGGAGAAGACCAGGGTGTGATCGGCGCGGGCCATGAACGGCGACAGGATCCAGGTAGTGCGGAACGCCACCGGACCGGGTTGCCTTCCCGCCGCGCCCATCCGGCCGGAGAACTCGAGGCGCAGCACGTTGCCCTGGTTTGAGGACTTCATTTCCACCGACGGCGCGTTCCGGTCGGACCAGCGGTCGACCGCCGTCTCAAACGGCTTCCGGACCAGGTTCCTGCCCGAGCCGTGGGGGAACACAATGGTGTCCAGGGCGCCGCCGTTGCGGAGGTCGAACTCGAGCCGCCAGTAATCGCTGGTGACTTTCACCCGGTTGCCCTCTTCGGCCTGGAGCTGGATGGAACCGCCTCCCGGCGCCTGATAGTCGGCGGGGCCTGCCAGGAGCGCGCTCCCGGCCGCAATCCAGAGGAAAAGAGTGGAAAAGCGCGTACGAAAATGTGCTGCCAACATTTGGCGGGATTATATCACCTGTAAAACCGCCTGCTAAGCTAAGACCGGATGGCGCGACATCGCTTGAGCGGCGTAACCGCGGGCTGGCTGTTGATGGGCCTGGCGCCGCTCTGCGCGGGAACGGGGCGCGAGGCCGCCGAACTGAATCGCCACGCAGCGCAACTGTTTGCCGCCAAACAGTTCCACGAGGCCATCGCGGAATTGCGCCGGTCGCTCACGATCGACGCGCGCCAGGCCGGCCCTACCAAGTTGCTGGGCCTCTGCTACCAGCTCACCAGCCAGCCCGAGGAAGCGGAACGGGCGTTTCGCGCGGCCACGCAGCTTGATCCGCACGACGCGGAAGCCTGGTTCTTTCTCGGCAGAATCTGCTATCTGCGGAATTTCTTCGACAAGGCCGTGCCGGCCCTGGAGACCGCACGGCGCCTGAACCCGGGCAGTCCCCGAATCTCAGAGCAGTTGGGGCTTACCTTTGAGGCGACCGGCCAGACCGGCCAGGCCGTGAAAGCGTACGAGGAAGCCGTCCGTCTGAATCTGGAGCAAGCCAGACCTGCCGCCGGACCCCACCTCAACTACGGCGCGCTGCTCTATAAGCTGAATCAGCTTGGCAAGAGTGAGGCGCAGTTGAAACGGGCCCGGGAGTTGGACCCTCAGGACTGGCGAGCGTACTTCGAACTGGGAAAGCTTTACTTCCGGAAGCAGGATCTTGAGCACGCAGCTCGGGAACTCGAGCAGGCGCGCAAACTCGGCGCGGCGGATTCGGATGCCACGCGGCGCATCTGCCACCTGCTGGCGCAGGTCTATTTTCGCCTTGGGCGGGAGACCGAGGCCCGCCAGGCGCTGGCCGCGATGGAGAGATCTGCGCCGTGACGGGTTGGTGGGCCGCGCTCCCGGCCGTTGCCGCAGCCGCGCTGGTCACGGCGTTTCCAGCCGCCGACGAGATCGCGTTTCGGGATACGGCCGAGAATGCCGGCATCGATTTCGTCTTGAAAAACGACGCAACGCCGAAGAAGTACCAGATTGAAACCATGCCCGCGGGCGTCGCCGTGCTGGACTACAACAACGACGGCTGTGAAGACCTCTACTTCATCAACGGAGCGGCCATTCCCAGCCTGCGAAAGCTGGACCGGTCGTATTGGAACCGTCTGTACCGCAACAATTGCGAGGGCGGCTTCCGGGATGTGACCGAGGAAGCCGGCGTCGCCGCCGAGGGCTACAGCATGGCGGTCGCGGCCGCCGATTACGACAACGACGGGTGGACGGACCTGTTCATTGCGGGGGTCCACCGCAACATTCTGTTTCATAACAACGGAAACGGAACTTTCTCCGAAGTCACCGGGCGTGCCGGCCTGGCCGGCGGGGGCCCGGACAAGCCGTGGTCGATCTCAGCGGGCTGGTTCGATTTCGACAACGATGGCCATCTGGACTTGTTTGTCTCCAATTACTGCCAGTGGGCGCCCGATAAGGATCCCTACTGCGGACTCGTCAAGCCCGGCTACCGCACCTACTGCCACCCCAAGTACTTCGCGGGCCTCCCCAACATGCTCTACCGCAACAACGGGGACGGCACGTTTACGGATGTCTCGGTGGCATCCGGAATCGCCGCGCATACCGGCAAAGGCATGGGAGTGGCATTCGCCGATTACGACGGCGACGGCCGCATGGACGTGTTCGTGGCCAATGACACCGTGCCGAACTTCCTGTTTCACAACGACGGCAACGGCAAGTTCACCGAGTGCGGCCTGCGGGCCGGCGTGGCTCTGAACGAAGACGGGGTGGCCGTCTCCAGCATGGGAGCGGACTTCCGCGACGTGGACAACGACGGGGCTCCGGACATCTTCGTCACCGCGCTTTCCAACGAGATGTTTTCCCTGTTCCGCAATGCCGGAAAATCCGGCTTTGTGGACGACACGCACCCGAGCGGAATCGGGCTGCTGAGCCTGGGATGGGGAGGATGGAGCACGGGCATCTTCGACCTGAACAACGACGGCTGGAAGGACATTTTCGCGGCGGGGTCGCACGTGATGGACAACGAGGAATTGTACAGCAGCCGCAGCTCCCGCCAGCCCAACCACCTGCTGGTGAACACGGGCGGCAGGAAGTTCCGGGAGGCGGTCGCCGGCTGGAAGCCGCGCTTCCACCGGGGCTGCGCATTCGGGGACTTCGACAACGACGGCCGGATCGACGTCGCGGTCTCGTGTCTGAACGAACGCGCCGAGTTGTGGCGCAACGAATCGGATCCCGGCCGGCACTGGATCGACCTGTGCCTCCGGGGAACCCGCAGCAACCGGGACGCGATCGGAGCCCGGATCCGGCTGATATCCGAATCCGGTTTCGTGCAACACAATCACCTGACCACCTCGGTGGGGTACGCCTCGTCGAGCAGCAAGCGCGTGCACTTCGGTCTGGGCGCCGATCGCAAGGTCGCCCGGATTGAGATCCGCTGGCCCAGCGGAACGCGGCAGGTGATCGAGAATGTCGCGGCGGACCGGCGTCTGGAAGTCAGGGAACCCGAATAGAGGCGGCTCTCTGGTATCCTCGAACCGAGATATGGAAAACCGACGATCATTCCTCAAGACAGCCGCCTTCGGTACAGCCTCGCTGGCGAGCGTGCAGACCAAGGCGCGGGGAGCCAATGAACGGATCGGGCTCGCGCTTATCGGCGCGCGAAACCAGGGCCGGGGCGTCGCCCTGCGGTCCATCAAGCAAGGCGCCGAGATTCGCGTGCTCTGTGACATCGATGACGCGATCAGCGCCAAGGTGGCTCCCGAGATCGCGGCGGCCCAGGGGCGTGCGCCGTCGGTGGTGAAGGACTTCCGCCGCGTCCTCGAGAACCAGGCTGTGGACGCCGTCATCATCGCGACGCCTGACCACTGGCACACCCACATTGCCCTGCTGGCCTGCCATGCCGGCAAAGACCTGTACGTCGAAAAACCGTTGTCGCAGACCATTCAGGAAGGCCACCTGATCCGCGACGCGGCGCGCAAGTACCAGCGGGTGGCTCAGGTGGGGACCCAGCGCCGCAGCTTCGAGCATTTTCAGACCGCCGCCGAGTATGTCGCATCCGGCAAGCTGGGCAAGATTTGTCTGATCAAAGCCTGGATGTGCCAGTTGCGCCCGAGCATCGGCAATCCTCCGGACGGCGCTCCCCCGCCGACGGTCGACTATGATGTGTGGCTCGGGCCGGCGCCGAAACGGCCCTTCAACCCCAACCGGTTCCACTACAACTGGCGCTTCTTCTGGGATTACGGCAACACGGAACTCGGCAACCAGGGCATCCACATGCTGGATGCCGCTCTGATGGGCATTCAGCGCATGCGCGGCAAGGAGAAGTGCCTGCCCTCGCGCATTTCCGGACACGGCGGCATCTACTGGCTGAACGATGCCAAGGAAGTGCCCGACACGCAGGTCATCACGTACGACTACGGCGATTTCCTGCTGGTGTGGGAACTGCGCAGCTTCGCCCAGTTCCATCCCATGGAGGGCACCGCCGCCGGAACCGCCTTCTATGGCGCCGACGGTTCGCTGATCGCGGACGGAAACGGCTGGGCCGTCTACGGCAACAACGAGAAGCAGCCCGCTCTCGAGGTAAAACAGTCGGGCGGCTCGCACGAGCGGAACTTCCTGGAGTGCATCAAGAGCCGCAAGCGTCCCAACGCCGACATCGAGATCGGCCGTTTGAGCACGACGCTCTGCCATCTCGGCAACATCTGCCACCGTCTCGGACGCGATATCCGGTTCGATACCGAAGCCGAGAACTTCGGCTCCGATGCGGCGGCCAATGCGATGCTGGCCAAACAGTACCGGGAGTCGTATCCGCTTCCCCAGGTGTGAGAAACCGCTCTACGCCAGCTTCCAGGGCTTGCGGTAGCGCCGCGTCAACAGGCGGTTGGCGCGGGAGTGGCCGGTTACCCGTTCGCGTCCGTCGTCCCAGTAGATCCTCTCGCCGGTCCGGAATGCGAGGTTGCCGAGGAGCCCGCCCTTCGTGAGGCGAAAAGCATATTCCACGTCGCAGGTGGTTCGCCGCCGGGACTTGATGGCATCCAGAAACTCGCGAATATGGCCGGGCGAGTCCGGTATGCTCTGGGCCGGCCGGCTGAAGTTTTCCTCCCTCTTGCCTTTGACCCACACTTCGTGCCTCGAATAGTTGGTCACCAGGGTGGCTTCGGCGCCTTCGAAGATCACGCTGCTGCCCATGTGGTCGTAGCCGGGCCGGCCCCTGGGATGCAAAGTCCAGGTCAGAATCACACCCGGATACTCATAAAGAACCTCGAGCACATCGGGAGTTTCGGCGTTATCATCGGCCACCCAGCGCCCCCCTGCCGCCGAGACGCTCTTCGGCGCCTGCAAGTCCAGCGCCCAGTAGGCCACGTCGGCGTAATGGCACCAGAAATCGATGAAGACGCCTCCCGAATAATCCCAGAAATAGCGGAAGGTGCCGTGCGACCGGTTGGGATTGTACGGCCGCTTCGGCGCGGGTCCCAGCCAGAAGTCGTAATCCAGTTCCGGAGGCGGTGCGCCATCCGGGGGTCTGCCGATGCCTTTGCTCCCGCTCGTCAGCGAGCAGTAGACCCGGTTGATCTTGCCAAGCATGCCGGAGCGAACCAGCTCCACAACTCGGCGGTAGTTGGGCAGGTCATTGTGAATGTGGTTGCCCATCTGGGTGACGCGTCCGTGCTTCCGCGCCGCCTCGAGCATAGCCCGTCCTTCGCCGATCGAGTAGCAAAGCGGCTTCTCGACGAATACGTCTTTGCCCGCCTGGCAGGCCAGGATGGCCGGCAGGGCGTGCCAGTGATCGGGCGTGGCAATCATCACGGCATCAATGTCCTTGCGCTCCAGAAGCTTCCGGAAATCGTGGAACGTCTCGGGCTTGTGGCCTTGCCGTTTCTCCACCGCCGCGGCGGCCGCCTCCAGGTGGTTGCGGTCAACGTCGCAGACCGCGGCGGCCACAACGTCGGCGTGCTCCATGAACTGGTTCAGGCGGCCGGCGCCCATGCCCCCAAGACCGATGAAACCGACCCGGATCCGGTCGCTCGGCGCTGCGCCCCACAACGCGCGGCGCCTCGCGGCCGCAAGGCCTGCTCCGGCTGCCGCCCCGGCAGAACAATAGCAACATCGATGCCTGAAACCAACCTGCTTTCCAACCGCGCGATATTGCCGCTGCTCGCGGCCGCCGTTCTGTGGAGCGGATGCGGGCGGGCCGGCCGGGACGCCAGTCCGGACCGGGACCCCCAGGTTGCCGCGCTCGCCCGTGAGGTCCGCCCTCTCGGGTGGATTGTCTTGGGCGCGCGATCGGAAAAAGGCGATTGGGACCTCTACGTCATGCGGCCCGATGGCTCGGAACGCCGGAACCTGACCAACACGCCGGAGTTCAACGAAGCGGCTCCCCGCTTCTCGCCGGATGGCCGGCAGCTTCTTTACCGGCGGCTGCCGCGCGACAAAAGGATCGACGGAAACCGGTACGGGATGCAAGGCCAACTCGTCATCGCTCGCAGCGACGGAACCAGTCCCGAAACCTGCGGCAAAGAAGGCGAGTACCCGTGGGCATCCTGGGGTCCGGATGGCGCCCAGGTGGCCTGCCTCGAGCCCAAGGGCATCGCCTTCGTCGATCTGGCAAGCCGCAAGGTTGTGCGCAGGCTTGACCGCAAGGGGATTTTCCAGCAGTTGAGCTGGTCTCCCGATGGCAAATGGCTGACTGGGGTCGCCAACGTCGGCGAGGTTTGGACCATCGTCCGCATGGATGTCGCGACAGGCGACCTGATCCCCGTACACGAATATCAGAACTGCACTCCGCACTGGTTCCCCGACTCACGGCGCCCGCCGGTCTCAGTCGAAGCGGACGGTGATGTCGGCGCGTCCGTTGAACGGCTCTATGCGGACCCGTTCGGTTTCCGGGTCATACGTGCCTCCCTCGACCCGCGAAGCTTTTCTCCCTTGGGGATGCGGTACACGTAACTCCACGAAGCCCGGCTTCCGGTCTCCGGGACATTCCACCGTGGCCTGAATCCTGCCCTGGTCGATGGCGGAATCAACGCGCAAAGAGAGCGGCCCGAAATAGGTGGCCACCTTGCTGAGTTCGATGGTTTTGCCGTTTTCCAGGTAGGCGCGCGGGATGCCCGGCAGCAGATCGATACCCGCCCCGCGCTCCATGTAGAGCATCCAGCGGCTGTCCATCAGGAACCAGCCCTCTTCATGGGTCTTGTGGGGGCTGGCGCCGAAGTAGTGCTCCCAGAAGGTGTATGTCTGGCGGTCGGCCAGTCCGGACATCGTGTTGTAGTAGGCCATCAGGAACGGCTTTACCTCGCCGCGCCGCAGGTGCGAAATGGGGTGGCGGCTGTAGTAAGGCTGGCTGAAGGCTACGTTCCGGGTGGTCATCAGGTCGTTATGGAAGTTGAGCAGGAAGGTTGAGGCGGGCTCGCCGGGCTCAAGGACCTCCTGGAAGATGAGATAAACCGGCCCAAGCAACGAATCGCGGCTCACCATCGCGCCGTGCGTGAACCACTTTCCGCCGTCGGCGAACAGCACCAGGGGGCCGCGGTACTCAACCCAGGGCGGGGCGGTCGGACACCACGTCCCGTTGGCCAGAGGGATCACCGGCGAGCGGCCCATCACCTCGAACAGCGCCGTGCGAATGTCGCCCTTGAGCGCCTCGGCTTCCTTGCGCCACTTCTCCGACTCGGACGGATCGGACTTTCGCAGCATCTCCGCCACCCGGGCCATGCCGAGATAGGCGTACCCGTTCAGCATGAAGGAGCGGAACGGATCTTCGGGGTCGGCGGTCTTGCCCTCCAGCATGCCGTAACCTTTCCCGCGCAGGTCCTCGCGCAGATTGCGGGCGCGCCACTTGCGCAGGTATTCGCAGGCTTTGATCAGCTTGGGCGAGATCTGCCGCACCCAGGCCTCGTCGCGGGTGTAACGGTAGTGTTCGCCCATGGACCACAGCGCGGCCCCGGTCTCCAGCATGTAGCCGCCGAAGTTCTGAATGAAGCCGTCGTCGTGCTGTTTGTCGAGAAAGTACATTAACGCCCGGCGGGCCGTATCGTGCCAGCCCATGGCATCCATGAACTGGATGATCGGCGAGCTTTCCGACCCGATCGCGCTGTAGACGCCGATGGTCGAGGTCAGCGTGCCTTCCGGCTCCAGTCCGTAGGTGACCAGATCCAGGTGCAGCAGCCCGGCCCGCAACATCTCGGTGATGCGCCGCTCGGGAAGCCGGATCTGAGAAGCGGCTTCGAGTTTCTGTTGCCAGAAACGGCGGCATTCGGCATGCCGCTCCTCGAACGGGACACCCCGTAACTTCAGGGCGCGCTCGCGGGGGATCGGGCGGTTGGGAAGCCGGAAATCCAGTTCGGCGGTTTCACCCGGCTTCAGGTCCACAGCGACCTCCTCTTCGGCCAGGGGCTTGCCGTTGAGCAGCGAGACCGCAAAAACGCGTCCCGACTTGTAGGCCGCCAGGCCGTGTGCGCCGTCGAAGTCGTAGGTGCGCGTGGCGCTGGGCGCGGGGTTCTTGAAAAACGCGTAACGGGGCACGGCGGCCGTGTTCACCGCGCTGATGCGCACAAACAGCACGGTCTCCTCGGGCTGATTCATCTCGGTCTCAATCAGCGCGTCATGCTGCGCTTGCTGCTCCTTGGTGAACATGTGCCCGTGACCGTAGCCGTCAGCCACCAGGAAATGGGTGCCGCGCAGGTTGCCGCGAGTGAGCGGCCTGGATTCGAGGGTCACGAAGGCGGTGAGATTGTAAGTAATGTCGTCGTCGACCAGCGTGCCGCGCAGGATGGGCAGAAATCCGTCTTCCAGCCGGCGCGTGATCTTGTCCGCCGCTCCCCAGCCACGGCCCATCAGAAAGTTATACCGGGTCGGTTTGTCGCCGGTCTCCGGCAAAGGGACTTCGTTGCCGTGGAAGCGGGGCTGAATCCAGTCCAACCGCTCGCTCACGCCGAAAATCCGGATATCCCGGCTCAGCCCCAGCCAGGTCTGGCAACTTACCGTCCGGGTGTTGGCGGCGGCCGATTCGAAATTCGCCTCCGGCTCGGACGCCACCGCTTCCAGCTTGGTCTGGAGCCCGCGCGCGCGCACCGCGTCTTCGATCTGTGCAAACGAGCGCGCGTCGGAGGCGTCGGTCACCGCCACTCCGTACGCGGGGATGTAAATGGGAAGGTCCTCACGGACATCGCGCAGGAAGAAGCTCACCGGGTTGCGCGCGGTCTTCAGCGTCACGATGGCTGCCGCCGGACCGTAGGCGGCCTCGGAACCGCTGAGTTGGATCTCGAGGCGGAAAGGGCCGTCCGCGGTCGCCGTGAAGCGGTTCCCGCCTTCGACCGTCCCCTTTCCCCGCGCCACGTTCAATCCTGCCAGGGAACCGCCCGTTATGCTGACTTCACCTTGCGGCCGTCCTTCGCGCCACTCCACGGCGATGCGCCGGCCGCCGGCGCCTGAAAGCAGGCCGCTCACGAGTATTGCCCAAACGAAACAGGAGATTGTCCTCACAAAGCCCTCCTTTAAGGGAGAAAGAGAAAAACCAGACCAGCCACTCCGAAAGCCACACCGACACCGGTGCGAAGCTGGAGCTTCTGCCGTAACACCAGAAAGCCCAGGAGCACTCCCACCGGTATCACCAGGCCGTTCGTGATGGGGTACACAATGACACCGGCCTGCGAACTGACGCGGCCGACCTGCACCAGCGCAAGCATGGTGAGCATGATCCCGCCCCAGTGAGTGACGGCTGCCAGCAAACTGACTCCCGCCAGTGCGCGGGGAACCAGCCACCGGGGTTCTTTCACCAGCTTGTAAACCGCCAGGATCGGAATGCTGAGGCCGTGAAAATAGACCGTGAACAGCGCCTCCGAGCCCGGCGGCACGAATCGGAACAGAATCACCAGCCAGGAGTTGAAGAAAAACGCAATGGCGATGGCGCGGAGCCAGCGTGATCCGCCGGCTTCCACTCCCCGAAACCCGCCTCCAATGGCGACGACTGAGAGGAGCGTGAACAACACTCCCATGCCTTTGACGAACGTGAACACGTCGTGAAACCAGACCACCGAAACCAGGATCGGGATCACTACCGAAAGGTTCACGATGGTCCAGTTCGCGGCGATGTCACGCTCGCGCGAAGCCGTCAGGTAGGCCGCCAGGCCGGCGATGTAACTGGCCGCGCCGATGAATCCCAACCAGATCAGCCGCGGGTCGTAGAAGGCTGCGTGGCCGAAAGCCCACACTCCCAGACCAATCAGCAGGCCGAACGCCTGCTTATAGAGGATGACGTCCCAAACGTTGTACCGGCGCTTGCCGGCCACCTCGAAACTGATGCCGAGGAAGCCGTACACGACAGCCGCCAGCAGAGCGAGCAGAATGCCTTCCACCATGGCGTGCCGTCAGGGGAGCAGCGGAGGTTTCGACCACTTCGGCCAGGTCGGTGAGACCTGGAAGCACTCGGCATACCTGGCGCCGCACTGCAAACCCCGGTAACGGGAGATGTAGTCGATGAACTGCATGTAGTCCATCTGGTACTGGTTCTGAAGCCACGCGGACTGGCTCTTGTGGCAAGCCAGCATTTGCTTCTTCAGTTCGAAGGTTTCGCTGATATCGACGTAGAACTGAGGGACGAAGTCGATGCCGGCGATGGTGTCGAAGTAGTAGATCTCCGGGATCTTCGCGCAAGGCGGCTCCTCGGTCTTGATATTGGGCACGGTGGTCATGACCCGAATATCCCAGAGGATCTGGCCGGAGGTGCGGTGGTCGGGGTGGTAATCCACCGGCGCATGAGCCAGGATCACGTCGGGCCGGGCCTTGCGAACCACGTTGAGAAACCGCAGACGGCTCTCTTCGTTCGAGAAGAGGAATTCATCGGGGTAGCCGATCCAGATGAAGTCGGCCCCGATCACGGCGGCGGAAGCCAGAGCTTCCTGGCGCCGGATCTCGGCAATCTCGGCTTTCGGCAGCGTCGGCGAGCCGACTTCTCCGTTGGTGGCCACGGCCATGGTGACCTGATGGCCGGCTTTGGCGTACTTGGCGAGAGTGCCGCCACAGAGGATTTCCAGGTCGTCAGGATGGGCGCCGACCGCAAGAACGCGCATGAGTACCTCCGATCTTATATTGATATTGAAAGCAAAGTATGCCTGATAGCGCGGTGAGTGTCAAGGCTTTTTCTGTTCTTCAGAAGAAGTGCCATGCTCAGGCCGTAAGAGCAGAGCTCCATAAACTGATTTTCGATCTTTGGCTTTGATGCCGGCATGGATGGCAAGCTCGGCGCGGCCTTTCTCCCTCTCACCGACCTGCATGTACAGCCGGCCAAGCACGTAGTGGGCCCGCTCATGCTGCGGCTCCAGCTTGATAGCGGCGTTGAGTTCCTCAATGGCGCGATCGAACTGCTGGGCTTCCTGACAAGCCTTGGCCAGAGTGAAATGATACCGGCTCGTTCCGGGATCGAGCCGCACGGCACGCTCCAGGGCCGCAACGGCGGGCAGCGAGGAGGTGTGCTGTTCCACCGCCAGGCGGGCCATGCCGGCGCCCTCCAGGTACCAGCCCACCGGGTTCGACGGGTTCACTTGTTGGAGCCGCCGCCCCAGGTCGATGAGTCCGGTCCAGTTCCCGGCGTCTTCATAGCACTCCCCGAGAGCGCGATAGACGGCCTCGAATCGCGGATCTTCCTGCAAGAGTCGCTCGAGCGCAGCGATGGCCTCCGGACGGCGGTTTTGAAGAATTCGTGCCACCGCCAGCCCAAAGCGGACGCGCGGTGAATGGGGCATGCGCTGGATGGCGACCTCGAAGAACGCCGCGGCTTTGTCATAGGCACGGTGATGAGCCAGAAACTCGCCCACATCGAGCAGAAAGTCTTCGTTGTCAGGCTCGATCTGGAGCGCTCTCTCCAGGTAGCGCGAGGCAACTTCAGGATGTCCGAGTTTGAACTCGGCATAGCCCAGCAGGTTGTTCCAGGAACCGGAGCGTTCGAGCGGCCGCCGGACGGTCATCAGCAGGGAGCGAGCCTGTGCGTATTTCCCCGCCTCGATGAGATCCGCGGCCCGCGTGGCAAGCCGGCCGGCTGTGTCAAGCCAGGCGGCGGTGACCTGAGGATTCCGCGGCGCCAGCCGGTGAGCGCGATCAAAGGCCGCGAAGGCGTCCTCTGTTTTCCCGAGTTCCAGTTGCGCCGAACCCAGGTTGCGCCATCCCTGCCATACTTCGGGCTCCAGCTTGACCACTTGCAGAAAGCTGCGAACAGCCGAAGCGGGCCGTCCCAGGCGGGCTTCGCAGACCCCGATCGCGTTATGGGCGGGCGTCAGCCTGGGTTCCGCGGCGACTACCAGGTTGAGATCGGCGATCGCGCTCTGGCAATCGCCCTTCTCCGCGGCCGCCAGGCCGCGTTCAAAGCGGTTCTTCAGGTCCTGTGCGTCGGGCAGGGCCGGGCCGGCTATCAGCGCCAGCAGCCAGCCCGTGCCCGCGCACCTTCGGTTCATCGCCTAAAAGTATATCTTCCCCGCCACTTGCAGAATCCGGCCCGGAGAGGAGCCGAAAATCTGGCCGTACGACGGTGAATTCACCGTTGCATTCGGAAACGAGAAAGAGTGTTGGTTGAATGCGTTAAAGCCTTCAAACCGGAGCTGGAGTTTGCGCTGCTCGGTGAACAGAAACTCCTTGTAGAGCGAGAGGTCAACGTTGTGGTACCCATCGCCGCGCAGGATGTTGCGGCCCGCATTGCCGCGGCGGTACACGGGCGCGCCCGGCGGCGCGGTGAAACAGGCCGTGTTGAACCACTTCCTGGGGCCCGGATCGGGGATGCCCGTGCTGCATCCGGCCACTACGTCGGCTCGACTGCCCGTGCCGGTGTTCGACGGGTCGCCGCTGAACGTCGGTGTGAACGGAAAACCGTCGCGCAGGGTGATGATCGTGCCCACCGTCCAGCCACCCAGAAAGGCGCGCTGAACGCCCTTGGCTCTGCGGAGCCACGGCAACTCGTAAACGACGCCCGCGGTAAAGTTCAGGGGCGTGTCGAAAGCTGAGAGGCCGCGCATCAGCCGGCTGTTGTACGGGTCGTAGTTCCCTTCGGTGTTGTCGCTGTCCTGGTCGATACTCTTTGACCAGGTGAACGCGGAAAGCAGGGAAAGCCCCTGCCAGAAGCGGCGTTCGACCTTCATTTGCAGGGCATGGTAGGTGGAAGCCGCCGACTGCTCGTTCCAGACGATGTACCCGAAATCCGGATACGGGCGCCGGTCCTGCACGACGCCGGGACCGGGTAGCGGGACGTTGATGCCGCGGCTGGTTTGCAGCCGCACTCCGCGGGTGCCCACATACCCGAGGTCGATGGAGAAGTGGGCGGGCAATTGCCGCTGGATTGCGAAGTTCCATTGCTGCGAGTAACCGAAATCCTTCGCCCAAGGATCATGGGCGTACAGCGTGGCGAACTGGCTGAACTTGGACTCCGCGGGAAACAGGGTGCGCGTGTTCCGGGTGGGAATAAACGGGTCGTTCAGGATTCCCGACTCACGCACCAGGAACGGGGGCGATTCAAACTCGCTCTCGCGGTTGCCGTCGAGTTGCACCCAATAGATCCCGTATCCGGCCCGGATCACCGTATCTTTGGGCAGACGGTAGGCGATGCCGGCACGCGGCGCGAATTTGTTGTAGCCGACCGCGCGCAGGTACTTCGGGCTGATGCCTACGTCGGCGGCGAACACGGAGAGCGGACCGTAGGTCGGCCAGGAAAGCGGAACCGAACTCTGTAAGTAAGGCGGCGACACGGATTGCTGGTCGGGGACGAGAATCGCGCCCTTCCCGTTGCGGCCCGGCGGATAGAAGCTCGCGAAACGGCGATACTTCTCGGTGGTCGGCCAGTTGATCTCGTAGCGCACGCCGAGATTCACGGTGAGCCGGGGCGTGACTTTCCAATCGTCGTTGAAGTAGGCCCACTCGTTCTTCATGCGCTGGTAATACCAGCCGGGAGGCACGTAGCGGCCGCCCGAGGTTGGGATGCCGAGGATGAAATCCGCCAGCCCCGCGCCGGTATTGGCAGGAAGGGCCGGATTATTGGTGTAGTTCCCGGAGTAACTGAACGAGCCGCTGCCCTGCCCGCTTGTAGTCAGGTTCTGCTGCCAGGCACGGTAGGTCTCGCCCATCTTGAAGGTGTGGCGCCCGCGAACCATGGTGTAGTTCGCCGTGTACTCGAAGTTGTTCGAAGTGTAGTTGAGCAGGAACCCTTGCGGCAGACCGGTGAACCCGGAGATCGACATGGCGGGGTAGCTCGGGTAGAGGTCGGAGACCCCCTTGCCGAAACCCTGGATGCCGAGCTGGGTGGTGTAGTCCGTCGTTCCGAAGTTGGGGGTGTCGAACAGGACATGGGCACGGCTGAACGAGAAACGCCCCTCGAGCAGGTTGGTGGGGTTAAAAATGTGGGTCCAGTTGAGGACCGAGTTATAGCCGTTGGGGTGCTTGGGGTTGGCGCCGGGATCGTACGGGTTCAACCCGTGATAAGCGCCATAACTGCCCTGATTCTCGCGGGTGAAGGAGAAGCGCGCGCTCAGGTTGTCGCTCGAGCTGATCCGCTGGTCAATTTTCGTCGTCGCCTGGTTCGAGTCGCTGGGCACGCTGAACTCCCGGCGCAGGTTGGCCGTGATGCCGGGCTGGATCGGCAGCGGTATCCAGGCCGGATCGAAGAAGAACTTCGCGATCGGGTCGATGCGATCCGCGGGAATGAGATTCCCCGGGAAGACGTCGCGCAGGTATCCGCCGGGCTTGGCCGGATCGGGCCGCGTGGTCTTGGGATCGTAAATCTGTCCGGGCCACTCGGAAAGATCGCCCGTGCGCATCCGCGCCGTCGGCACGCTGGGCGCGAAGCTGGCGCCCTGTCTGAGCCGCAACCCTTCGTAGGAGAAAAACCAGAAGGTCTTGTCCCTTCCGTTGTACACCTTCGGAATGAACACCGGCCCGCCGGCGTTGGCTCCAAACTGGTTGCGCTTGAGCGGCTCGACGCGGGTCGCGAAGAAGCTGCGGGCGTCCATGGCGTCGTTACGGAGGAACTCCCAGGCCGCGCCGTGCAGTTCATTGGTGCCGGACTTGATCGAGATGTTGACGACACTGGAGCCATAGCCGAACTCGGCGGACATGTTGGATGTCTGGACTTTGAATTCGGCGATTTCGTCAATGGCTGGCCGCTGGATGATTCCCCGCCCGTTCTGGTTCGAGGCGTTGGAGCCATCCACGGTAAACAGCACCTGGCCGGGGCGCCCGCCGTCGGCGATGTTCATCGTGCTGTTGGTGGTCAGCGAGCCGGCGCCCCCGGCCATGCCCTGGTTGGTCTGGAAGTTCGTCGTGGACACGGCGCCGGGGGTGAGGAGCTGCAACTGCTGGAAGTCGCGGCCGTTCAGAGGTAATTCGGTGACCCGCTTGGACTCGATCACCTGTCCGGTGCTGGCGTTTTCGGTGTTGAGAAGAGGAGCGGCGGCCTCTACATTGATGGTCTCGGTGATCTGTCCCACGGTCATCTGAATGTCAACCCGGCGCGTGGCGTTGACGTCCAGAATGATATCGGCCACGCGCGTGGACTGAAATCCGGCCGCCGAGGCGCGCAGTTCATATGTGCCGATGGGCAGATTGGAAAAGGTGTACAGACCGGCTTCACCGGTCTTCATCTCGCGGGTGAAGTTGGTGGCAATGTTTCGGACTGACACAGTGGCGCTGGGAATCGCCGCGCCCGTCGGGTCCGTCACCGCGCCGGTAAGGGTGCCTGCCGAACTGCCCTGCCCCAGGAGCAAGCCAGGGCTCATGAGCAGAAGCCACCCCAGCCGGGCGATAGGAAGGGGCAATCTCCGAACCTCCTGCATAAGCAACTCCTTGGATTCGCTGTAATTGCGAACATGGGAGAATCAGACGTCAACCCATAGCCCACACTTTTAACTGGGCTTTGGAAAACTATATCATGTTCTGGGCTATTGTCAAGAAGTTATTTGCGGTTGCAAATGAAGTTCAGCGAGGCTCGACCTAATGGCTTCAGACGGCCGGGACTTCCGGGGTTTCGACGGATTCCTGAAACGCCAGTTCGAGCGCCTTCTCCGAAACCAGCAGTGCGGCGCCGCGGGCCCAACCCGACTCGTCAAGGCTGGAGATCTGAATGCGGAGTTGGCCGGCGGCCTGAACCAGGGCGCGCTCGCGGACCACCCGTTCCACGGAAGGCAACAGAAATTTCCCGGCGGCCAGCGCCAGGCCCCCGCCGATGACGATGAGTTCGGGATTGAAAAGGTTGACCAGGGCCACTACGCCCCTTCCCAGGTGCTCCCCCGCCTGCTCCAACAGATTCAGGGAGAAGCGGTCGTTCTGGGAAGCCGCCTGGGTGATCAATTCCACGGTGATCCGGGCCGGGTCGCCCTGGCAGAGCTGCCAGAGGTCAATGGCAAGGCCCTCGGCGACAGCGTTCCGGGCCCGGCGGATCAGAGCCGACGCCGACACCAGGGCCTCGACACATCCGCGATTGCCGCAGGAACACAAGGGCCCGTTTGCGTCCACCGTAATATGCCCGAACTCCCCGGCAAAACCTCCAGCGCCGGTGAACAGAGCGCCCTTCAGAAAGATGGCCGATCCGGTTCCGGCCCCGGCCGTCACGTAGATGAATGGATCAGCCCGGCCCGCCTCACCCAGGCGGCGTTCCCCCAGGGCCATGGTTCGAGGGCTATCCTCAATCTCAACCGCAACTTCGAAATGCTGCGAGAAGATCTGCTTCACCGGCACGTTCACCCACTGCGGCACCTTCGGCCAGAACATGGTGGTGCCGGTGGCACGATCCAGCACGCCGGAAATGCCGATCCCGATGCCTCGCAGCCGGCTGCGTGTCACGCCGGCCTGGCGCATGCATTCCTGAACCAATGAAATGAGGTGGCCGAGCGCCGCTTCCGGCCCGGACTCAACCTTGCTTGGGCCCTTAAGATACGCCAGCATGTTGCCGGAGATGTCGGTCACCGCGATGCGTACGTTTACCGTGCCGATGTGCACACCGACCAGCCTGCCCAGGTCCGGGTTGATCGACAGCAGAGTCGGCGGCCGGCCACCCGTTGAGTTGCCCGGACCGGTTTCACAGACCAGCTTGCGGCGGATCAGCTCGTCGCACATCTTGGAAACCAGGAACGCGCTGTAGCCGGTTTTCTCCACCAGTTCAGACCGCGAGACAGGAGAATGGAAATAGATCAGCCGCAGCAGGCGCAGCAGGCGGAAATGGGGACGCTGGATTTTCGGCATGACGCCTTGCAGACAGTGTAGGCTAAAGTCCGGATGACCGTCAATTGCCGTTCAATACTAAATCTCGTTTTATAAGTAAGTAATTGACTGGCCACCCGGGAAGGGCCTAAACTACCTCGGGAGGACACCAGCTTGAAAAGACTCGTTTGGCTCGGCGGGAATGAATTCCGGTTCGAGCAGCGGGACGGTTCGGTTCCCGCACCACCGCCGGGCCAAGTCACCGTCCGAGTCAAAGCCGTTGGCGTCTGCGGCACCGATATCCACATCATCAGCGGCAACTACGGTCTTGCCAAGCCACCCCTGGTTCTGGGTCACGAAATGGCGGGGGTGATTGCCGCTGCCGGTTCCGGCGTAACCCGGGTACAGGCCGGCGACCGGGTCACCGTCGATCAGGTGGTGGGTTGCGGAGAGTGCTTTTTTTGCCGCCGCGGAAGCGTTCAGTTCTGTGAAACCGGATTCGAGTTGGGGATTACGCGGGACGGCGGTTGCCAGGACTTCGTGGTCACCCCGGAACGAAACGTATACCGCATCCCGGACTCGATTTCGTTTGAGGAGGCAGCAATCCTCGACATGGAGGTGTGGGCGGCCCTGGACAAGTGCGGCATCCAGCCGGGCGACTCGGTGCTGGTTCTCGGACACGGTCCGGCCGGCATGGTGGCCTGCCAGATCGCGAAGGCGATGGGCGCCGGCAAAGTGATCCTGGCCGGCCGCTCGGAGGCGCGCCTGACGAAGGCGGCAACCCTCGGCCTGGCGGACATCTACGTTCGGGTGCAGCAGCAGGATCTGCTGGAAGCCGTGAAAAGCGTCACTGGCGGGCGTGGGGCCGACGTGGTATTCGAGTGCGCGGGAGCCGCCGAGACCGCCGCCGCGGCCATCGAGGCGGCAATTTGCGGCGGCAGAGTTGTGTTTTACGGTGTGCAAGCGGCTCCGCTCGAGCGCTTCGACATCAACCGCCTGGTGCTCAAGGACCTGGTTGTGTTCGGCGCCCTGTCGGACCGCCGCGGATGGGAACAGGTGATCGCCCTTGTCGAGACGGGGAAACTGCGCCTGGCGCCCCTGATCACGCATCGTTTCCCGTTGGACTGCGCTCCGCAGGCCTACGAACTGGTGCGCAACAAGGCCGGCGGCGTGGTCAAAGCGGTGCTGACGCTATGAGTGGCCGCCGGTTCGCGCCGCTGATCCTGATGGCCGGGGCGGCGCTGAACGCTCAAGACGGCTTCCGTCTCGTATTGGACGGACAGGTGTATACCCGGCCCGCCCCGGACCTGGCTGTCGAAGTCACCCGCACCCCCGCCGCCTTCGGCAACCTCCGCAAGACCCTCCGCATCCGGCCGCGCAACAACGCACTGCTCGAACATGTCGACATCGAGTGGCTGGCGGTTCCGCCCGGCGCCAGGGTCACGATTGCGCGCGGCGAGAGGAGCGGCGCACTGGGCCCCCTGCCGATCTGCGCCTTTGTGGAGCGGGGCGGTGAGGGCCGGTTCTACAGCCTGGATTTCGCGGCCGGCGAGATCGATTCCCAGGCAGGGCGCCTGGCCGTAGGCTACAGTCCCTATGTGCGTCTCCGGGCAGGCGAGGTCTACGAAAGCCACGCCGTCACCTCCGGCGCCTATCTTCTGAGCGGCCGGAAACTCGGACCCTACGATCAAGCCGCCGCCGGGGCCTTCCGACGCTACGTGCGCTTCGATTACGCGATCCCCCACCTGTTGGGACCGCAGTTGATCTATACCTCGATCGTCAACCGGTTTACCGAAATCGACAGCGCTGTACCGCCCGCGAAACCGGGTGAGACGCCGGTCCGGAACACCATCTTCTACACGCTTTCGGACGCGAACTACTACATGCTCCGCCCCGAGAAAATCCCGGAGGAAATCGATTTCGCCAAGAGCCTGAGCATGGAATGGTGCCAGCTTTACGAGGGGCCATTTGAATGGATCCCAGGCACGCCGGCCGCTGCCGTCGCGCGGCGCATCGGCGAATATGCGCGCGATCGCGGCATGCGCCTGGGTCTGTACACCGGAGCCAATCATTTGACCGCGCCTCACTTCAACCACTATGCGCAGGACAAAGGGCGGGCGGAGTGGAAGATGATGGACGCAGATGGCCGGCGCCGCGCCGCGTACTGCTGGGGTTCGGACGATTTCGCCGGCTGGTTCACCGGCGTGCTGATCGCGGCCAGCCTGGAATTCAATTTCCGCCAGGCCAATTTCGATTTCCTCGAAATCGCCCCCTGCTACGACACGCGCCACGGACATCCGCCGGGCGAGAAGGGACTGTACCGCCAGGTCTTCAACCTGGTCCGCATGCTGCGGGACGTCCGGCGGTCGGCGCCGGGATATACCTACGATTCGAATCTGGGCTGGCCGCCGTTCGTCCCCAAAATCGCCCCCTGGATGGACGGATTCTATCTGAACGACCCTCACTTCACCGTCTACTTTCCTTCGCTGAACAGCGTCGAGGCCCTGGACAACTCGCGGCGCTATGAGATGGTCAGCTACTTCCTGAACTACCTGACGCCGGTCGAGTACTTCCGCAACTGCGAGTATTTCGTGACGGGCGATTCGGTGCTGCACGACGCGAATGTGTTTGAGTACGGAATCTTGCAGGGACTCGCGGTCACGCCGAATCTGCAACTGGGCGAAGCCCGGGCGCTGTTCGACCGCCTGAGCCCCGCCGACCAGGAGCGCGCGCGGCGTTTCCTGGCGCGCTGGACCGCCTTCGTGAAGACCCACTGGGAGTACTACGCAAACACGATTCCGCTTACCGGCCTGCCGAAACTCGGACAGGTGGAGATCTACGCACACGCCAAAGACGATCGCAGTCTGGTTTTTCTGGTGAACCCCAATCCCTTCGAGGGGCAGGCCTCGTTCCGTTTCGACGGCACGATCGGGCTTACCGGCACAGGGCCGTACCAGGTCCGGGAGTTGTATCCCGAAGAACGGTTGGTGGCCGGCGCCGGCAGCCTCGATATGGCATCCGGCGAGGTCTTCGATAGAAGCGTCCCGGCCCGCACGGTCGTCGCGCTGGAGATTGGCCCGCCGCCGCGCTACGCCAACCCGCCGCTCAGAATTGCCGGAGCCGTTGCCGCCTGCGACCGTTTCGCGGATCATTATCGCATCGAGGTCGAAGGCTGGCAGGGAGAGACCCGCAGCGTCCGTTTGTTTCCGCCCGATGATGAAGCGCTCCTGCGAGTGGAATCAAGCGGGGCGACGCTCCCGATGAAAGCGGTTGGGGGCGGGTTTGAGATCGCCGTGCGTTTCCCCAAAGAACGGGTAATTGCAGACGTCTCGGAATGGACGGTTGGAGCGAATCCGCCTCCGGCCGCAGGTCAGGCGCTCCACCTCCCGCAGTTTCAATCGGACACTGCGGCCGCAAATTTCCTGGGCGCCCGGGTGGAAAACCTGCTCAATGAGCGTTTCTCGAGGGAACTGCTGGTGTACTTTGAGCCGCGCCAGGGGCCGCGAATCTCGAAGGAGGTCCGCACAGCCCGGACCGAAAATCCCGCCGCTCCCCCGGCGCCCTCTGGTCTGGAGGGCCGGCAGTTCTGGTACACGTCGCGGTTCCCCATCGCGTATGTGCAGCGCTACATCCCTCCGCCGCCGGACCGGCACAACTACATCTCGCTGAACTTCAAGAAGCCCGAGAACGTAGCGGAAATCAAAGCATGGCTTAACGACCGCGAGGCTGCCGTCGAGAGGTATCATCAATGGCGCGGGCCGGCCGGAGCTTTCACGTTTTACATCGACGGCACGCGGAGCGGCCTCAAGCGGGGTGACAACCTGCTCAGGCTGTTCGTACGTTACCGCTGATCCGCCACTACTATGCGAAGAGTGCAGATCCTGACCCCCTCCGAGGCAGTACGTCTCATCCCGGACCATGCGACCGTTGCTACCAGCGGTTTCGTGGGATGCGGCCACCCGGAAGCCCTTACCGCCGCTATCGAGGAGCGGTTTCGCGCCGAATCGAGGCCCAGGGATCTTACCCTGGTCTATGCGGCCGGCCAGGGAGATGGCGAATCGCGGGGTCTGAACCACCTTGCTTTTCGGGGGCTGGTCAGGCGCGTGATCGGAGGGCATTGGAACCTGGTCCCCTCGCTGGGAAAGCTGGCGCTCGCGAATGAGATCGAAGCCTACAATTTTCCGCAGGGCGTGATCACGCACCTGTTTCGGGATATTGCCGCCGGAAAACCCGGGACCATCAGTCATGTCGGCTTGAACACGTTCGTGGATCCGCGCCACGGAGGCGGGAAACTGAACGCACGTACGCAAGAGGATCTGGTGGAACTGGTGCGCCTCGGTGGCCGGGAGTGGCTGTGGTACAAGGCGTTCCCCATTGATGTCGCCTTGCTGAGAGGAACGGCCGGGGACTCCTTCGGCAATGTATCCCTCGAAGACGAAGTCTTCAGCGGCGAGGCGCTTGCAATCGCCCAGGCCGCGAAGAACTCGGGCGGCATGGTCATCGTCCAGGTGGAGCGAATGGTGGCGGACTTCTCGCGCGACCCCAAGGCGATTCGCGTGCCCGGGATCCACGTCGACGCGCTCGTTCTGGCGCGAAGGGAAGCGCATATGCAGACCTTCGCCGAGCAGTTCAATCCCGCCTATGTGCGCCAGGGCGATATCGGGCAGATTGACGTGCCCTTGACCTGCGACGGCTCCAGACTGCACATCGCCCGGCGGGCTTTTCTGGAAATCCGCGACGGCGACATCGTCAACCTCGGCATCGGGCTGCCCGAAGCGGTAGCCCAGGTTGCCAGAGCGGAGAACCGGCTTGCGAACATGGTGCTCACGGTAGAGGCGGGCGCCATCGGCGGCATGCCGGCGGGCGGTCTGAGCTTCGGCGCGTCGGTGTACCCGATGGCGATCATCGATCAGCCTGCCATGTTCGATTTCTACGACGGAGGGGGCCTCGATGTGGCGTTCCTCAGCATGGCCGAGTGCGATGCGCAAGGCAACGTGAACGTGAGCCGGTTCGGCGGCAGGCTTGCCGGCGCCGGTGGATTCATGAATATCTCCCAAGGCGCCAGGAGAGTGGTGTTTCTGGGGACCTTCACGGCGGGCAAGTCGGGCGAGGTCCGGAAGTTCGTCCGCCAGGTTCAACAGGTCACTTTCAGCGGCGCGCTCGCCGCCGAAAGGAAGCAGCAGGTCATGTACATCACCGAACGCGCGGTCTTCCGGCTGACCCCCGCGGGGCTCGAACTGACCGAGGTCGCGCCCGGCATCGACGTGGCCGGCGATGTACTGGCGAAGATGGATTTCGCTCCCGTAATCAGCGCCCGGTTGGAGCAGATGCCCGCGGGCGTCTTCAAGTAGCGCAGAGAGTCCGCCACCCTGCCCATGGGATTCGCAAGCAGGATCTTCTTGGCGAATCCGAGAATGAACATGGCGATCCCGGCGGTGAACTTCTCCAGTGTGTGACTCCTGAACCTGATCTGTTCGGCGAGAACGTTGTACCGGACGATGGGTCCCGCGACGAGGTGAGGGAACAGGCTCACGAAGCAGGAAATATCGGAGAACCTGCGAGCCGGCTGGACGATGCCCCGGTACACGTCGATGGTGTAACTCATGCTCTCGAAGGTGTAGAAGGAGATGCCGATCGGCAGCGTGATCTCGAACAGCGGCAGGCTCCCTGAACCGAAAACCGCGAGCAGCCGGTTCAGGTTTTCCGCGGTGAAAGTGTAGTACTTGAAGAACGCAAGCAGGCCCAGGTCGCCGCAAATCGCTGTGATGAGCGCAGCTTTGCGCTTGCGCGGGCTGGTTCCCGGTTCGCCGATGATTCTGCCGCAGAAGAAATCCAGCACCGTGGAGAACATCATGAGGATGACGAACCACGGCTGCCACGAGCCATAGAAGACGTAGCTGACCACGGTCAGGAAGGAGTTGCGATGGCGCGGCAGCAGGTGACGCCCCCCATCCAGAATTGATCGAGGGGCGCGTCGAGCGCCATGCGGTGGACATCGCCCGCCCGGAAGGCATCCAGGTGCCCGCCCACCTTGCCGGAGGCGTCGTCCGGGCCCCAGGAAGCCCAGGGAATTTCACCGTAGTCCACCGGGTTCGACCCGCCGGCGCCGGCAATCACCAGACGGCCCGCGCGCCCCCACCAGTCGTGGTTGAACTTGATCTCCAGCGGGATCCGGCGGAACAGGATGCGCTTTCCATCCGGCGAGAACCGCGCCCCGATTTCGTTCGTGCCCGGCGTGTTGGTGATGTTGCGGCGGTGTGAACCGTCCGGACGCATCAGGAACAGGTCCCAATCGCCCTTTTCGGTTTTGGCGCTGTAAACGATCCAGCCCTTGGAGCCTGCTTCTCTGGCCAGCCGGACGATTCGGGGATCGCCGGCCGCGGAGAGGGTCTGGAGAAGCACAAGAGAGCAA
>Ga0272446_1002160_pt1 | contig 27381 bp, 32 predicted proteins | sample YNPCB0061_FD_194587 | JGI IMG/M metagenome (GOLD analysis project Ga0272446, IMG submission 194587) | Hot spring microbial mat communities from Yellowstone National Park, WY, United States - YNP-CB-006-1 | ecosystem: Environmental > Aquatic > Thermal springs > Hot (42-90C) > Sediment | place...
GGTGGGGATGACATGCGCTACCGCATCGCCGGCAAAAACTGCGATCAGGCGGGCCTGCCTGGGACAAGCTGATAAAAGCAGTGCGTAAGGGCAATGGCCAGGGCATCGGCTAGGTGCGTGGGTCTTGGAAGGGTTTTCAGGCCCAGGATGGCCCGAACCATGTAGGCCACCTGATCTTTGTCGGCCTGGCCGGTGCCTACCAGGGCCTGCTTGACCTTGGGGGGCCCATAGCCATAGACCGGAATGGCGAGCTGGTCGGCGACCAGAAAGACCGCCCCCATGGCCCAACCCACCTTGTAGGCCAGCTCGTTCTGCCGGTAGAAAAATTGCTCCTCTACCGCCATGGCCTGCGGTCGGTACGTGACAGCGGCCTGGTAAACCGCGCGGTACAGCTTACCTACCCGCGCCGGGGCTGGTTCGCCGTGGGCGGTCTTGACCACTTCGGCATGGAGCAGCCGGGCCTGCTTGCCCACCTGTTCCACCACGCCCAGGCCCAGGTTGGTGATGCCGGGGTCGATGCCTAGGACAACCATCTTGCTCGCAGATTAGCGCTCTCGGGTGCTGGGGGGCTGGGTTTGCAGGCTGGGTGGGGCGCGGTTCAGGGCCAAGGGGCTCTCCAGCACTAGTTGCCCCTTTTGGGGGGGTAGTCTCCGTCACCGTAGCGGATGAAGGCAGGAATATCGAAGTTACCCAAGTCCACGTTGCTGGTGGGAAAGTCCATCAGGGGGCGGCCACCCGGTTTGGCAACTACGGCGCTTTCATTAAACCCCGCTGCAATCAGGATAACCCGCATCTCGTCCTGGGCCCGGTTGTCGTAGGTGAGGCCATACAGCACGTCCACGTCTTCCATACCGGTGGCCTCGCGAATCTGCTCCACCACACTGCTGGCTTCCAGTAGCGAGATGTCCTCGTCGCCCACCACGTTGATAAGCAGCTTGCGGGCGCCGTCTACCGAGCGGTCGAGCAGGGGGCTCTGGATGGCCGACAGGGCGGCTTCTTGCACCTTGTTCTCGCCCCGACCTGCGCCGATGCCCATCAAGACCTGGCCGGCCCCGGTAAGCAGGGTGCGCACGTCGGCGAAGTCGAGGTTGATCTGGCCGGGTAGGTTAATGACGTCGGTGATGCCTTTTACCCCGTGGTAGAGCACCCGGTCGGCAATCATGAAGGCGTCCTTGGCCGAGACCTTTTTGTCAAGGGCATTGAGCAAGCGGTCGTTGGAGATGACCACCATGGCGTCGACCTGTTCGCGCAGGCGCTTGATGCCCTCCTCGGCGGCCCGCAGGCGGCGGGGGCCCTCCCAGGAGAAGGGGCGGGTGACCACCCCGACCGTGAGGGCGCCCAGATTCTTGGCAATCTGCGCCACCACCGGCGCGCTACCGGTACCGGTTCCACCGCCCATACCGGCGGTGATGAAGACCATATCGGCGCCCTCGAGGTACTCACTTACCAGCTCTTCGGCTTCCTGGGCTGCTTTCTCGCCGATTTCGGGATTGGCCCCTGCGCCCAGGCCCCGGGTGAGCTTGTCGCCCAACTGGATGCGTACCTCGGCCAGGCTGGTGGCCAAAACCTGTGCGTCGGTGTTGGCCGCAATAAACTCAACGCCGGTAAGACCCGACTCGATCATGCGATTGACCGCATTGTTGCCTGCACCGCCAAGGCCGATAACTTTAATCTGTACGTCACCCATACGCTCTCCTGGTGTTGCTCTAGATTATTAGCAATACTCCAAACGCCTAAAAGAAGTTCTTGAACATCCCTTTGAGCCGCTCCCAGAGGCCGCTAGCGGCGTTGGCCGCGCCTTCGGTGTTAATTAGGGGTTTGCTGGCCTGGCTGGCTTTGCTGCGGCTGGGTCGGTGGCTGCGGGCTACAGGCGACTGGGTAGCCAGGTTGGCCGCATGGCGAACCAGGCCCACCGCGGTGGCGTGGGTGGGGGAGGCCACCACATCGGTAAGGCCCTGCACGCCAATGGGTTTGCCCAGCCGCACCGGCAGGTTGAACTGCTTGCGGGCCAGCTCCTCCAGGCCGCGCACCATACTGGTGCCGCCGGTTACGATGACCTTGCCCACGGTTATTTCCAAAGGCCCCAGGGCCTCGTCTACGCTCTGGCGGGCCAGGTGCAGAATTTCGCGCAGGCGCGGACGGATGATGCGGGCCAGGTCGGGGGCCTGGTAGGAGATCTGGGCGGAACCTTCCTGGCTGACCTCGAGCACCAGTTCGGGGTCGGCCAGCTCGGGCAGGGCAGCGCCGTACTTTTTGGCCACCCGCTCGGCCTCCTCCACCGGAATTTGCAGCAGCTTGGCGATGTCCTGCGAGACGTGGTCGCCCCCCAGCGGGATGACCGCCGAGTGGGCCAGCCGACCCTGCCGGAAGACGGCCACATCGGTGGTGCCCCCACCGATATCCACCAGCATCACGGTCATGGACAGCTCATCGGGCGAGAGCACGGCCAGCCCCGAGGCATAGGCCTGAAGTACCATGCCCTGCAGCTCCAGACCGGCATCCTCGACGGCTTTGCGCAGGTTGGTCAGGGGGCCTTTGCTTCCGGCCACCAGGTGAACGTCTACCTCCAGGCGTACCCCGGCCATGCCGATGGGGTCGCGGATGCCCTCCTGGCCGTCCACCCGGAATTCCAGCGGGAGGGCATGAATTAGCTCATAGTCGCCCTCGAAGGGGTAGGCTTTGGCCTGTTCGATGGCCCGTTCGACATCGGTAGCGGTAATCTGCTGGCCCCGCCGGATGGCGGCCAGGCCGTGGCTGGTTACGCTGCGGACGTGGGCCCCGGCCACACCCACCCAGACCTGCTCGGCCTTTACCCCGGCGACCCGTTCGGCCTGGAAAATGGCCTGGCGGATGGACTCGGTGGTGCGCTCGAGGTTGGTAACCACCCCACGCCTTAGCCCCTGGGAAGGCACAGTGCCCTCCCCAATAATGTCCAGGATGCCATCCGAGGACAGTTCACCGATGACTGCGGTCACCTTTGTGGTTCCAACGTCTAAACCTACGAGAATCATCGGCGAGCACTCACCCCCCAAGAATACACATATATACGGTCGGCTGACCCAACGGCGGGGTGCGCAAGAACTCGGCTTGCGTCACTTTTGCCTATTCTGCGGGCTTTGGCCCAATCTCGCAACTCTTTGGCGCTTTTGCCCCAAACATTAAGGTTTTCACTCAAGACCTGATAACCTCCCACATCGTAGCGGATGCGTTTTGCCTCAGGAAAAGCTTGCACCAGGAGCAGCAGATCGGCAATAGGAATTTCGCCCTTTCCCTCAAGCAGCGGGGTCTGGGGGGGTGCATCGGGCAACAGGACGCCATCCCCACTCAGCCCAAAGCGTTTTTGCCTGATGAGGATGTTGGCCAGGGAGGTGCGCTCTTGTAGCACGATCCGAAGACGGCCCGGCGCGGGGCGCTCGAGCGTGGCCGAAACCACCCAGGGGTTTTTAAGCAAGGGCTCCAGCCGGGAAGGCCAGGCCCAAAGCCACGGTTGTCCCGGTTTGAGGCCGGTTATCTGCTGCACCTGGTCTTTAGAAAGCTGCTTGTGGCCCACCACCTCGACCTCCTCGATGGGCAGCACCACATACGAACCCACCCCCAGCGTGGCCAGCAGCAAGGACACCAGCATGATCCGAATCATGCCCACCCCCTTTCAGGACAGGGGGGCGCTTCCCCGCGGGCCCGCGTCGGGGGCATCTGGATTTGTGCCTGTGTGCGCCTGCTCATCTGCTGACCTCCGCCAAGGGCGCGATCTCGCCCCAGATCTCCCACTCTACCTCAAGCGGCAGCAGCGCCTGCACCTTGCGGATGAGGGTATACATCTCGGCGGCGGTGGCCCCGCCCAGGTTAACCAGGAAGTTGCCGTGTTCGTGGCTAATCATGGCCCGGCCCACAGTGAGGCCTTTGAGGCCGTGGGCGTCAATCAGGCGCCCGGCAGCCTCGCCGGGGGGGTTCTTGAAGGCGCAACCCGCGCTTTTCTTTTTGGGCTGGCCCTTGCGGGCAGCGTCTACCAGCGCGATTTTGGCCCGCACGGCCTCCACCCCAGCGGGGGTAAGCCGCAGCTTAACCCTGGTGACGACGCTGCCCTGGGGCAGCTCGGAATGCCGGTAGCTGAAGCCCAGCTCTTCGGGCCGGTACTGCTCCAGGCGGCCATCGTGGTAAAGCTCGACCAGCTCGAGCGCATCGGCCATCTCGCCAAAGCGGGTGCCGGCGTTCATCTTCACCGCACCCCCCACCTGGGCGGGAATCCCGTACAGGCCCTCGAGGCCACTCAGGCCCAGCCGCGCCGAGGCCTGCAGCAGGCTCGGCAGCAAGGCCCCCGCGCCAATCCAGCCCGAAAGGTTCGGGTTCCACCGGGCAAACTCGCCGGCCAGCCGGATGACCCGCTCCGGTACGCCCGCATCCGAGACCAAGAGGTTGGAGCCGTTGCCCAGCACCCGGTAGGGGGCCTGGGTGGCCGCTTTGAGGTCGGCCAGGGTTTCCACCGTCCAGACCTCGGCCTCGCCCCCTACCCCGATGGTGGTGAGCCGGGCCAGTGGCAGACGGGCTATCTTCACGCTTTCACCTCCTCTTGGGCCCCGCTCATACCGCCTCCTTATGCGCCGCCAGCAGGCGGCCCAGCCGGTAGACGCTCCCCGCCCCGATGGTCAGGATTAAGTCGCCGGGGGCGGCGGTTTGCCGCAGGTAGCTGAGGATGTTGTCCCAGCTATCGTAGTGGGCCGCGCGCCCGCTGGAGCGCAGGTGCTCTACAATCCGGCCTGCAATCTGGGCGCTGGTGAGGCGCAGGGGGGTTTCTCCGGCGGCGTAGACATCCAGGATCAGGGCTTCGTCGGCCTGCTCCAGGGCCTGGGCATACTGCGGCCACTCCTGCTCACTGCGGCCGTAGCGGTGGGGCTGGAAGACCGCCCGCACCCGCAGGCCGGTGTTTTTTGCTGCCCTGAGCAGCGCCCACAGCTTGGTGGCGTTGTGGGCGTAGTCATCCACAATCAGGGCCCCGTTGAGCTCGCCCACCTTCTCGAAGCGGCGGCTGGCCCCGGTGTACTGGTAGAGGCCTTGCTGAATGGCTTCGAATGGAACCCCCGCCACCAGCGCCGCGGCTGCGGCGGCCAGGGCGTTGACAATGTTGTGTTCGCCAGGAACTTGCAGGCGCACCGGGCCCAAAGTCTGGCCCTGCCAGACCAGCTCGAAGTGGCTGCCGAAGGGCTCGAGGGCAATCCTGGCCGCATGGCAGTCGCCTTGCAGGAGCCCAAAGCTGCTGCGGGGACGGCCCTGGGTGAGCCCATCCAACAAGCGCCAGCCGGGTTCACCGTTGTAGACGACGTGCCTGGCCCGGCCCGCAAAGGAACGCACGGCATCTTGCAGGGCCTCGAAGGATGCGTGGTAGTTGGGGCGGGCCTGCCCGTCGGGCGAGACGTGGTCGGCCTCGAGGTTGGTGATCACCGCCACATCCAGCTCTAAAAAGCGGAACAGGGGGTCGGACTCGTCTACCTCGGCGATGCGGTAAGGCCCCTGGCCCACCTTGGCGCTGCCGCCAATCAGGCCCAGCTGGGCCCCCAGCAGCACGGTGGGGTCGCTTTGGGCTGCGATGAAGATGCTGGCCAGCATGGAGGTGGTGCTGGTTTTACCGTGGGAGCCGGTGACGCCCAGGCTGTAGCCCCCGCGCAAGATCTCGGCCACCACCTGAATGCGCCGCCAGACCGGAAGGCCCAGGGTTCGCGCGGCGGCTAGCTCCGGCTCGTTGTCTTTGATGGCGGTGGAGGCCACCAGCACGTCCACGCCCTCGAGGTGGGCGGGGCTGTGGTCCTGGAAGACCCGGATGCCCTCGCGCTCGAGCGCACGGGTAAGGTCGGATAGCTGGCTGTCGCAGCCGCTCACGGTGTGCCCGTCCTTACGCAGGATGCGGGCCAGCCCGCTCATGCTAATCCCGCCAATGCCCATTAGGTGATAATGCTTCACGCTGCCTCCAGCACCATTTGCGCCAGTCGCCGGGCTGCACCAGCCGGCGACAACCTACCAAGTCTATCGCGGATTTGCTCCCGCGTGGAGGGGTCGAGCAGGGCCCTTAGCTCGGCCTCGAAGTCGTTCCAGGACTCCAGCCGCCGGGCCGCGCCCTGTTTGGCGTAAAAGCCCACATTGGCCCACTGGGCGCCGCCGTCCAGGCTCTTTGGCAGAGGAACGCCCAGCACCGGAACCCGGTGGTAGGCGGCCTCGGACATAGTGCCAGCGCCGCCCCGGGTGATGGCCAGGTCGGCAGCACTCCAGGCCAGCACGCTGTCCAGGTAGCCGCGCAGATGGTAGTGGGGCCTTTGGAGCGGCCTGAGTGCGGCCTCCCAGCGCACCCCACACTGGTGCAGCACCTGCCATTCGTCCAGCAGGGGGTAAAGCCTGTGGGGCAGCTGCTCGTTGAGTTCCTTGCTGCCCTGGCTTCCGCCCAGAACCAGCAGGGTGGGACGCTGCGGATCCAGCCCCAAAGCGAGGCGGGCTTCGGCCTGGGGAAGCTTTTCTTCCCGTACTGGGTAGCCCACCACCTGGGCCTTGGCGGCCAGGTGGGGCGGCAGCGTGATGGGGGTGGCCAGGGCCACCCGCCTGGCCCAGCGGGCCAGGATGCGATTGGCCAGGCCTAGCTTGGCGTTTTGCTCATGAATAACCACGGGGATGCCGAGCAAAGCGGCCACAAAAGCCACCGGAAAACCGGCGTAGCCGCCCATGCTGAGAACAGCCCTGGGTTCTAGCTCGCGCACCACCTGCCGCGCCGCGAGCATGCCCCGCACGACCTTGACCCCTTCTGCGGGCCGCAAGGCCTCGCGCGAGAGCTTGCCTGCCGGAATGATTCGGTAGGGCAGGCCACTTTCGGGCAGCACCCGCTCCTCCAGGCCGCCCAGGGCCCCCACGTAGGTCACCGGCTGGCCGGCTGCTATAAGGGCCCGGGCTGCCGCCAGCCCCGGATACAGGTGGCCGCCGGTGCCGCCTCCGGTTACGACCAGCATAGGCCTCCTTGGGTGAGTGGGCATGCCTCGAATTTCCAGGCCGTGCTCATGAGCGGGCCTCCTGGCTGGGGACTTCGCTTGGTCGGGCAAAGGCTTCCCTCGAGAGGGCCTGTAAAAGCCCCATGGCCACACCGGCCATCAACATCGAGTTGCCGCCCATGCTTACCATGGGCAGGGGTGAGCCGCCAATGGGAATGGTGCCAATAACGGCAGCGATGTTGAGGGCAGCTTGCAGCACCAAATACAGGGTCAGACCCAGGGCCAGCACACTGTAGGCGCCTGCTAGATTGGCGGCAATTTGCAGCCCCCGGGCCAGAATGAGCCACCAGGCCAGCAAGACCATAAAGCCTGCCAGCCAGCCTCCTGACCAGATGATGGAGGCCAGGATGAAGTCGTTGTGGGACTCGGGCAGGTTGGGCATGCGCGCGCCCACCCCCTGCCCAAACGGCCCCGCATTGACGATGATTTTGTGGGCCTGGGTAATTTGGTACAGGGGCCCCCGGATAACCTCTGGGCTCAGCTCATTTACCCGCCCACTGATGTAGGTACTCCAGCCCTCGTAGCGCTCACGTACTTTTTCGAAGCGGTTGAGGTACAACCCCGAGACCGAGAGGGCCAGAATCCAGGCGGTCAGCCCAATGGCCAGCAAGCGGCGCCAGGGAACCCCAATTACCACCAGCAAAAAGCCTGACAAAAGCAGCACAAACAGGCCTGTGTCCAGGTCGGGTGAGGCGATAATCAGGCCGGCGGCCAGGCTAATGGCCACAATGGGGCCGAGGATGGGGTAGTCGGTGGGTTTGTTGTGAAAAAAGGCTGCCAGGTAAAGCACCACGGCCAGCTTAGCCAGCTCTGAGGCCTGGATGTTGAACGAGGTAAAGGGCAGATCGATAAAGCGTTTTTCGCTACCCGGCCCAAAGCCTATGGCCAGGTTGGCCAGCAAGAGCCCTATCGAGAGCAGAAAAATGGGCCGAGCTGCCCAGAGGGCCCAGTGGGGGCGCAGACGCGAAACCAGCAACATCAGAACCAGTGAAAAAGCCATGTTGCGCAAGTTTTCCAGACTGTGTTGCTCTGGGGCCGCCCGCATCCAGTCGGAGGTGGCTACCCCCAGGGCCGAAAGGGCAAAAAGCAAGAGCTGGGCCAGCAACAAAATGCTATCCACGGGTTCCTCCCAATTCCAGCACCACTTCCCTGAATACCTTGGAGCGTTCTTTGTAATCCCTGAACTGATCGAAGGAGGTGGCGAGTGGGGCCAGCAGCACGCTGCCGGAGGAAAGCCGCTGGCGGGCCTCGAGCACGGCTTGGCGCAGGGCCTGGCGCCCGTCGGGTTCGCTGATTTCCACCACCTGCACCCGCTCGCTGAAAGGCGCGGCCATACGGGGGCCATCCTGGCCCACGGCCAGAATGAGCTGAACCTTGCGCTCCACCACTTCCAGCAGCTCCTCCACCGGCGCACCTTTGTCCACCCCGCCCAGTATCCAGGCTACCGGAGCGGGGGCTGCTTCCAGGGCTGCCCGCACGGCATCGAGGCGGGTGGCGATGGAGTCGTCAATGAAGTGCAGGCTGCCCATGCGGGCGAAAACCTCATAGCGGGCCTCGGGCCGGGGGGCCGAGGCGCGGAAGGGTTCCAGCGCTTTTTGGCTGGGTTCAACTGCCCAGGCCCGGCCGGGCTGCTCCCGCTCGACGATGTGGGCGTAGGCCAGGGCCGCCTGCAGGGCAGCGTTGAGGTTGGTTTCGCGGGGGTCGGTGGCGGGCTGGAAGGGGTAGCGCCGGGCCGGACTATGCGCGATGCCCGCCAGGATTTTTGGATCCTGGGCGTTGTAGACCAGAGCATCCTGGGAGGTCAGGTTCTTGATGAGGTTGAGCTTGGCAGCATGGTAGCTTTCCAGGCTTCCGTGTCGGTCGAGGTGGTCCACGCCCAGCAGCAGCAACACCGCGACCCGGGGGCGAAAGTGAACGGTGCGCTCGAGCTGGAAGCTGCTCATCTCCACCGCCACCACCTCGGCCTCATCCACCACACTGGCCAGCGGGGGATCGATGTTGCCGCCCTCGAGCGCCCGAAAACCTAAAGCCCGCAGGAAGTGCCCGGTGAAGAGGGTGCAGCTGGTTTTGCCAGCGGTGCCGGTGATGCCGATGAGGGGGGTTTGGGAGTACCGGTAGACCAGCTCGGCCTCGCCAATGACCTCGGCCCCGCCCTGGCGCAGGGCCTGTAGCCTGGGGTGCTGCAGGGGGACGCCGGGGGCGGCAACAACCTGCTGGTAGTGGCCGGGGGTGGGGTTGGGCTCGAGCTCGAACCCCAGGGCCAGGGCCTGTTTGGCTTCCTCGGGCTTGAGCTTGTCGTCGTAGAAAGCAGCTCTCAGGCCGTGTCGTTGCAGGTAGGCCAGCACCCCCAGGCCGCTGCGCCCCAGCCCGTAGACCAGCCGTTTCACGCCGGGCCTCCCCACAGGTGCACCGCCAGGGCCGTGCACAGCGCAGTAACCACCACAAAGCGAAACACCACCTTGCCCTCGGGCCATCCCGAAAGCTCGAAGTGGTGGTGCAGCGGGCTCATGCGGAAGAAGCGCTTGCCGGTGCGGCGGAAGTAGCTCACCTGGATAATCACCGAGAGCACCTCCAACACCGGAATCAGGGCCACCAGCGGGAGCCACCAGAGCTTGCCCTCCAGGATAAAAAGCCCGGCGATAAGCGCGCCCAGGGCCATGCTGCCGGTATCGCCCATAAACACCGTGGCCTTGGGGGCGTTGTGCCACAGGAAGCCCAGCAAGGCCCCCACCATAGTCTGGGCGGTGGGCAGGCCCACAAAGGGCAGCAGCATCACCGCAGTTATGCTGGCCAGCAGGCCATCCACCCCGTCGGTGAAGTTGAAGGCGTTGCAGGCCGCTATCACCACCAGCGTGTACAGCAGCACGTCCAGCACCGGATAGGGGGTGTACTGCACCTGACGGGCGGCCCAGAGGGCAAAAATCAGGCTCATCAGCACCTGCACCACCAGCTTCTCGCGGGCCCTTAGGGGGCGGCGCAGGGAGCCGGCCAGGTCGTCGGCCAGGCCCAGCAGGGCCATGCCCAGCACCAGGAGCCAAAGCCCCGCCCAGCGGTCGCCACCCGAGAGCCCGTACACCACCGCGGCGGCCAGCAAAAAGGCCACCCCGCCCATGCTGGGGGTGCCCATCTTGCTCAGGTGGCTTTGTGGCCCGTCGGCCCGAACCTGTTTGCCAAGCCGCAAGGACTGCATCAGGGTAATCCAAAGCCCCACCAGGAACCAGCTCAGGAGCAAAGCGGCAGCGAGCGAGTTCATGGCACCTCCCGGCCCTGGGTAGAAGGCCTGACCCAGACCTCGAGCCCCCCTGGCTGGGCCAGCTCCAGATTGAGCCGCAAGGTAAGCAAGCGGCTTCCCTCGAGGGTATAGAGGTAGGCTCCGTCGGTCTCGAGGCCACTGTACGAGCCAGCCCTGAAGCCCAGGCGCAAGCCCTCCAGGCTCAGGCGGTACAGGCCCTCGGGGGTGAGCACATAAAGCTCGTCCAGCACCACCGCGGCCCGCACCCCAGCGGGCAGGGGAACCCGCAGGTTGTCGGGCAGGCGCAAGGCTTCGCGCGCAAAGGCATACACGTAGCGCTCATTCGCAGCCAAAAAGCCAAAGCGCCCTTCGGCCAGCAGGCGGCGCTCGAGGTAAAGCCCTTCCTCGGCCAGCCAGTAGACCCCTGCTTTGGTGTTGAGCGCATCTTTGGCTTTGAAAGCGAGCGTTCCCCGCTCCGGCACAAAAAGCCGGTCTTCCAGGCCCACCAGCGGCAGGGGCTTGGCCCGCACAAAGGTGGGAACCCCCGGAAGGGGCAGGCTGTCCTGGATAAAGCCGTTCTGGTAGACCAGAAGCTGGAAGGGGTAGGCGGCCAGGAGGGTGGGGCCGTTGCGGGACACCCAGGGGGTGGGGCTGGGCAGGGCCAGTTGCAGCCCCACCCCCTGCACCACACGCCCTTCGACCACCCCGCCTTCAATCAGGATGGGCCCGCTGGTAGCCGGAGTCTGGGACTGGGGGGCGCAGGCCGCCAGCCATATCCCGCAGGCCACCAACCCCACCCTCATGCCCCCTCCTTAGGCCAGAGCTCTAGCAGGCGCTCGAGGCCCACGCTACGCGAAGCCTTCAGGTAGACCAGGTCGCCGGGGGCTACCACCTGTGCCAGATAGGCCGCGGCCTCCTCGATGGTCTCTACTGCTATACCACCCACCTCGGCGGCCTGTTGCTTAGCAAAAGGGCCCACGAAGACCAGGTTTGAACCCGTGTCCGCGGCCAGTCGGGCGGCCTCGAGGTGGTACTTCAGGGCCTCCTGGCCCAGCTCGGCCATGCGCCCCAACACCAGCCATTTTCGGCCTGGCAAGGTTTGCAGGAACGCCATCCCGGCCAAGAGCGAAAGGGGGTTGGCGTTGTAGGCATCGTGGATGAAGTCCACTGCCCCCAGCCGCAGGCGCTGCATCCGGCCTGGGGGCAGTTTGAGTTCAGCCAGGCGCTCGATGACTTCTGGGAGGGGCTTCCCCAAGAGGCAAGCAGCGGCCAGCGTGGCCAGCGCCCCCAGCACCGGCCCCACCCCAGGGTAGGGGAGGGCTACGGTGTGCCCCTCGAAGCGGAAGCGGGTAGCCTCGAGACGCATCTCCACCCCCTCGGCGCGGAAGTCCCCCGTGCCAATACCGTAGGTTTTCAGGCCGGGCAGGTTCAACAATTGGGCGGCCTGCACGCTGGCCAGCCGGATGGGGCTGACCTGCAGCAGCCAGCTTTCCTCCCGGATGACGTTCTCCAGGTTCCCCAGCCCCTCCAGGTGCTCCACCCCCAGGCTGGTGAGCACGGCCATATCGGGCCGGGCCAGATAGGTGAGCTCGGCCATTTCCAGCAAGCGGTCTATGCCCAGCTCCACCACACAGCCTTCGGCTTGGTGCAGGTGGAAAAAGAACCGGGTCAGGCCGGGTGCGTTGTTGAGGTTGCCCTCGGGGGCTGGCCAGGCCAGGCCCTGGGCCAGGCACTCCTTGGTGGTGGTTTTGCCGGAGCTGCCACCCACAGCCAGCACCGTGCCGGCAAACTGCTCGCGCAGGGCCCGCCCCACCGCCAGCAAGGCCCGCTCGGGCCTTGTTACCTGCACCGCGCCGGGGTGGGCCAGGTCGCTGACCACAAAAGCAGCCCCGGCTTGCAAAGCCTGCAGGCCAAACTCACGCCCGTGGGTCTGGGCCCCCGGTAGGGCAAAAAAAGCCACCCCAGGCCCAACCTGGCGGGAGTCCCAGTGCAAATCGTGGGCTACGGAGGTGCCCTGGTGCACCTGCCCGCCCGTAAGGCTGGCTACCCATTCGGGTCGAAGTTCCTTGAGGCCGTTATGCTCCATAGGTTATTTGAGTGTTTTCCCCAACTTACACAAGACACTCATCGCTGAACCAGTTTACCCTTCTTCGCTGAGGGCTCCAACTGTGGTCGTGGGGGAACGCCCCACAGGGCAAAAAGCCGGGCCGCAATAGCGCGGTAGATGGGGGCGGCCACCTGGGAGCCGTGGATGCGGCTGCCTTTGGGGTGAAATAGTGTGACCACCACCGTCACGCGTGGGGTGTTGGATGGGATGAAACCAGCGAACAAGGCCGCGTACACGCTGCTGCTGTAGCGCCCATCCACCACCACCTGGGCGGTGCCGGTCTTGCCCCCCAGCACATAGCCCGGCAGCTTGGCGTTTTCGGCAGCGCCATCGGTAAGGGCCTTGCGAATCTCACGTGCGACCTGGGGCCTGAACACCACCGCGCTTTGTGAGGTGTTGCCCTCGAACAAAATGGGCTGGCGGTAGACTCCGTCGTTGGCCAGGGTGTTGTAGGCCGCTGCCAGATGCAGCGGGGTAATCAGGAAGCCCTGCCCAAAGCTCGCATTGGCGTACTCGGCAGGCCCCCAGCGGTGAAGGGGGCGTACCTGGGGGGCGGCTACCCGTACGCCAATCTGCGGCTGATAGGACAGCGGCGGCATGGGGGCTTCGTCCATGAAGTGCAGCTTCTTGAAGTAGTTGAACAAGGTTTCGCGTGGTATGCGCTCGGCCAGGGTGGTGATGCCCACATTGGAGGAGTACTTGAGTACCTCGCTCAGGGTGAGGGTCTCGGGGTGTTTGACCACGTCGTTGATGGTCCAGCCGGCAATGCGCCGACTCATGGGGGCATAAACCTTGGTCTCCAGCCGGGCTACGTTTTCTTCCAGCAGCACTGCCGCCGTAAGGGCCTTGATGGTCGAGCCAGGTTCCAGGGCATAAGCGAAGGCATGATTGCGCCAGGAAACATCCTGCTGGAGGTTGCGCCGCGGGGCGGTGGGGTCGAAGGCAGGGCCGTTGGCTACCGCCAGGAGTCGACCGGTTTTGCTTTCCATGACCACCACCGTGCCCCAGTCGGCTTTGGCAACCTCGAGGCCATGCCACAAAGCCTGCTCGGCGATGGCCTGTACCTGGGGGTCTATCGTCAGACGCAGGCTCTGGCCCAAGGAGAGCAGTTTTTCCAGGTCGAGCTCGAGGCCCGAGAGCCCCTTGCCGCTGCTGCGCTCGCCAAAGCCAATGAGCTGGGCCGCCGAAGGCCCCAACGGGTACAGGCGGGTGTCGTGGGGGGTGCTCAGGGCCAGGGGGGTGCCATCGGCTGCTTCCAGGCTGCCTCGCACGGGGGGTGCTTCGGTTCGGGTGGGGGGGCGTAAAGGCAGGCTGGGGGCGTTGTGCCAAAGGACATAAAAGCCATACCCCAGGGCCAGCGCAAAGGCCAGCAGGGCCAGCAGCACCACCCAGCCCCGGCTCAGGGTGGCCTGTTCGTGGGTTCCCAGACGGTTCAAGGGGTGCTCCTTTCGGTTTCCTGGGCTGGATTAACCCAGCGGCCCAGGCTCATGGGAATGTAGCCGTTGGCCTCGGCCCAGGTTCGCAAGGCCAGGGGGGCCGTAAGCTGATAGCGCTGTAGCAGCAGCCGGGTTTCTTTTTGCCTTAGGTCGCTTTCGTTGGCCTGGAGGGCCGCCAGCCGGGTGTTTAGCTGCTGGTTGTAGTGCCCCAGGGCGGTGAGTCCTGTTAGTAGCAGTAAATACACCAGGCCCCATCGCAATACCGTTTTCATGCTTTGCCTCCATCTACGCGCTCGGCTACGCGCATCTTGGCACTTCGGGCTCGAGGGTTTTCGCGCTGTTCGGTCTCGGAAGGCACAATGGGTTTCTTGGTAAGGGGTTGCAGGACTGCGGATTCCCGCAAGAAATGCTTGACCAGACGGTCCTCCAGCGAGTGAAAGCTGATGATTACCAGCCTTCCACCCTTCCTCAGCACCGCTTCGGCGCTCCGCAAAAGCTGCTCCAGGGCGCCTAGTTCATCGTTGACATAAATCCGCAGGGCCTGGAAGCTTTTGCGGGCCGGGTGGCCGGCTTCCCGAAAACCTGTGGCCCGGCGGATGACCTCGGCCAGTTGGGTGGTGGAGGTGAAGGGGCGGTTCTCTACAATGAAGCGGGCGATGCGGCGCGCACGCGGCTCCTCGCCATAACGGAAAAGGATCTCGGCCAGCGCTTCTTCTGGGTAGGTGTTGACCACCTCCTGGGCGGTTAGTTCACCCTGGCCCATCCGCATATCCAGCGGACCTTCCTGTTGATAGCTGAAGCCGCGGCTGGCATCGTCGAAATGGAAGCTCGAGACGCCTAGATCGGCCAGCAGGCCATCGACTTGCGAGATACCGCGCTTATTGAGCTCGGGTACAAGCTCGCGGAAATTGGCCTGCACCAGAGTCAGGTGAGGCAGGTTCAGGGCCTGGGCTCGAGCAATGGCCTGGGGGTCCTGATCGAAGGCGATCACCTGACCACCCCGCTCCAGGATGCCCCGGGTGTGGCCTGCTCCGCCCAGGGTAGCATCCACATAGACCCCGCCGGGCCGGATCGCCAGCCAGTCCAGGGCTTCCTGGTAGAGCACCGGGGTATGGTTCATGCTTGGCCCTCCCGGCCACGAGGCAGGCTGGGTTGAGAAATACAGGTGATGGCGCGCATACATGCTTCATCCAATCAGGCCGCGCAGAGCCTCGGGGGTGGTGGGGTTTTCGACAAACTTGGTGATGGTGGCCCACCAGCGGCTCTCGCTCCAGAGCTCGAGGCGGGTAGGGGCGCCGACCACAACGGCCTCGTTGGTATCCTCGAGGCCGGCAAACTTGCGCAGGGGCGGGGGAATGGTTACCCGTGAAGCGCTGTCCATCTGGGTTTTGTGGGCTCCTGAATACAAAAAGCGCACCAGCTCCTGCGCGTCCCGATCAATCAGCGGTACGTTTTGCAGCTGTCGCTCGATGTTGCTCCAGGCCAGCAGGGGGTACATGTAGAGGCAGCCCTCGAGGCCCCGGGTAATCACCACCCCATCCTCGATAAACGAGCGGAAGGGCTGCGGAATCACAACCCTACCTTTGTCATCGAGGCTATACTGGTGTTCACCGAAGGGCATCTCGTGTTCTCCTGTGCAGATTCGGTTTTTAGGGCTCGTCTCGCCACGAGCGTTTCCCACCGGAGGTGCTGTTCTGAACCGTAATGTACCACGCAATCCCCACTTTTTACCACTATCTCCCACCTGACTCCCACTTTTTCCCACCTTCGGGGTTCAAATTGGGTGGGTTTCCCACCAAATCCACCCCACCCCCGAAGGCCCCGGGTGTGAGCGTGAAAACATCGTGTAAGACGATAAAAACGCCATTACACCCGGCGCCGGGTATCCGCTTCTGCCGCCCAAAAAGAATGTTGTTACGCGCCACTGTTATGCGCCATGTTACGCGCCACGCTAAATGTCACCAGTGGAAGAGCCGGAATGAAGCGGAATGAGGCGGAAAAATGCCGTATGGGACTGCAAAAAAGTGAGATCGAGGTGGAAGCGCCTGAAAACTGGGGCGCGCCACGCTAAATGTCACTAACGCCCATTTTGCGCCACGCTAAATGTCAAAACGAAACGCGCTATTTTTCACTATGTGGGTATTATGAAAACAATGAGTGCAATAAATTTAGCAAAAAACAGAAATGAGAGTCACTAATACAAAAATAAAAAAACCAACGAAGCAGCCCGACACACTAGGATAATGCGATAAATGTGGCAAAAATAAATAAAATAGCATTGCGTGTACTAAGTATATAATGTAGTGCTAGCCACTCCGCCATTTTGTACTAAGTCAAAAAAATCTCTCATAAAGCCACTCCGCCAAAATAGACTAAGTCAAATAAAACCAAATGGCGGAGTGGAAAAAACAACGTCCAGCAGCCTAAAAAGTTATAACCTTCTTACTTAAAACGCCACTCCGCCATGACGGAGTGGGTGAAACATACAAAAATAAGCTAAAAAACTTGTGTGCAACAGATAAAAATCGTGAAACATAATTTTCCACTCCGCCAAAAGTGAGCAATGCTACATTGGCGGAGTGGGTGAAACATCAAAAAGTTGCTGTTTTTGCGATAACAAAAGCATCCCGGCGTGAAACATATTGCGTAAAAGTAACCAAAGCCACAGTGAAATAACTGCACTCATAAATAGGCCAAAACTATCATGAGATTCTAATACGATAAAGGGCAATTATGAGAGAAAAAGATTAAGATTTGACCCCCACCCGGGTCAGGGTGGGGGTTTGAGGTAGCGCTTCTCGAGCCACAGCGCCCGGCGCACCTGGCTGCGCAGCTCGTCTATGTCCTGGCTGGCTGGCTGGTGCAACCAGTATTCGACCAGGGCGGCGTACTGCTCGAGGGGACTCGGGGCCTCATCTACGATCAGCCCCTGATCGGAAAACCCAGCTTCTCCATGACGGCCTCGACCACCTCGGTGGCATAGCCCGGCTTGTCGGAAAGCAGGGCCTCCCACTCGGCCCGCTGCGCGGGCTCGATGATGGCCAGGGTGAAAAACGCGGTGGCCTGGGTGGGGCTTTTGCGGGTGCGGGCCACCAGGGCGTCGATCTGGGCGGTGGTGGGCTTCTGGAAGGCAAACTTCCTGCCCTCCGGGGTCTCAAAAACGTGATAGGCGTTGGATTTGTCGGCCATTTATCTCACTCCACCAGGGCGTCCTGGTCGTTGGACTTCAGGCTCAGGTACTGGAAGCTCAGGGTAACGGTCAGTTCGTCCCCGTCCTCTTCGATGTTGTCGAAGCTGCGCTCGGTAAAGATGCAGTCCTGCAAGACATCGGTCTTGGGGTTCCCATCTCCCTTGTCGTAGCTGACCACGATCTCGAAGGGGTCGATGTTGTACAGGCCTTTTTGCTGGATTTCGGAATCCTCCAGCATGCGGTCATACTCCTCCCGCAGCAGCACGACCTGCCCATCCTTGCCGCTGTAGCGCTTCAGGCGGTATCCGCGCGGGCGCAATCCCTTGCCGTACACCTTTTCGGCCCCTCGCTCGTCGCCGTAACTGATGGACTTCACATCCACCAGGGTGCGGCCCTTCAGGTTGAGGGTGATGTGTTCCCAGTCGTAGTATCTGCCGTTAATCATGGATCACCTCCTAGGCCGCCAGAAAGGGGTTCTCGAAGCCGATGTCCAGGGTGATCTCCCGCAGATAGCCCAGCGGGACGATGCGCACCTGCACCCGCAGGGAGGAGCTGGCCAGGATGTCCTGGCCGGGGGGAATGATGACCCGGCCCCGCACGATCTCGCCCTTGCTCTGCATGATGCGCAAGGGGGTATTGGCGCGGGCCACCAGGGTAGCCAGGGAGGCATTGAGATCGAGCGGGTCCACCCCCTGCTGTACGAAATCGAGCAGGGCCTGGCGCACCTGGGTGGTGGCCTTGTTCATCACCCGGCGGTTGGGCACGATCTTGTAGTCGCTGGTGGGGGCGGCGGCCATGCGGTCGTCCACCACGAACCAGCCGTCCCGGCCAATCAACTTATAGATGGTGGTGAAGCCAGCATTGTCCAGGGCCAGGGCGTGGGCGTTGTTGAAGCTGGTGGCCTTGCCGTACTGGCCCGTGGTGAAGGGCGCGGGCACCACCAGGCCCGCCAGGGGGCCCTGCTGCACCCAGGAGGTTTTGATGTGCACGGGGTTGCGGCTGCTGCGGGCAGCGATCCGCGAGGCCAGACTCTGCACCTCGAGGCGACCGCTCAGGGTATCCACCACCTCGCCCCAGGCGGCCACGATCTGCACATGCTTGGAGGCGAAGCTGGCCTTTTCCGTCAGCCGGGCGTTGACCCAGGCATCTGCATCGCTGCCCGGAGGAACGGTTTCGGCCACGAAGTAGATGTAACGGAATTGGTTTTCCGCCTCCAGGGCCAGCGCATCCAGGGCCGCCCACATAGCGGCGTCGCTGGGCTGGGCCAGCTGGATGTACTCGTAGAGTAGGGCCGAGCCGAGCGCGGCCCGGATGGCGGTCTGGGCCGCCGATACGCTGCACCTGGGCGCTGTCACCGCAAACTTGTAAACATCGCCCAGCACGTAGCTGCCCGCCGCGAAGTTGAGGGTCAGGCCGGTGCCGGGGATGACGTAGGTGGCCGCGGTGGCGATCTCCAGGCTGAGGCTGTCGCCCCCGTCCAGGCTGTACACGAAGGCCGATGTGCCCAGTGCCCCGGCGCGGGTGATCCGCACCTGCAAATCGTAGGCATCCAGCGGGCTGCCCGTGACGGTGACCGCAGGGCTGGCGGGGTTGCCCGCGTCGGGGGTCACGGTGCCGGCCACATCCGCGCTGGCCCGCACCGCGTAGACCTGGCCCCCGCCATAGGCGAGCTGGTCGGCCACCGCCCGCGCCAGCGGGCCCGTGCCCAGGGTGGAGGGCACCGCGCCCAGGTCGGAAAGGCCAATCACCTGGTTGAGGGGCCCTGCGCTGGAAACCCCCACCACCACCCGAGCCCCATCCCCGGACGGGGCCACTGCGCCCAGGCCGCCATCCTGAATAATCGGATAAACACCCGGCAGGCTCATCTACTTCCTCCATCGGTGGGGCCTTTCAAAAAGCGCTCCACCGCCTTCAAAAACACCTCTTCTTTGACCCGATACCCGATGGGCCAGCGCTCGCGCACCCGCACACCGGCCAGGGCCCAGGCCTCCACGCCGTGCTGAGCTGCCAGCTCCTCCACCGTGGGCAGCTCCAGCGGTTCTTTATCCTTCTCACTCGCCACTTGCGCCTCCTTCAATTTCGCGCTCGATCTCGACCGTGATCGGGGTCCAGGCGTTGTCGCGGTAGATGCCGATTTCGACCGGGATCTCGAGCCAGATACCGTTCTGGGCAATGAGCACCCCCTCCTCGTCCTGGTAGCTGAAGCGGATGCGCTCCGCCGGAACCTTGAAGCGCACCCCCGCGCTGTCCACCAGGGTGTGATCGAACAGCCAGGTCAGAAAGCCCTGGAGAATCTGGTTTAGCTCCGGCTCGTTGCGGGCGTACAGCTCACAGCGCATGTTGGCCCCGCCCAACCACAGCCAGCGGCGGGAGCGCACAGGGGTCTGCTCTACCGACAGCCGTTTGCCGGCCCGGTTTAGCTCGCCCTGCAGCGGGTAGAGCCAGGCCGACAGGTCTGTGGGATACGCCTCCCCCCGATTTCGCTGTTCCTGACGGATATACCGCTCCGGCAACCCGGTGGAGACCAGGCCGCGGGTCAGGTGCTGGCGAACCAGGCTAACCACCCAGGGCCTCCTTCAGGATGCGCTCGATCTCGGCCTCATCCGCTTTCGAGATGCCCAGGTAGGGGCGGGCGGGAATGCGCACCCCGCGCCCGCGGCCCGCCAGACCGCCGAACTGGTGGATGGCGGCGTAGACCAGGTTGGTGCCGACCGCCACTTTACTGCCGTCCCGCCGGGCGGTGATGGAGTTGCGCAGGCGGCCCGATTGAATCAGGATTTTTCGCTTCTCCATTCGCTCCAGTGCCTGCTTTCGCAGCCCACCAGACTTCTTGAAATCTTTTTTGCGCGGGGCCACGGTGGCCGCAGCCAGGGGCTCCCAGGGCCGCCCATCAGGGCCCTTTTGCTCGTTGAAGCGCTGGATGGTGGAGGAGACCAGGGCCTCCCCCACGCTGGCCGCCGCGCGATCCAGCCGGGTAGCGGCCAGTTTGCGCAGCGCGCGGTTGAGCCGGGTTACATCCCCCACGATCCGCACGCCCATCAGAAGTCCTCCAGTTTCTCGCGGGAAAATACCCGCCTGGCCGCGCGTATGCGGGGCAGTACCCCCTGGGGCACCGCAGGCCCGTCGGAGCCGCTGTTGCCGCTGAAGGTCAGGCTGGTTTTGCCGAGGGCCAGGTCGCGCAGCCAGCGCAGGGCATCCTCGTAGTTCTGGCGGATGGTCTCGTCGGCGGTGCCGGGACGGATGCCCCGGCGGGAAAAGAGCTTGTACTTGACCACGTCCATCGCTTTATCGCGCAGCACATCCGGGATTTCCGGCAGGGGCAGGGTGTAGCGCTGGGCCACGTAGGAGTTGACCTCGGCCACCGCCTTGCGGATGTCCTCCTGGATGCGGGCCTCTGCGGCGGGGGTGATGGCCTTCTCATTCTCGTCGTCCACGAGATAGATCAGCACATCCTCCGCCAGGTTGGCCCGCACATCCGCTATGGTGAACATGGTCTAACCTCTTAATTAAGCGCCGGTGCTGCCGTAGGCCAGCTGCCAGAAGGCGTACCCCGCGTTCTTGCGGTCGTCAAAGCCGTAGACGTACTCCTTGCGCTTGAAGACGTTCTCGTCGGTGGGGCGATCCAGCGCGGTGAATCGCGGCTCCTGCCGCACCTGCAGGATCAGGGGCTTGACCGCCCGGCTGGTCTCTAACAAGAACCAGTAGGCCGAAGCAGCGCCCGACAGCTCGGGCACCACCAGCAACCTCGCCTTCTGGTAGTTGGGGTTTTCCCCGCCGCCGGAGAGGGTGCGCAGCGCCACGATACTCTCGGCGGTGGCCCGCAGGTCGGGCCCCACCACCAGCAGCGGGGCCCGCTCGCCGGTGCCCATGAACAGGCGCATGGGCCGCCCGGCGGCGTTGGGAATCTTCTGCATCTGGGCCAGGGCGGCCTCGAAGTTGGCCGCGGTCAGGGGCACGTTGCCCCGGTTGCTGATGGTCTGCTTGCCCACCTTGTGGTCGGTGGCGAAGAAGGTCTTGCCGTCGTAGCAGGTCTGGGTGAAGCCGGCCTTAAGCACATCGAATACCAACTGATCGCGGTGGTATGCAACCTCCTCGCCCAGCATGCGGAACATGGGGGTGTACACACCCAGGTTGTCGTCCTCGATGTCGTTTTGTTTGACCGCTACGGTCAGCTCGAAATCGCGGTTCTTGATGGTGTAGCTGGACTCGCTCAGGTTTTTGATGTCCCGTTCGTCCAGCCATTCCTTCATTCCTGGAACGTCCGCCAGCCAGCCATAGGTGTTGGCGCTGGTGTTGCTGGGCGCCTGCATGGCGATCTGGTTCCATTGCAGATCGACCTGGGCGAGGGCCTCATAGGCCAGCGCGCGGAAGCTGCGGCGCAGGCTGGCAAGGTTGGCATCAGTGATGATCATGCAATACCTCCATCAGCGGGTATCCACCCAGACCCCATCGGGTTCAATATCCACAACGCGGCCTGCCCGGGATTTGGTGTTGCCACCGTTGGTGCGGCAAACAGTCTGGTCGTCGGTGATGAAGCAGTCGGCCCAGAGGTCGGCCTGGCCGATGGCATCGGCAGAGTCGTTATCGAACTTAAACACGCCGCGGCGCACCAGCACGCTGACCGCGCCGTTGGCCCCGCCCGTGTTGTCCGCGGTTTCCTCTGCGCGGCCTACTACCCGCAGGTTTAGGGCGGTGCGGCCAGGGGCGGCGTAGCCCGCATCCACCACGACCAGGGTGCCCTGGAAAATCTTGGTGTTGGCCTTTACTGGGATCAGAAATAAATCCCCTTCACGCATGAAGGTGTCGCGCGGGGTGGTAGCAGCAGGCATTACTCATCACCTCCGTATTTAAGTAGAGCTTCCTTAGAAACGCCCACCAGCTGCGCCACGGCCAGATCGTTGTCGCTCAGCGCGGCGCGTTTCTGCGGTTCATCCCCGCGGGCGCGGGGAATACTCTGGGCAGGCTGTAGCTGCGGTAGCTGGGTGGGCACGCGGGGGGGCAGGGCTTCCAGGGCCATGCGGGTGGCCTCGAAGTCGCTGGCGGCCAGGCGCAGGAATAACTCACGCTGGTTGGGCAGGATGCGCCCGTCTTCCAGCGCGGCCTCCACCAGGGCCTGGATGCGCTGCTGCTCGCGCTGCCGGGCCTCCTGCTCCAACTGTTCGCGCAGGCGGCTGACCTCGTCGAGCACCTGCTCGTTGGCGGCCAGCCGGATGACGCGGGCCCGCAGCTCGGGGGTCACGGCGGCATCGCTGAGGCCCAGCGATTGCACCAGTAGATCGCCCAGCTGGGCTCGGGCTTGCAGAGCCTCCAGCGCGGCGCGCACCTGCTCCTCCCCAGCCTCCGGGGAGAGCCCAACCATTTGTCTTAACCAGTCCATTTTTTCCTCCATACCGATCCGGCGTTGCCACTGCGTGCCGGGGCGGTTTGTTAGTGCATGCGAGTGGTAGCCGACGACCTGCCCGTCCTCGGTGTGGAGCAGCACCGGGGAGATGAAAGCGAAGGCCCCCTTCATCACATCTGCGGCACCTTCCGGGGTCCACTCAACCAGGCCGTACACATAACCCTCTTCGACCACCACATCCTGAATAAAGCCAGCAGCCGGGGCTTTGTCCCGCTTGCCAGCCTCCACATCCAGCGTGGCGTGGTGCCAGTCGAGCACCCAGGGCCGGCCATTCTGGCGCAGCTGCTCCCGCACTGCCGCCAGACTGGCCTCATCGAACACAAACCGGCGGCCATTGCCGAAAAACTCACCGAATGGATGCAGTGGAATTCGATTAGGGACGCCACCGTCCTGCAAGGATATCTGCGAAGTGACGCCGGAAGAGGTCAGGGTGTGCAAACTGAACCTCCCAGGGGAGCCGCTCGAACAACTCCAAAGGCAAACCCGTTTTCAACCGCCAATAGCTGCGGTTTTCCAATCGTGCGGTCTCTGGCGAAAGCGGCCATGCGTCAGGATGCGGCTGGGGTGCTGGTCTGAGGGCCAGAGCTTTTACGAAAGGTGCCATCGGCGTTGAACCGACTCACCACCCAGTCAATGAGGAATCCCAGGAGGGCATCGGGAATAAAGCCGGGCCAGTACCCCAGAATGCCCGTCACTACTTCCTTTACCCGAGCTATCGCAGCTTCCTTTTTCTGCGCCCCTGGCTGGCCGTCCATGATGTCTTCCACGACCAGCACCACCAGGCCCAGCGCGGCGTAGACGAGCTTGGCGACAGCCAGGATTGATGCGAATTTCAGCACACTTCCTCCTTTGGGCCAAACAAAACCCCCGGAGCTTCCTCCGGGGAATGTCTGGCTAGGTTACCTCTAATATAGCATGTAGCGGTGGGCCGCGCAGCTATTCCTCTACGTCATTCAGCGCCCCCTGCACCCAGACCACGCGCCCGATGACCTCGTCCACGTCCTCAGCAGGAATAACCGGCGGGGCGGAGTTGGTGTAAAGGGGATTGAGCGACATTAGCCGCCTGCCAAACTTATCCTCCTTCAGCGCCTTGCACACGAAGCTGCCATCCACAAGGCGGGCTACCACCACCTGGCCGCTGCAACCCTTATCGGCCATATTTACCACGATGATGTCGCCATCGCAGATGGGGCGCTTGCCTCCGCACATCGAGTTGCCCCTGACCTCATACGCCGCGAGCGGGCGGCCTTTTGCTACGCTGGTAGGAACGTAGATGCTTTTTAACGTGGGCTCGAACTGGCCGGGGCCAGCGCCTACGACACCGAAAACCTTTACCGTCCCACAGGCGATAGTCCGATCCTGTTCAGACACTCCAGGCGCGTCTGGCTCAAGCCGAAAAATTAGGTCTTGAATGGGACGCTCGAGGAATCTAGCAAGAACTAACAGGGTGTCTACTGATGGCTTTACCCAAGTCCCCTTCGGAGAAACTCGTCCCCTAACAAGATGATACAACGTCCCCCTCGAAATACCCGACTGCTTAGCGAACTCCTCAAGGGTGTTAATACCTCGCCTCTTCATTGTCTCAAGAATCCAATCATTGAAAGGGCCTCGTAAAGGCCCTGGTTTGCGTTTTGCTAGCGCAGCTTCCAGGTCATTGACAGATGTGGGTTCCATATGTAGCATCTTACTAATGCTCCATATGTTGCCAAGAGGTGTTTGCACATGAAAAAGCAGCTTTACGATCTTATGAGCCAACACGGGGATACTCCACGATCGCTAGCGGCGAAGGCAAACCTGGCAGTAGGAACCATCGAGCACATCCTGGCGGGTCGCCGGGGCAAGCGCGTCAGCTTCTATGTGGTAGAGCGTATCGCTAAGGTTTACGGCGTAAGCACCGATTTTTTTTCATCTGAAACGCCACATATGGAGACAACACGTCTATGACAGCGCGTTTTGTTTCTATCCCCGAAGCCGCGAGAGTCCTTAGTAAGGGCATTCGCACCATCGAACGATATCTGGAGCATCCAGATGTCGAATCCACCCTGGTTGAGGTTCCCCTCGAGCGCGGCGGCTACACCCGCAAGCGCCTGGTCAACCTGGATTCCCTGCGGCGCGTATTCGAGCAGAATAGTCCCCCTATCCTGCAGTCGCCCCTGGAAGAGCCGCCTGCCCCATCAGATACCCCAACTTCCCAGCCTGAGATCACCCCTGAGCGCATGCAGCAGGCCCACCGGCTGATGAGCTGGCTGCTGCCCTTCTACGCCGAATACCGTGCGGCCAACCCCGGCGAGAAGAACCTTCTTCTGGAGCAGGCGGCCCAGCAACACGGCTACTCCAAGCGACAGGTGATCCGCCTGGTGCAGCGCCTCCAGCAGTCTCAGCGTTCCGAACAGGCGCTGTCCCGGCGTATGCGGCGGGACGCCGGGGTGGTTCGGCTGCCACGGGAACTCCACGAGCTGGTGGTGGGCCTGTGGATGACCTACCCCCGCTACAGCGCCCCCCGCATCCGGCGCATCATCGAACTCAACGACCCAAACCTGCTGCGCTACCGCCCCTTCCCCAACAGCCGGGACTGGAGCGTCCTGTCCGCAACCACCATTCGGCGCATCCGCAAACAGATGGAGTCTGACCCCGTACTGCGGATCACGCTGATGGACGATCGCGCCCGCAAGGAACACCTGCGGGTCTGGAGCGGGGAAATCCTCACCGAGCGGGCCAACCAGCTCTGGATGGTGGACATGACCCGCTGCGATGCGTTTGTGTACGACCCCTACACCAACCACGTGCTGCGGCTGCGCATCCACGCGGCCATCGACGTGTTCAGCGGCGCAGTGCCGGCCTTCGTATTCTCGCGCGACGAGGACCAGGCCGCCACCGACCGGATGCTCATGCTGGCCCTGCTGGAGAAGCCCGAGCCCTGGCGGGCCCACTGGCCCATCTGGGGCCGCCCGGAGCGCATCTACTGGGACAACGGCAAGGTCTACCGCTCGGAGAAATCCGAGCGCATCCTGGCCGACCTGGGCATCGAGTCCACCCACTCGCGGCCCTACGTCTCGCACAGCCGCGGCAACATCGAAAGATTTTTCGGCCTCTTCCACCAACAGTTCGAGGCCGGTCTGCCGGGCTACGCCGGCTCGGATGTGCACGAGCGCGACCACCAGCGCCTGGCCCGGCTGTTGCACAACACCCGCCGCTGGATGGCCGAGGGCGGCCCCGACCCCTACCCCGAGCGTCTCCTGACCGAGGAGGAGTTCAAGCACCGGGCCTTGCTGTGGCTCACCCAGGATTACCACAAATCACTCCTGGGCAGTCAAACCCGCGAGGAACTGTTTTTGCAAACCGCAGCCAACAGCAGCCGGGTGCGCTACGACTTCGGCGACCTGATGCTGCTGTTTTCCCGCCAGGAGACCCGGCGGGTGCGCGGCAACGGCACCATCACCCTGCGCGGGCGGGCCTGGGGTCTGCCCGACGGCAGCCTGATCCGCTACCAGGGCATGGACGTGGTGGTGCTCATCAACGAGATTCTCCCGGCGGCCCAGTACACCGCGGCCCTGCCCCGGCGGGACGGCAGCCTGCAGATCCTGGGCGCACTCGAATCCCAGAACTGGAGCGCCCTGGGCGAGGAAGCCCGCGAGATGCGGCGCAAGCTGCGGCAGCAGATTCGGGATATCCACGCGGCTGCCGACGAGATTCGGGCCCAGTTCATGAACCCTATGGTGCGGCTGGACCAGGCCCTCTCCCGCCGGGCCCCCGACCTGCCCCAACCCGAAACCTTGCAAATCTCTGGCCCCCAGGCCCGTTTGGACCCGGCGCCAGGCGACCGCGAGGTGGAGCAGGCCCTGGCAGAGTTCCTGGCCGCCGGCTTCACCCTGGACGACGAATTAGACCTGTCGTCCCACCACAACATGGGCTCCAACGGGGAGTAGACCCCCGCTGAAGCAGAAAGGAGCTATATGGCTCAACAACCACCATACATCAACCCCGAGGACGTAGACAAGATCGTAGAGGACTGGCTGGCCAGCGAGTACGGGGACGTGCTCGACGACGAGACCGATTTCGTGCAGACCCGCGCCACCCGCATCATCGCGGCCCGGCTGCGCGACGCGGTGGAGGACGAATTCCCCTTCGCCCTGGTCACCGGCCCGGCAGGCTGCTCCAAGACCGTCACCACCCGGCACTTCCTGCGCTATGTGCGGGAGCAGTGGCCCCAGCTCAACACGGCCTGGATTCACGCCCAGCCCAACTATGAGCCCAACGCCCTGCTGGAGGCCCTGGCCCTCAACCTCTACATCACCCGCACCCGCCGCTTCCGCGACCTGCTGCACACCGTGCACACCCAGCTCAGCGCCAAGAGGATGGTGGCGGTGGTGGACGAGGCCCAGCGCATGCCGCGGGAGTCCTTCGAAGTGCTCAAATATCTGGCCGACGAAACATCCAGCACCTTCATCTTGATCTGCACTGAGGACTTCGCCCCCCAGATCCGCCGCTGGCGGGACATCGAGAGCCGGATCGGGGTGGTGGCCGAGGCTGAGCCGGTAAGCCCGGAGGAACTGGTGGAGATGCCCATGCTGGCCGGGCTGCCCAAGGCCAGCCGCCAGAAAATCTACGAACTCACGGGCGGGGTGATGCGGGACGTGCTGCGGCTCGTGAAGCAGATCGACCGCACCATCGCCCGCAACGCCGATAAAGGGCTGTCCCGCGCCACCTTCACGGTCAAAGCAGTGGTGGCGGTCTCGCAAAAGCTCAACCTGGCGGGAGGAGGGCAATGAAACAAAAGCTGGCATCGCTACTGGTGGACATCGCTACAGGTGCGCTGATGGTGCTGATCATCCACGCCATCGCATGGTACGGAGGTCGCTAGTGCGCAAACGCCGGGAGATTGAGGTGGCGGGGGAGCGCATACCCCGCCTGGACGACATCGCCACCCTGCTGTACCTGGCCACCGAGACCGGCGACTGGCCTGCCAAGCCCATCAACTACATCCGCGGGGACA